>Ga0116156_10001288_pt1 | contig 24842 bp, 18 predicted proteins | sample AD_UKC045_MetaG_FD_89891 | JGI IMG/M metagenome (GOLD analysis project Ga0116156, IMG submission 89891) | Active sludge microbial communities of municipal wastewater-treating anaerobic digesters from USA - AD_UKC045_MetaG | ecosystem: Engineered > Bioreactor > Anaerobic > Digestate | place: USA... | reverse complement strand
GAGCATCTTTCCGGAGCGGCAGCGCAGTTCGACGAGGTTTACCATTCCATCTTCGCCGATCCCGGAAGGCTGGGAGGAAAATCCGCAGCGCGTAGCGCGAAGGGAGCCGCCGGATGAAATCATTCAAGATATCATTCTACGAATCCGTAAACGGCGAACTCATAAAGCTGAGAGAGCTTTTCAGGCTGTGCGAGGCCGTCGCCGACCTCGTCAGGAACCCTCCCCCGGAATTTTTCCAGATGCTTGAAACACATTTTCCCATAAACGGCTGGGCCGAAGTCGGCGAGGAGACAGGCAACATATACGTTGTCTTCGCTCCGAGAGACAGCGTTTTTCAGGACAGCGAAAAAGAAGCCTTCCGCGACTGGCTTGACACTATAACCCCCGCCGATTTTTTGAAATGACAGCCCCGCCGGTTCGTTTCTTTTATTAATAAGTCTTCTCCGTGTCTTTGTGGTGAAAATCTTTTTCTTTGCGCTTCCCGCAAAGTTGATGGATGTTTCTGCATGTGCTATTATTTAAATGATCTCTGCTTTGCGCGGCAGGGCCATGAGTCTTGAGCCAACATTTTAACAAAGGGAGTTCCGACTAGCAGCGCGAGGAAATGCCTCTTCGAGAGGACTTCCGGGCGCATGCGGGAACACCCACCTGTTTTATACAGGTTCAAAGATCTGTCCCACCGGCACGGCGGAGGTTTTTATTTTAAACGGTTGTTGTTATATAATAGGCCGGGTCGGGGGAAACGGTCCCCGGCGGAGGCGGTTCCGAACCGCGGCGGAGTGGCATGAAGTCGCTGACAAAGGAAAATTTCGAGTCCGAGGCGCTCAACGCCCCTATACCCGTAATCGTTATTTTTATGGCTGGCGGTTGCAAACCCTGCGAGCTGATGCGCTCCGACCTTGAAGAAATCGAAAAAGCGTTTGCAGGCAAGGTCTCGATGCGTCATGTCGAGGTCGAGGGCAACGAGGAGTTGGCGGACAGGTGTTCGGTCATCCAGACTCCCACAATCATAATGTTCGCGGGCGGCAAGCAGGCTCTTCAGGTTATCGGCTATAACACCCGCCGCGACCTCGAAGACAAGATTGGCAAAAAACTGAACGAGATTTCGTGACGCGGGATTGCCCGCGCGGAGCGTCTGATATGAAACTTGTTGCGCTTCACGGCCCGAACCTCAACCTACTGGGAACGCGCGAACCTGATGTCTACGGTTCTCAAACTCTCGAAGACATCAACGCGGCGATGAGGGCGTGGGCGGAGCGCGCGGGCGTCGATATAGAGATATCCCAGACGAACCATGAGGGCGAACTTGTCGAGGCGATTCACTGCGCGGGCCGCGACGCCGACGGACTGGTCGTCAACCCCGGCGCTCTCACTCACTACAGCTATGCGGTGCGCGACGCCATCGCGGCGATAAGCATCCCGGTTGTCGAGGCCCACTTGTCGAACATCCACGCGCGGGAGGCTTTCAGGTCGGTGTCCGTCACCGCCGCCGTCGCAACCGGCATCGTTTCAGGTTTCGGACCGCGCAGCTACATACTCGCGCTCGAAGCTCTCAAGGCCCGCATCGCCGGAGACTGACGCCGCCTCATTTTCCATCATGAAGAAACGCGCGGACATCTTCCAAGACAGACAGAAGCGGCTGACCGTCCTGCTCGAAAAAGAGCGCGTCCCCGCGCTGCTCGTCTCGAATCTCATCAATGTCAGATACCTCACCGGATTCGCCTGCACGTACGGCAGCCTGCTCGCAGTCGGCGGCAGATTCTTTTTTCTCACTGATTCCAGATACATATTCGAGGCGCGGAAAAAAGCGGTGGCCGACGAGATAGAAGAGACGAAGTCCGAGCGCGCGCCAGAAGTTATCAGGGAAATCCTCGGCGGCGCGAAAGCGCGAAAGCTGTGCTTCGAGCCGGAAGCGCTCTCGTTCGCCGACTACGAGAAGCTGTCGGAGCGCGCGCGCGGAGTGAAACTGATCCCGCATTCGGGAGCGGTCGAGAGCGTCAGGACGGTCAAGGACGGCTCCGAAGTCGCTGCCATAAAGCGGGCGTCGGCAGTAATGGCTCGCGCGCTAAGGGAGACCCTCGCGGAAACCGTTCCCGGCTCGACCGAGAAAGACATCCGCGCGGGCCTCGAATCCCGGATGATAATGTCCGGCGCGGAAGGGATAGCGTTCGACACGATAGCGGCGTCAGGGCCGAGGTCGGCGTACGCACACGGAGCGCCGACGGACAGAAAGCTTGCGCCCGGCGATTTCGTGGTGATCGACTTCGGCGCGCGCGTCGACGGCTACAACTCGGACATGACGCGCACCGCGCATGTCGGACGACCCTCGGCGGAAGACGCCCGGATATACCGCGCCGTGCTCGAAGCGCGGAACAGCGCCGTTGAAGCCGCCGTCCCCGGCGCGCCCGGCGAAGCCCCCGACAGAGCTGCCCGCCTCGCCCTCCGCAAACACGGCCTCGAACAGTATTTCACACACGGTTTGGGCCACGGCGTCGGCCTCGAAGTCCATGAGCGACCTCGACTCGCCCCCGGCGCGAAAGAAAAACTTGTCCCCGGAATGGTGTTCACAATCGAACCCGGCGTTTACATCAAAGGCCGCGGCGGCGTCAGAATAGAAGACACATTCCTTCAGACTAAAGACGGCCCCGTACCCCTAACATCAGGCTCCCGCATCATGCGCGTCATCTGACTCGCTGGAGTCTGGTGTTAAGTTAAGGAAAAATTTTTGGAGCGACTCATCACGAGCAAGTATAGACAAACCGCTTACGATATTTGTTTTAATATAAATTAATTCTCCATGATATAAATTCAATATCATCAGAATCCTTTTATACAATAGCACAAAATCGGTTTTTTTAGAGCGCGCGTGAGCAGGAAGGATATAGTTGCGTCGGCATACGCAAGGGGTCGAGCGGGCGCGTTGAAGTTTGCTGCAAAGACATCACAAGGCTGCCTCCCGAAAAAGGAAGGTCGGCTTTGTGCCGCAGGACTACCCATAATTTTTCACGAGAAAAATCCGAGAAATCGAATAAAGGGCGATCTACGTCGCTGAATCACCGACTCGGACTGCCGTCACATACGAAACAGCATGCTCCCTAGTTCTCGCTCGATTGCCTCGTATCTCATCCCTTCAGCCCGCATTGGTGAAAAAACGCGGGCTACGCGCTTGTTTCCGTTCCTGAACGCGAAGCAAAATATACTCATCGGAGCGAAAAAAACTTCCCGGCAACTGCGCGTTGTTGGAAATGGTCAAACTACTGAACATCGCGAATTTGTTAAAAAGGGACGCGCGCATGCTGAGCGGGGGCGAGAAACATCGGGTCGCCATCGCGTTGGCGCTTGCCGCCTCCCCGTCGGCGCTCTGCATGGACGAACCGTTTTAGGCTATGGACGAGGGGTTTCGATACAAGCTCCGGCTGGAGATAAAAAAATTCACGCCTACCTGAAAAACGATATGGCGGTTGGAAAAGAAATCAGAGTCGGGATGCTGAAGCTGTCTCTGCTGACGATAGCCGACGACAACTGAAGTTACCGCGCGCCGCGAAATCGTTTCGGGTCGTCCAATATCGAATCGAAAACTTTTTCGAGGTCGGGGATCTCGCCGACAAGCGTTTCAACCACTGTTCCATTTTCGTCAATAAAAAAAACCGCCGGGACGGACTTGATTTTGTAGTTCTCGGACACCTTGCCGTCGGAGTCTAGCAGTATGGGAAAGGCGTATTTTTCCCTATCGGCGTTTTCCCTGACATGCTTTGCTGCGCCAGCGCCCTGCGCCCGCGCCACCGCCAATATTTTGATATCGCGCCTATTTCTGTTGGCGACGTAATATTTGTTTATTTTCGGCATCTCTCTGCCGCAGACGGGGCAAGTCGAACTCCAGTAAACGACGATAGTCTTAGTTCCTTTCAAAGAAGACAGCGAGCGAGAGCCGCCTGACGCGACGGAGAGCGAAAAATCAGGCGCGCGCGCGCCCACAAGCTCCCTAACGTCCTGTCCGCCTCCGTGCAGCGTTATGTCAACCAACGGTATGTCCGCGCCCGCCGCCGCAAGCGACAGAAAATCCCTGAAACTTCTGGCGCGTATGGTTTCGGTGACCGTCGGCAGCAAAGAAGTCAGCAGAACGCCATCGCCGCGTATGATATAAAATGCCGGGAATCGGTCGTTCATAAAACGACGGGCCACATTGGCGGTCGGGTCGAAAATGAGCGCCGCGCGAATCCCTCCGGCGCGAAGAAACTCGCGCGCGGCGGCCTTTTCCGCATCGTCTTTTCCGCGCGTCGCCGCCACAAACCCGAGCCCTCGAAACTCATTCCTTAACAGCAACACGTTCAGAGCGCGCAATTGAGCGCCGCTGTCCGCGTGATCCGGCAGAAAGAAGCTCAACACATACGGCTTGCCGTACGCGCCCAAATCCGCAGAGCCGCCTCCGTCAATCGCGACAGACAACGCCCCAACGGAGTCTCCGGGCGACAGCGCGCGAGCGGCCGGCGCGAAATAAAGAGACGCCGCAATCGCCGCCGACAAAACCGCTTTTTTCGCTCCGTTCATCTTCATCGCCGTCGCCTCCAGTTGTTTTTCGTCAACTCTATACATCGGCGCAGACGCCGCAATGCGACGCCGCCAGCCCTTCATTTCTCCGCATAGCCCCGCTCAACCAATTTCTCAAACGCGAGATGCGCCTTGTTGTAAGTGTCGTAAACCAACCGCGTGCTCACTGTCGCTGAAGTGATAGCGTCAACCTCAGGGTCGAACGGAAACGCATCGTTCACCGATTTGCCGAAGAAACGTTGGTTTATCGTTTTTACCTCGGTGTCAGACCACTGTTTGTAACCGATCTTTATGATATATACGGGAACGAAATCAAGAAAAACCCCTTTATCATTGAATCCGATTATAAAGAAGTTATGATGACAGTCGTTACAAGGGATTCTGCGAGAAACTAGTTTTGCGAAGACCTTTTCGTCGTTCACGAATCCCATGTATAAAGTGTCTTCGCCCTCTATGTCGAGTTTCATGATGTCTGTCGGCACGCCGCCAGCCGAAGCCATAGACCGCCTGATTTTCTCCCAAAGATCATCCTCCGTCACCGGCAGAACCAAATCCCTTGAGGCAGTGTCGGGGTCTTTTCTCTTCGCCGCCGCCGCAACAATCAGCGAGATGTCGGAATTGAAAGCCGAGCGAGCCTTCTCGTAAAGCGCATCCGCGTCCTTCAACGTTCCCAAATGCGATGCCGCCACCGCCAAACCGCCCTCTCCGTCAGGTTTCACAAACAGCAGAAAAGGAGTTCTAGGCTCTTTCACCAGTTCGTAAACATAGAACTCCGGGTCTGGAAACAGCGGGAACTGAACCTGCTCGGCTTTGTTGTACATGTCAAGCTCCGACTGCGCGTTCCCGGCGCCGACTCCGATTATCTTCACCTTGCCACGCATCTGAGGGTCTCGTTCGATTTTTTCTGCAAACTCGTTCATGTACGGCTTCATGCTCTGACAACTCGAACAGTAAACGCTCAAAATCTCCACTATCAGCAGTTCAGCCTTAATGTCCGCAAGATTGAACTCTTCGCCAGCGCTCAGACCCAGATAATATCTGTCCGCTATTCTCTGCGGGGCGGGCAGATGAAAGTTCCACATAGCGTCGCCGGACATCAACAACCCGGCCGCGTCGTTCGAGATTCCGCGCAACTGAAAGCTGGACATTAGCGCCGCAAATACAGCGACCACCGCCAACGTTTTTATGTGTTGTCGCAAGTGTTTATTCAAAAAAACCGCCTCCTGTTTTTTAACTAGCCCGTCAGAAGTTCGCCAGTAGCAATTCTGTATTTGTGCTTCTTAATCATCAAATATTCATACATCCTTGCGTTCATGGTGAATGAAAAAGGGCAAAAACGAAAAAAATATGAGACAAAACAGATATTTGATATTGTCACGCACCCGGCGAAATCTCTGGTCGCGCCGGAAACCCGGCGCTCGCCCGTTCCAGATGGTTCCGCCTTCGCCGATGTTCTGTGCGATGAAACTCGTTACAATCATGTTACAAATCTCCCCATCGGAAAGTTTTAGAAACTAATAAAGCAACACCATAATACCACAATAATAGCCAGCTGCGCTGCGATTGTCAACATTCGCCTCAGTTCTGTTTTTAGCCTCCGTCCAGCGGCTTTTGTAGAGCGGGGGTGAATATTGACCGCCGCAGCGTCGAAAAACGGCCCTCTTTTACAGGGTGTGTTTGTTTGGGCGGGGGATGCGGGGTTCTGGAGAAGATGCGCGCGCAATGAGCGCTTGAAGAGGGGCTACACTGGTTTTTTTCAAGAAAAATTTGTAGCATGCCTCAGAATCTCGATGGCGGATTCGCGAAGAATCTGTATCGTTTATTTCAGATTAAACTTATCCATTCTATACAATAGCGTGTTTCTGGTAATTCCCAAATAACGAGCGGCGGCGGACTGGTTGTTGTTGTTTTTCTCAAGCGCAGCTTGGATCAGCGTCTTCTCTACGTCTTCAAGAACTATGCCGCCTTCGGGAAGTTCGAACCTGAAGGCTTTCAATCCGAGAGCGGCTGCGCCCTGCCTGATTTTTTCTGGCAGGTCTTCCGGCGCAATCACCGGCCCGGCGGTTATCGCCGCGCAACGCTCTATTGCGTTCTCAAGTTCGCGCACATTGCCCGGCCAGTCGTATTTCATCAGAACATCCATCGCCTCAGGCGACATTTTCATTCGCTCAGAGCCGGATTCAGCCCCATGTTTTTCAAGGAAGTGCGCGACCAGAGAAGGGATATCGTCCGCGCGTCGGCGAAGCGGCGGCATTTCTATCGGCACCACGGAAAGGCGGAAATATAAGTCCTGCCGGAATTGCCCCGACCTGACCATGTCATCGAGGTCCCTGTTCGTGGCGGCTATCACGCGCGCGTTCACCTGTTCTGACTTTTCGCCGCCCACGCGCACAATTTCCTTTTCCTGCAACACGCGCAGCAGCCGCACTTGGTGTTCAGCCGGCATCTCGGCTATTTCGTCAAGAAATATAGTTCCGCCGGACGCGCGCTCGAACGCTCCGGCATGCCGCGTCACCGCCCCCGTGAACGCGCCTTTCTCGTGGCCGAAAAGTTCCGAGTCTATTAGCTGTCCGGGAATTGCGCTTACGTTCACTGGAATGAACGGTCCGTCCTTCCTTCTGCTGTTGAAGTGTATCGCTTTCGCCAGCAGTTCCTTCCCTGAGCCGCTTTCGCCCAGAATCAGCACGGTTGCGTTTCTCTCCGCCACCCGCGCCGCCGTCTCGAACACCCGCTTCATCGCCTCGGACGCCCCCACAATGTTGCCGAACCGGTATTTATCAATCGCGACGCCGCGCAGATACTTGTTTTCCTTCTCAAGGTTTGCCACTCGCAGCGCTTTCTTTACGCTCATCTTCAGCGCGTCCGCCGCGAAAGGTTTCTCAAGGTAATCGCATGCGCCGAGCCGCATCGCCTCCACCGCCGACTCCACCGACCCGTGCGCGGTTATCATCACAAACATCGTATCAGAGGAAACATCCTTTATCCTTTTCAGCAGTTCCACTCCGCCTATTTCCGGCATCACTATGTCTGACACCACCACATCCGGCCCGTGTTTCGTAAATAGCTCAAAACCCGCGCGTCCGTTCTCGGCTGTCAAAACTTCATGCCCGTCCTGCTCAAGGTGATATTTCATTACCTCCCGCAGGCTCTCGTCATCGTCCACAAGCAATATCGCCGCCACTTCAGCCCACCTCGCTTTCGCCGGAGCCTTTTACGGGAAGAGCGACCCTTGCCGCCGCGCCCTGCCCATCTCTCCGATTCCGGATAGCTATCCGTCCGCCGTGCCGCTCAACTATCTGTCGGCATATCGGAAGACCAAGCCCTGTGCCGCCCTGTTTTTTAGTGAAAAACGGCTCAAAAATCCTCTCCTCGTCCGCCGGGTCTATCCCGCTCCCGGTGTCGGCTATCTCGATTTCCACTTCATCTCCCAGTCGCCGGGTTGTTACGAGCAGTTCGCCGCCTTCCGGCATGGAATCCACCCCGTTTAACACCAAGTTGAGAAAAACCTGCCCGAGTTGGTTGGAATCCATATTGAAAGCGGCGTCCGGCTCAAACAGGTCCATTTTCAAGCGCACATTATTCTTGCTCAGATTTTTCATCGATAGCTCAAGAACGGATTTCAGAACGCTGTTGATTCGGCCGGGAGCAAGACTCGGCTCTTGGGGCCGCGAAAAATCCAGAAACTCGCAGACTATGCGCTCCATCCTCTGAATTTCTTTATTTGTTATTTCTACAAATCTCCGTTTCGGATGGTCCGCGTCGAATTCGACAGCTAAAATCTCCACGGCGCCCTTGACGCCGCCGAGTGGGTTGCGGATTTCATGAGCTATGCCAGCCGCCAAAGTCCCTATAGCCGCCAGACGGTCTGACTCCTTCGCTTTCTCGAACGAATCAAGCAGTTTGTCATAAGCGTCCTCCGCGCGCCGCCTCTGTTTCCGTCCGAGATCGGACAGGACGCCGGTCAGCGCTCCTACCACGAGGTACATTATGATTTCCAGATATCGCCCTGTGAGGTCAACGTGATGCGCATGCGACTGCCACTGAAGCAGCAGATGAAAGAGAAAAACCAGTCCGCAGCCAGCCGCCGCCGCCGCGCCCCCGCGCAGTCCGAAGAAAAACGCGCTGAATATTATCGGTATATAGTACAACCTGTCGTACACATCGTGATACTGGGCGCTATTCACGGGAGTCATAAAATGCAGCATCGAAACAATTGCTATACACATTAAAATTCCAATTATTGTTTTCCTATCTCTGAATCTATTCATAAATGTCTCTCGCAATTTTCATCAGTTTTTAGTTACTATCATCTTTTTATTGCTCTATTTTTTGGTCAATCCTTACTTAAATCCTGATAATTCCCAATTGCATTTTTAAATCGATTCTTACTGGTTCTATGATTATTATGGCCTTCGAGCTGTTGGAAATCAAGCAGCGCCATGATGCAAATATAACAGAAAATGCGGTTTTTCCGGGCGGCTATTCCTATCGTCATTAATGAAAAAAAACATCCGTCCGAAAAAAAGCTAGAAACAACCTAGATATTTTTCTTTGACTCCGAATTATTCAAGCAAATCCCGACTATGGCGCTCTGTTTGATATATGTTTGTGCGCAACTTGGGGAGCGATAGGGTGACCGGAGCATTGAACCTACATTTCATACTGGCGACCACAGGAGTGGTCATGCTTGCAACCCTGAGCGCTTTTCTCTACAGGCAGTTGGCAAACAAGTTGAAAATCGAATCCGAAGGGTTCGAAAAAAAACAGGGGAGTAAAAATCATGAAGACAATGAAACAAGTCGGTATGAGGGTTGGTTTTGCAGGGATACTGATTGTGGCTCTGGCGGTATCTTCGGCGGTTTTAGCGGCGGACAAGGCCGGGAAGGAAACAAAAAAGGAGCCGACGCTGGAAGAGCGGCTTGTGGCAATCGCGGTTGAGTATACCGGCATCCACGAAGCTCTGGCCGGGGATACGGTGGAACATGTCAACCATCGCGCTGCCGCCATCGCGAAGAACGCGGACGCGGCTCTGAAACTGGCGAGTAAAGACGTTAAGAGAAATGATAAATTGATAGAAACTCTTAAGGCTGTTAAAATGCCCGCAAATAGCATCGCGTCTGAAAAAACAACCCTCAATGATGTCAGAGACAATTTTTTTGCTCTGAGCGACGCGGTGGTAGAGCTTGTGAAAAATCATTTGCCCGAAAAGGCGGCCGCGAAATACAACGTATTTTATTGCCCGATGGCAAAGGGTTATTGGATTCAGACAGATGACAAGACCCGCAACCCCTATCATGGCAAAGAAATGCTCAGGTGCGGCAGGACCATCGACTACGCCAAAGAATGCGCGAATTGCGATGGGAAATGCGCCTGCGAAAAGAAGACCGGCAAGTGCGGTTGCGAATTCAAGGGTTCGAATAAAAACAAGAACGAGCACGAGGGACATGGCATGGGCCACTCGCATTGACAGAATCGCTCCTTTAAGGCGGGGGCGCGAGCAAGGGCTTTAAGCCCGGTTGGCTGGGAGGAAACGGCATGACATATTTGAGAAAACAAACCATTATTCTTTCGACGGCCGCGCTTATCGCGTTGCTATGCTTCGCATCGGCCGACGCTTGGGCTACAGCTTCGACGCCGGAGTTGTCCGATCGGAGCATGCCTTCGTCCTTGCTCTCCCTTATCGAATCGGCATATCAGAACAATCCGGGAATCGCGGCGGCGCGGCTGGAGTGGGCGGCCGCATCCGAGAGGGTTCCACAAGCGGAATCGCTGCCCGACCCCATGTTCGGAGTCACTTACACACCGCTGCCGATGGAGAAAGAAATGGGATCGCGCCGCCTTATGTTTATGGCGTCGCAGATGTTTCCGGGAGCAGGGAAAAGGGGGCTGTTGGGAGACAGGGCGTCTATTCTGTCGGAAGCGGCTCGTCTGAAACTCGACATTGCGGCCCGCGACGCGATTACCGAACTTAAAACAAGTTACGCAGAACTCCAGTACCTCCAGACCGCCATGTCGCTCACCCGTCGGCAGCGCGAATTCGTGACGCGGCTGGCCGATATCTCTGTGCGGGATTACGCCGCCGGAAACGCGACTTTCCTAGACTTGGCGTCAGCTCAATCGCAGCTTGCTCAGATAGAATACGACTTAGCTGTCCTTGAAGAACTGCGCCGCGCGGAAGAAGCGCGCGTCAACTCGTTGCTTGGGCGCGACCCGGAAACGCCGGTGACTGCTGAAGCACAAATTGATGTTCCGGCTCCCGACATCCGGCTCGAAGACCTCTACCATCTGCTCGAAACCGGACGTCAGGAAACAATGCTCGATTTGCTGAATGAGCGAATCGGCGCTGTGGATGTTTCTCTCGCGCACAAGGTAGACGCGCCGGACATGAACGTCGGCGTTATCTACGACACGCCGGGAAAGTTCGACGACCCGATGGCCCGTTCGATGGTAAGGAGCACATGGGCGTTCACATTGGAGATGAACCTCCCGGTCTGGCGGCGGAAAAACGAAGCGGCGAAACGCGAGGCGGAGCGCCGTCTCGAAGCGTCTAGGCTCAGGACTGACCGGGGTCTTGACACATCTCGCGCCGCGCTGGCAGACGCTTATTTCCGGATGCGAACAAGCGCCCGGCTGGTTGAGCTATACCGCAACACCCTCGCGCCTCAGGCGGACAAAGCGGTCGAGACTGCCGAGGCTTTATACAATTCAGGCGAACTGACCTTCCCCGGCCTTATCGAGTCGCAGTCCGCATGGCTGAATTTCAATCTTGCGCTGGCGCGCGCAAGAGCGGACCTCGCGCGAAACACGGCTTCCGTCGAGCGCCTGACCGGGACAGTCATCCCCTCTGCTGGAGGCGCAAAATGAATAAATATATTTTCTCGTCAACCTTAATCGCGCTGATTTCATTGTCAGCCTTCGCGTCGGACGCCCATTCCCGGCAGAAACCGCATATAAAGGATTACACGCCTTCATTCTATGTCGATTCGCTGGAGAAAGCGGGGGCTACCCAGTTGCGCGCTGACGCCCCGGTCCCTGTCCCCGGACAGGTTGTTAGTCCGGTTGCGCAAAAGCCACAAATGAAGTTGCCGGAGCATCTTCTTGGCGCCGCCGTTTTGAAAGAATATAAGGCCGCGCTCGATGCCGCTGGGACAGGCGGACTGGATGAATTCCTTTCCGGCGAAGTATCGCTTGAAAAAATGCTGGGGGCCGCCGCCGCGTTCAGCCCCTCCGTACGCAACGCGGATTTCACGCTTAAAGCCGTTGAAAAAAGATACGGGCAGGCGGAATTTCTTGACCGCTTGATATACGGATACACCGCTGTCACAAGCTCTCTCGACATCTCCACCGGACCGAAAACAAACATGCGGATGCCGACAATGGAATTTCCGTATCCCGGCATGTCGGCGCTTCGCGCCTCGGCGGTGGCGCGGGACGTGGAACTCGCGCGGCTCGGCTATGAAAAAAACCTCAGAGAGCTTTTCGCCGACATCGAACTCGCTTTCGCCGACGCGCTCTATTTCGCGGAAGCGGAAAAACTCGCTCACGAAAATCTTTCGCTCGCCAGAGATGTCAACAGGGCCGCCGTCACGATGTATGAAACCGGCATGGCCGCCTACTCGGACATGGCGATGGCCTCGATCAGAGAAGACGAACTGAAGGCGGACGCCGGTTCTTACGCTGAAAAGAAAAATGCGGCGCTCGCCCGGCTGTCCGAACTTGCCGGGCTGCCGCGGGACGCGCGCCCCGCCGCGCTCGCTCCATCCCCGGCTGCCACTGTCCAGCCCCGCGAAATAATCCTAGACGCGGCGCTCGCACGCAACTCGGAACTCCTCATGATGAAAAAAGAACTCGAACGCATGGATGTGATGATTGAGATGATCGAGCGGAACCTGTCGCCGGACCACACATTGGGCTTTTCTTATTTCTCAGGAATGAATATCAAACCACGCGACGCGGGAATGGCTAACGCGGCGGCGGAAATCGCTGCGGCTCCCCCTGCGCAATCTTCAGGAATGGGCATGAATTCCGGCGCGATGGAAACAGGCGGCGGCGACATGGAAATGAACGCTCCGGGCACGGGCGGCGCCGGCGGCATGGTCGGAATGGGTTCGTTCCCATCGCTCCCGGCGCTGAACGTCAACCCTGATTACGCCGCGGAAAACGCCTACTCCGCGGAGTTGAAGGAGAAACGAAAGGCGATGGCGGCGGGAATAGAAGACATGGAAAGGCGCATGGCCGCAGACGTGGCTGAAAGCTATGCCAATTACAGCGCCGCGCGCAACTCTGCCGCGTCGTACAAAAACACCATCGTAAAATCCGCCGATAACGCTTATGAGGCGGCGCTGGCGGAATATTTCTCCGGCGCGCGCGACTTCATGACCCTTATGGGCGCGCTGGAGATGTCGTTGATGAAACGGATGGACCTTGCGATGTTCGAGCGCGACATGAGAATGGAACTGGCGATGCTGGAAAAGATGGCGGGAGGCCGCACGGCGACCGCACTGGAAGGTGGAGCGAAATGAAGAATACAAAGACGATAGCGGCAATAGCGGTTGCGGGGATTGTAGTCCTAACGGGGGCGTTGGCGTTCCGAAGCAAGCTGCCGTTTGCCAGCGGCGGCGCGCCGGGCCATTCCGACCACGCCGACGAAAAAGGAAGTAAAATTCTTTACACTTGCGGCATGCACCCCCAGATTATCCAAGACCATCCCGGCAACTGCCCTATATGCGGCATGAGGCTGACGCCGATAAGAGACGGCGCGGGCGATTCCGACGGAATGACCTCAAGCGGCATAACCATTGACCCGGCTGTGGTTCAGAATATGGGAGTGCGCGTCGCGGTTGTCGAGCGGGCGCCGATATCCCGCGTCATCCGCGCCACGGGCAAGATTGAATACGACGAACAAAAGTTCTCCATTGTCTCCGGCAAAGTCGGCGGCTGGATAGAAAAAGTTTACCATCAGAAAACCGGCGCGTTCGTGAAGAAAGGAGAGCCGCTGTACGAAATCTATTCCCCAGAACTGGTTTCCGCGCAGAGGGAATTCCTGCTCAGCCTGAACAGCGGTTCGGAGACAATCCGCAACGCGGCTAGAAAGCGTCTTGAGTTCTGGGATGTTCCGACGGGAGAAATATCAAAGCTTAAAAGCTCCGGGACCGTCAGCAGAACAATAACAATAACGGCTCCGCGCTCTGGGTTCATCACGGAACTGCAAGCCGTCGCGGGCCAATCCGTAATGATGGGCGCGACCCTTTTCAAAATCGCCGACATTTCCACAGTATGGGTGAACGCCTCCATCTACGAGGACGAAGCTCCTTTTGTAAAAAACGGAATGAGCGCGGAAGTCTCGCTGGACTATCTGCCGGGGAAAACTTTTCCGGGCGTCGTGGATTATGTTTATCCGTTCCTAGACGAAACAACGAGGACGCTCACGGCAAGGGTTGCGCTCCAGAATCCTGAAAACGAACTGAAGCCGGGAATGTTCGCGACCGTTAAGATCGAATCGATGGTGTCGGACGACGCGGTAGTGGTTCCGCTGGAGGCCGTAATAGATTCCGGCGAGAGGAAGATAGCCTTCGTTGCGATGGGAGAAGGCAAGTTCGAGCCGCGCGAGCTTGCGACAGGCGCGGAGGACGACAAGGGAAGAATACAGGTGATTTCAGGCCTCGAACCCGGAGAGAAGATAGTTGTTTCCGGGCAATTTCTGCTCGATTCAGAGAGCCGTTTGAGGGAGGCTGTGGCGAAGTTCGGGGCGGCCGCGGCGAGCGGGCACGACCACGGCGCTGCGCCTAAAGGAAAGAATAAGCTGGCGGAACCGTCCATAGACGCCGGAAAGAACCTGAAAGGCTCCAAAGGCGCGAAATATACGGTCCCCGCGAAATCCGCCGCTCCGGCCCAAGAGACCTCCTCCATGTGGCCGGACCCCGCGAAGGGCAAATACGTCTGCCCGATGGAAGAAGATGATTACTACTCAGACAGCGCCGGCGATTGCCCGAAGTGCGGCATGGACCTAGTGGAGACGCGAAAACTGTTAGACGAAATCCACGGGGGACACTTTCACTGATCCCGGCTGAAGGAGGCGGACGAGAATGATTTCAAATCTTATCGAATATTCGCTTAAAAATCGGATGCTTGTGCTTGTCGGCATAGTCTTTATTTTCCTCGCGGGCATATACTCCGCAAGGAACATCGCCGTGGATGCGATTCCGGACCTCAGCGACGTGCAGGTTATCATACAGACCGAGTTCGCCGAGCAGTCGCCCGATATCATGGAGGAGCAGGTTACGTATCCCCTGACGACAGCCATGATGGCAGTTCCGCACGCAAAGAACGTGCGAGGCTACTCCTTCTTCGGTGTCTCCTTCGTTTACATTATTTTCGAGGACGGCACGGATCTCTACTGGGCAAGAAGCCGAGTGCTTGAACAACTCAGCGCCGTCTCATCCCGCCTGCCCGCCGGAGTCACGCCGAAGATCGGCCCGGACGCCACCGGCGTGGGCTGGGTTTATCAATACGCCCTCGTGGACCGCTCCGGCAAACACGATCTGGCGCAACTTCGCTCCATCCAAGACTGGTACCTCAAGTATGAGCTTACATCGGTCCCCGGCGTTTCGGAGGTGGCCAGCCTCGGCGGCTTCGTCAAGCAGTACCAAGTGGAGATTGACCCGGTAAAAATGGACGCGCACGGAGTCACCGTCATGGCGGTGATGGACGCGATAAAAAGAAGCAACAGCGACACCGGCGGCGGGCTTATCGAGATGGGCGAAAACGAGTTCATGGTCCGCGGCCTCGGATATATAAAATCCATCGAAGACATTGAAAACATACCGCTTGGCGTCGGCGGCGCGGCCGGAACGCCCCCGCAAGCCGGCATGGGCTTAATGTCAGCCGCTCCCGCGCAAAGCGGCGCAAGCGGAACTCCTGTCCTTGTCCGCAACGTGGCGCGCGTTCATGTCGGCCCGGAAATCCGGCGCGGCGTCGCCGAACTTGACGGAGAAGGCGAAGTCGTCGGCGGCATCATCCTCATCCGGCAGGGGGAAAACGCTCTCTCCGTAATCAACGCGGTTAAACAAAAACTCGAAAGCCTCAAAGCCGGGCTACCCGAAGGCGTCGAGATAAAAACAGTCTACGACCGCTCCAACCTCATAAAACGCGCAATCTCGACCCTCAAAAAACAACTTGCGGAGGAAATAATAGTCGTAGCCATAGTCTGCGCGATATTCCTGTTTCACCTCTCTAGCGTCGGCGTGGCCGTCTTCACTCTGCCCGCAGCCGTCCTCATATCCATAATCATCATGCGCCTGCTCGGGATAAATGCCAACATCATGAGCTTAGGCGGCATAGCTATCGCCATCGGCGTCATGGTGGACGCCTCGGTCGTCATGGTCGAGAACGCCCACAAGAAAATGGAGAAATACGGCGACTCGAAACCTCGCTTCGACATAATCCTCGAAGCGTCAAAGGAACTCGGCCCCGCCTTGTTCTATTCTCTCCTTGTCATCACCGTCTCATTTCTCCCCGTTTTCGCGTTGCAGGAGCAGAGCGGCCGCCTCTTCAAACCCCTTGCCTACACGAAAACATTTTCCATGGCCGCGTCGTCGGTTCTCGCAGTGACAGTCATCCCCGTGCTCATGTTCTACTTCATCCGAGGCAAAGTCCGTAGCGAGGACAATAACCCCGTCAGCCGCGCCAGCAAAGCCGCCTACCTGCCCGCGATCAACTTCGTCCTCAAATACAGAAAGGCCACGCTCATAATCGCTCTCGCTGCTCTGGCGCTCACGATAATACCCATAAGCAAAGTCGGCTCCGAGTTCATGCCGCCCCTCAACGAGGGCGACCTGCTCTACATGCCCACAACCGACCCCGGCGTCTCCGTCGGCAAAGCGAAGGAACTTCTCCAGCAGACGGATAAAATCATCAAACAGTTTCCGGAAGTAGAAACAGTGTTCGGCAAAATCGGCCGCGCGGAAACCCCCACCGACCCGGCGCCGCTCATGATGCTCGAAACAACCATCACCCTCAAGGACAAAAAGGAATGGCGCAAAGACATGACAATGGAAAAACTCGTGGACGAACTGGACCGCGCCGTCCAGTTTCCCGGCCTCACAAACGCTTGGACCATGCCCATCCGCACCCGCATCGACATGCTTTCCACCGGCATCAAAACCCCCATCGGCGTGAAGATAATGGGCTCCGACCTTGAAACTCTTTCGGAACTTGCCGACAGCATATCGAACGAACTGCGCCTACTGCCGGGCACTGCTAGCGCGTATCCCGAAAAAACTATCGGCGACAATTACCTCGACCTAAAAATCAACCGTCTGGCCGCCGCGCGCCACGGCCTCACAGTCGGCGACGTTCAGGACGTCATCGCCAACACCATCGGCGGCATGAACGTCACATACACCGTCGAAGGGCTTGAGCGCTACCCCGTGAACGTGCGCTACAAACGCGAACTCAGGGACAACCTGCCCGCGCTCAAGCGGACGCTTGTGATAACGCCCTCAGGGGCGCGCATTCCGCTCAGCGAGCTAGCGGACATCTCCATAAAGAAAGGCCCGTCAGGCATAAAAAGCGAGAACGCGCGCCGCACCGCTTGGGTGTACGTCGACATCCGGAACGCCGACATGGGTTCATACATAAAAAAGGCGCAGGAAACCATAGGGAACAATATAGAGTTGCCGCCCGGCTACAGCATAGTCTGGAGCGGCCAGTTCGAGCACATGCAGAAAGCCGCCGCGCTCCTCAAGATAGTCATTCCCGTCACGCTGGTCGTCATCATGCTGCTTCTCTACTTCCACTTCGGCACATTCAGGGAGACATTCATCGTCATGGCGGCGATTCCGTTCTCTCTCATAGGCGGTTTCTGGCTGCTGTATATCTTGGGATACAACACCAGCGTCGCCGTCTGGGTCGGCTTCATCGCGCTGGCGGGGCTTGACGCCGAAACCGGCGTTGTGATGCTGGTCTACCTTAAACACGCCTTTGAGAACCGCGTCGCCGCCGGAACGATGAACACGCGAGAGGACGTGCGCGAAGCGATAATCGAAGGCGCTGTGAATCGCGTGCGGCCCAAACTTATGACCGTCTGCACCACGCTCATCGGGCTGCTCCCGATAATGTTCTCCAGCGGCACAGGCTCGGAAGTCATGAAACGAATCGCCGCCCCCATGGTCGGCGGCCTCGTCACCGCCGTAATGCTCGAATTGCTTATTTATCCGGTTATATACTCGATAATCAAGGAAAGGGAGATATTAAAGCCGAATTAAGATTTAGACCGATGGTCGTTTACCGGCGACGGCAATTTGACGCAAAACCGGATCATCCAATTGAATCTGCGACCTCTGAAAAAACCTTCCCGGGTGGCGCCCCCAAGCTGACGCAGCTTGGGGGCGTTCTGCAGCGAAGAACAGCGCCGGTTTTTTTCTTAAAGGCGCACAAGCGCCTTGTCAGAAGTCGCAATCTGGGTTCAACTACTATGCTTTGCAAGCGCATCCCGCAAAAACAACAGGCATATACGAAGCATTGAATATTTGCCCATTTGCCGGGTATCGCCTATTACCCCGTTGTGGGTGAGCAATGTATAAAACCAATTAAGAATAGGCATCGGATGAAATCTACGCGCTCAGCAGGATTCGAACCTGCGACCTACGGATTAGAAGTCCGTTGCTCTATCCATCTGAGCTATGAGCGCTCTCAACACGGATTTGCCGATAGCTCCGGCGGATCCGAGGCAATTCCAACAACGTCGAACTGCTTCTAAGCTTCCACAGTTTTCCTGCCCGGTCCGCGACTCGCAACCGAGAGTATTTATTTTTAACCCTCTCTCTTTCCCTGTCAATCTTTCTGGACATAAACCGAGCGGCGGTCGTCGTTCTCCATCCGTTTAAGTATTTTTCGGCACAGCTCGTCGTCCTGCCGCTCGTTGTTCTTGAGAACTTCTATGATGAAGTTTTCGGCGACCTGTCCAAGAACCGGCATTTTCACATTAATGCTTATTTCAAAGTCGCGCACGAGCCGGTTCCGCTCGTCTCCGCTGTAGGTTGTCCTGCCGGAACATTCAACGGCATTTTTAAGAACTATCGGCTCAATGCGAAAATTGATTGTCTTGGTCGCTCTGATCCACTCTGCGTATGCTATCCACGTCAGCGCCTTGGGAGGGATAACGTGTTGCAGCGATTTAGGCAACTGCGCGTGCGCGCACCATTCGTCCACGTCTTTCCTCACTTTGCCGTCGTCCGTTCGCTTAATCTTTTTTACCGAAGTCACGTTCTGCAACTCGACAATGTCGTAACCCAGCTCCCTTTCAATAAGGTAGTCCACGGATTTTTCCGCGTCGTGATCGTAAACTCTGATTTTTTTAAACTTCACCATCGTAGGGTCTCCGAAAGGCGGTTGGATTCTCATAACGCGCCGCCTGCCGTCAAATATCATATCCGCATCGCGCCGCGCTGAAAAGCAGAAGTTTGGCGCGGATTTCCCGCAGAAAACTATCCTTCGATTTTATGCCAGTTCTTAATTGATTTTACCCACCCGTTTGTGTGCCATGCGCAAAATGCTTTCTTTTGCGCATGAGCGAAAACAGCGACAATTCATGGGTAATTCCAAATAATAAACCGTATATACGGAGAATTAAATAAAAGTTCCCACTAACTACTTTGGTAAAAAGCATCATGCGCAAAGGAAAAAGCTTTGCGCATGGCACACTTGGTAGTGGGTAGAATCATCTAATAACATGTATAGTTCTCATAGCGAAAAATGCGGACTAGCGGCGACCGGCGCTTATTTCGCGGCCGAATATCGCGTAATGACAAAATATGACGAATATTTGTTCCGCGAGCGCGGCGGGTTTCGTGGCGTTTCTATTTTTTTAGTCTGATTATTCCCGCGTCGAGGCAGACGCGCGCTATATCGTCTAGCATCCAGAAATCGAATCCGGAGCGTTCTGCTATGCTCAGCAAGTCGTGCTCTCCGTCCGCATAGTTCAGCAGCCACATCATCCCCTTGCTGTAGTCTTCAATCTTTCGCCTTCCGCTGAGCGTCGGATACAGACCATACTTAGTCATGAACGGCTCGCAATAAGGCATCGTCCTCTCATAGACGGCGTTCTTGTCGAGAACTGAGCATACCGCGAAAATGGCGTCCGCCGACTCCGCGAGAGCCTCAAATGATATGAAATCCGGGTTGTCGAGCGACGTGTGGTATTCGGGATACTCCCCGTAAATTGTCCGCGCCAGCACTCCCACCGGCAGATTGAAACCGGGAGAGTTGTACTGCCGCTCGTCGCTTCCGTGGCTCGGAAAAAATTCTCTGACCTGCAACTCTTTGTCTCCGAAGAACGGCAGCGCGTGAAGAGCCGCGCGGTCAGACAGAGAGTTCTCCCTACGCGTCTTCTTGCAGGTGAAGTGGGTAGGCATTCCGAGGCTGTTGCAGACATATCCCGCCGCGAGGTTTTTCAGCAGATGCTCTCCCCTCAGGCTCAGGTACGTTATGCTGCCGATGGTTTCCGGCGCGTAGACGAACCGGTACGTGAGCCTGCGCTTCGGCAGCGACGCCAGCCTCCTGTGGACAAACGCGGTCACAAGCGGCCCCGACAGCTCGTGGTTCGCCATCGACGGGTGGCACGTGTAGGCCGTGATTAAAACCTCTTTTGTTTCTTCGCCGGGGAGAACCGTCTCGGATATCGTCATCGAGCCGTCGATGTGTTCCGTGTCTATCACGACCTCGTATTCGCCGTCCTCCAACCTGTCCCGCATGTTCTGCGTCAGACAGAAACCCCATCGCGGCGCGTAATAGCTAATCACGTACGGAACCGCGGCCGGCAGCTCCGGCAGACTGTGCAAATGCTTGTCCAGCTCTTCGCGCGACACCTTTCCGCGAAACGGTTGCGAATAGTTGACAAGGTGCAGATTGCTGTCCCGGATGTCAAGAATCCGCTCGCCTTTGGGCGTGACGACATAAGCCTCCCGCACGACCCATTCCTTGGGAACCGTCCAGTCGAAAACCTGAGAGCCGGAAGGCGTCTCGATTCTCTGAAGGGGCATTATCTCGGAAAGGATGTCGTGCGTTTTTCGCGCGCCGTCGCCCGTGATGCTTCTGAACAGGGGGAACAGCCGGTCGAAATACCTCTTGTAATCTTCAGGTTTTTCCCGGTCGGCCTCTTCAAGCGCTTGGATCAGGAACGGGCTTTTCTCTCTCGGTAGCAAAGGGTTTCCCATCAGGAGGCTTTTCAGCGCTCCTTTCTGACCGCTTCGATTACGAACGCGGAACACAGGAAAAGCCCTCGCCACCCTGAAGGCTCATGCTCCAGCTTGATTGATTCTTTGCGGAACAACTCGGGATTCTTGGATGACAGCCACGGCATGGCCGGATGGTAATGATACCACAACAGCCGGATGTCCTCGTAGTTGTGCCTCTTGAACATTTCTACCACTTCAAACGGATTGTGGAACTTCGCGAGGATGGCGTTTTTCTGAACCGGCGGCGCGTCCATCCGGCATCGTTTCTCCAACTCCGCGGATACAACCTGCCGTATTTCTTCATCAACATCATGCAGAAGGTCGTCCATTATGAAATCGCGCGTGAGCCTGTTAAGCGTGAAAAGGGAGAACAGCTTGTTCCTGAATTCGATGAACACGCTGCCCCCCGGGCGCACCAGCGACGTCATGTTCTCAATCACCATGTCGTCGTTCTCCACATGAGGAAGCACGCCCATCGCTATCAGGCCGTCAAACGGGCCGCAGCCGAGCAACTTTGCGTATGACATCGGGTCCTGAATATCCCCCAGCGAAATCCGGTTCTCGTCAAGCCCCAGACCCCTCATCTTCTCCCTGCTTTTTTCCACCATCTTGGGCGCGAAGTCGAACCCCCAGACCTCCACCCCCGCATTGTGCATCGCCGCCAGCGGCGTCCCTTCCCCCACGCCCACCTCTATCACCCTCTTGATCCGTTTCCGCGTGAACGAATTCAGCAGCAGTTGAAGCCGGAAATAATTCGCCGGATACACCGCGTTGACATCCTCGAAAAACTCCTTCTGGTACATCAAATGATAGTCGGCCGCCTGTTCGTCGTAATGCAGCGCGGTCGATTTTTTCTCCTCTTTTTTACCCTTCATTTTTTGGCTCCACAATATGATTTTTGTCAGTTAACCATAGGGATTTTTATTGCCGCAGATTCTAACACGGCCACTTTCCCCTGTCAATCAACCCGGCTCGTCATTAAGATTTGAAAGATATTTCTCGAAGCGGATGAAACGCGCGCCGCATTTCGCGCGCTTTGGAGCGCTACAATTCATGTCGCTTTGTCTTTGCCGGGAATCCATTCCCGGCTCCCGTGCAGGGCGGAAACCCCGATTCCCGCCCCTCATGCCTTTGCCCGATGATAAAAGTATTAACCGTAGAGGCGACCCGGCGGGTCGCCCGTTGCTCCCCCAGCCGCCAATTGCGAAAAAAGGGGACTGGCAGCGCGCATCCCAGCGATGCCCGCACCCTCTTTTCGCCCACCCGCAACACCAAAGCATTTGAGCTGATAACGCGCGCCGCATTGCGCATATTTACAGCGAATAGAATATACGGTTCATGAATAATTGGACGCCACCTTCAAGCGTTTTTTGATTGTGGGTGAGCAACATTCACAATCACCCGCAACAGGGTTATGGGGCGCCACCCCCTTTTCTTTCCTCCGCCGTCATTTCTTATTTTTTTGTGCCGTCATTCCCGCGAAAGCGGGAACCCATTTTCGCCAAATAGCTAAACAGCCCCACGATAAAACTGTCAACAATCTCGGCCTGACCCCACATTGTGCTGTCAACAATCTCGGCCTGACCCCACATTGTGCTGTCAACAATCTCGGCCTGACCCCACATTGTGCATTGTGACCCCACATTGTGACCCTTGTGCATGTCACCGGGCTTGAACTCAGAGCTTTACGGACTGGCTACCGCGCCCGAGCGTTCAATGCTTCCGGGCTGTTATACTATTACATTTTCAATTCACGGTTCGTTCGTTTCAGCGCTTTGATCTGCGTTTTCACAAATCAAAGCTGGTCCTGTTCCTTTAGCAAGCATAGCGCTTTTGAGGTTTTCGACATCCAGCAGATATATCTGATTCGATTCGCCAAACAGTAAATAATTGGATAATGCTTCATACACCAAAATATTCTTCTCGACACACATGGCGTTTCTTGCATCTACGGCAACAATTGGCGTATTAAGCGTTAAGTAGAATAAGTTATCTTTCGATTTGCGCACTGAAAAACCTGCTGACCAAAAATGAGTTTCAACGCGATAAGGATTCTTATCGAAAAACTTTACTTCACCAAAGTTCATCCATGTGTCGCCTGCGCCTAGGAGTTCAGTTGGGCTGTTATGAAAATGACCGTAATCGCATCTTATGTCATCCATCACAATTCTTGTTGTTCTATTTTCTCTTTCATAAATACTGATTGCGCATGTGTTTGATTGGTCTTTTTGTGTTGCTATCAATCTTGCTCTTTCGGACTTTTCCAATCTGTCTTCCGTAGCAAATTCTACATTTCCTTGAAAGTCGCTTTTATATATGTCGCCATCAGCGGCGATGTAGTAAATATGGCAATTTAATTTAATGCCAAAGTCAGACGGTTTCTGATATTCAACCTTTGTAATCAAAGATATGTCCGACAAAAGAACGGAAAAAACGATCAGGATGCTATACGAAGCCATCTGAGCGACAATGGAAGCCTTGATTGATTTCAGGAGTCTGTCTTGTTCTTTCCTGAATATCAACAAAAAGAACGGCCATTCAATCACGATTGTCAGCAATATTAGCAAGAATGTGGATGTTACTATAAAGCCAAGAGCATTTAACAGGTTAACATCTATGACCAACAATGTAGAATATCTGGCAATTATCAAACCGGCATAACAAGAAACATAGTTTGCGATTATCAGAAATAAGGCGGTTTTTAAGTAATGGGTTTTGAAAAACTTTTTTATTAAATATGCTTCAAATAAAGCTATAAATAAATTGCCCAATAATAAATGAAAACTAACGAACCATACCATTGGAGTGCCCACATTGGCAAATGCCGGAACAGCATAAATCGTCAGGGTTATCAAAACGACGATAATTGTTATGAGCCGCTTCAAAAACAACAAAATATCTCACCATCCATTTTGTTATGCTCTAATATCCTCATACCGCATGTCTTGTGCTTGCCAAATGTATTCTTTTGTAAATCAATTATAGCCCCCATAACGTTCTTTTGTACTCTATGCCAATAAATGATTCCCCGCCTCTCTAACCAAGCAGCCCAAGGATCGCCTCCGAGAATATCTTCTTTATCTACTCCTTGTACTTTTCCATTACAGGATGAAGGAAAGGTCTCGATCTGATCCCAGATCATTATTCATTTTGAAAGCGACCTTCCAGAAAAGAATGTAGAAGTGTTGCTGCAAGACAAAGCACTAGGATTTGTTGTTGCACAGCAATGTATATTGAAAGTAGCTGGCTGACGGAGTGTGATGATTTGATGTTGGTCATAAGAGTTTTTCGGCGAGGAAGGGCGCATAATTGCTTTTCGACCCGCATTCGCCGATTAAATAGGCGAACCGCGAGTGGGGGATCAGGTCTGTATTTTGTATTATTGGACGGCGAGTGGAATGGGGGTTAATTGCCTGCGCGGAAGACGGGAATGAATTTCCGGAAGGGCAAAGCGGCGAATCGTTGCAGTCCAAATTAATGCATTTTTAGGCTGATCTATATGCCAAGTTTTTATTGGATATACCCCATCGCACACACCCACAACAGGGTTGTGGGTGTTTCCTAACCATTCGCACCCACAAGCAAATGACGCTTGAGGGTAGCGCCCTGAAGAATGCGAACTGTTTTGTATTCACAATCGAGTTTGGGGGTGGAACCCTTTTTTGTTCAGTAGGGACGCGGTTTCCGCGTCCAATAACTGAGACAATTCGGGGCGGGGCAAGCCCGCCCCTACTTCAAAATGCGCCATGCGTTCCTCGTTTCATCCGCTCTGAACAATGCTCCTGAATCCAAACGACGGATTCGGGTTTATTTCATCCTGCGGTGGCGGGTTACAACATGTCGCGGCGGGCGAGGAGGGCTTTGAGTTGGGATGCGGTGATTGTTTCGTCGCCGTCGGGAGAGACTCTAAGGGCCATGTCGCCGAGAACGATGTTCATGTTCTCGCCAATCGCGAAATATTCTCTCAATTCGGGTATTTCACGGATTATCGCAAATTGCGCTTCACTATAAGGCTTAATATTGGCAATATTTCTGATATCATCGGTATAGCGCGAGTCG
>Ga0116156_10001285_pt1 | contig 24861 bp, 19 predicted proteins | sample AD_UKC045_MetaG_FD_89891 | JGI IMG/M metagenome (GOLD analysis project Ga0116156, IMG submission 89891) | Active sludge microbial communities of municipal wastewater-treating anaerobic digesters from USA - AD_UKC045_MetaG | ecosystem: Engineered > Bioreactor > Anaerobic > Digestate | place: USA... | reverse complement strand
TGTACTTTCATGCTTCTTTGTGTTGCACCCAAAAGGTACGATTCTTTTTGGGAACAAAGAAATTTCCCTGACGCTTTTTTTAAGTGCCAGGGATTTTTTTTAAGGGGCTTTTTAGACAGCCTCATACCGGTGCGAAAATTCTAACTTATCGTTGCGAGGCGTAAGGTCTTACGCCACTACGAGTGTGAAACTTTTAACTTTTAACTTTCATCTTTTAACTTTCTAACTTATCATTGCACCCAAAAACAAAAAACATGATCAAAGAAAATACTTATTTTGAAGGCAATGTGAAATCATTGGGATACGCTACTGAAAATGGAAATTCTACAGTCGGCGTTATGGACGTTGGTGAATTTGAATTCAATACTGGTGGGCCAGAAGTGATGACAGTGATAGAGGGAAGTATGTTGGTTTTATTGGCTGGAGAAACTCATTGGCAAACTTTTGTGTCTGGTCAAAGTTATGATGTGCCAGGCAATTCTTCCTTTAAAGTAAAAGTAGAAAGTCAGGTTTCTTACTTGTGTCAATATTGATTTAAGTTGGATTCTGGTTGTTTTTAGCTCTGAGCATATTCAATCGTAATGTCAATTGTTCTTAGAGATTTGAGTAAGTGAATGTCATATAGTTACATTTCGTAGTTGCTTATGTAGAAATCTATGTGTGGTGACACTACCTATTTCACTATTTTTTCTACATTTACAAACCTTAATCCATCAACTCACAACCAAACATCTATGACCAACGATACAACTGATGCAATTTTAGCTAAAGGTAAGACCCTTGCAAAACTAGGACTGGGAATAGCCGGGCTTTTTTTACTGGTAGCCATTCTTCATGTAATAGATCAATACAGTACACCAATTGCAGAGGTAGTTTTGAGAGGTGCAAGATGGACAGTGGTGATCGCACTTTGCTATTATGCTTTGATCAAAAGGTCTTTGACGACCTGGATCCTGGTGGCAATGGCCATCGGTGTAGAAATAGGACTTGACTTTCCTGCTTGGTCCCAGAATTTGCAATTTTTGAGTAAGATTTTCCTCCGCATGGTAAAAACCATCGTGGCGCCGCTTTTATTTTCAACGCTGGTGGTAGGAATTGCAGGACATTCAGATCTCAAACAGGTAGGACGAATGGGCTGGAAGTCGCTATTGTATTTTGAAGTAGTTACCACCATTGCTTTAGTGATTGGTATATTTTTCATCAACCTCACCAAAGCGGGTGTAGGGATAACTGTTCCTGAAACGTTATTAAAGGAATTGCCCAATGCCACACCAAAAAGTTGGCAAGACCACATCATTGATATTTTTCCAGAAAACATCATCAAATCCATTTACGACGGTAATGTTTTGCCCATAGTGGTGTTCTCAGTGATATTTGCCATTGCTTTGGCCCACCTTGCTGATGCGCGGAAAAAACCCATGTTGGAATTTACAGAGAGTCTTTCAGAAACAATGTTTAAGTTTACCAATATCATCATGTATTTCGCGCCATTTGGTGTGGGAGCAGCGATTGCTGTTACAGTGGGGCATTTGGGCATCGACATTTTGAAAAACTTATTCATGTTACTTTGTACTTTGTACTTGGCATTGATTTGTTTCATTTTGGTTGTTTTATTACCAGTTGCGCTGTATATTAAAATTCCGCTCAAGCAATTTGTGGCGGCTATTAAAGAACCGGTTTCAATTGCCTTTGCGACGACGAGTTCCGACTCTGCTTTGCCAAAAGCATTAGAGAATATGGAACGATTTGGCGTGCCAAGACACATCGTCTCTTTTGTCATTCCTACGGGATACACATTCAACCTAGATGGGACAACATTATACCTTTCATTGGCTTCCATATTTGTAGCACAGGCAGCAGGTTTGGACTGGAGTTTGGGACAGCAATTGTTTGTTGGTCTTACACTGATGTTGACAAGTAAAGGCGTCGCAGCTGTGCCCAGAGCATCATTGGTCATTCTTATTGCAACTGCATCCACTTTCAATTTGCCTGTTTGGCCCATCATGGCCATCTATGGAATTGATGAATTGATGGACATGGCTAGAACCAGTGTCAATGTGGTAGGAAATACGCTGGCCAGTTGTGTGATTGCCAGATGGGAAGGTGAATTTGACGATGAGAAGGCGCTCAATTACGTAGATGCGGACTGATGATGTAAAATTAAGGTTGAGACTGATTATTAATTTCTTCATTGCAGACAGGAATAAAAAATCAGAATACTCGTATTACTTCGGTCAAATTAATAATTTTGAACTTTAGAACAAATCGTAAATCCTACTTATGCAAGTACAGTTTTGTGGAGCAGCCAGATATGTAACAGGAAGCGCTCACCTCATCACCCTAGACAATGGTCTTAAAATCTTATTGGATTGTGGACTTTTTCAAGGTAGCTCTTCAGAAAGTTGGCCAAAAAACAACCACTGGCATTTCAATCCTGAGGAAATAGATGTCTTGATCCTTTCACATGCACACATAGATCACACAGGGAGGGTTCCTCAATTGGTCAAAGATGGTTTTAGAGGCAATATTTATTGTACTCATGCAACCAGGTCACTATGTGCCATCATGTTGATGGACAGTGCTTTTATCCAAGAGCGAGAAGTAGAATATTGGAATAAGAAAAATCTCAATAAAATCGGGAAGTCAAAGGTTGAGGAACGAGTTCCCCTTTATACCGTGGATCATGTGGGTCCAAGTATGGAATTATTTATTACTACAGGATATGATCGTTGGTTACACATCAATGAGGACGTTTCAGTTTTATTCAAAGATGCAGGTCATATTTTGGGTAGTGCAAGTGTCACATTGAAAATCAAAGAAGGAGGCAAAGAGACCATATTTGGATTTTCTGGAGACATAGGAAGGCCAGACAGACCCATTTTGAGAGATCCACAACCAATGCCAGAAGTTGATTACCTCATTTGTGAATCGACTTATGGTGACCGGGTACACGAGATGGCTCCGGAACAACAAGAGCGTTTTCTCAATATCATTCGTGATACCTGCGTGGAAAACAGAGGTAAACTCATCATTCCAGCATTTTCGGTAGGTCGCACACAAGAAATTGTTTACATGTTGGACAAAATGGCTACTGCAGGAATTTTGCCAAACATACCAGTCTACGTAGATAGTCCACTTGCGGTAGATGCCACCGATGTATTTATAGAACACCCTGAATGTTTTGATGCAGAATTGACAAAATATTTGATCAAAGATGACAATCCATTTGGTTTTAAAAGATTGAAATACATCAGGAAGGTAGACGAATCCAAGGCACTTAATGATTCCCAGGAACCATGTATCATCATCAGTTCGTCTGGAATGATGAATGCCGGAAGGGTCAAACATCATTTATTCAACAATATTGAAAATCCGAAAAACACTTTCCTGATGGTTGGTTATTGCTCCCCAGAAACACCTGGAGGTCAATTGCGCGCTGGCAATGAGTCCATCAAATTGTATGGAGAATGGAAGATGGTGAGGGCACGCATTGAATTGATGGATAGTTTCTCTGCACATGGTGATAAATATGAAATGTATGATTTCCTAAAAAATCAACACGGACATGTGAAACAGATATTTTTGGTCCACGGAGAAATTGATACCCAAAACAATTGGAAAGCATTCCTCAATGAAAAGGGTTTTACAAATGTAGAAATCCCTGTGGAAGGCCAAAAATATGATCTTCGATAAGGTAATTTTGTACTTTAGTTTTGAATGAGACGGCTTGTGAAATTCGTTCTGAGTCGCTTATCCTTTGCTCAATTCCCTTGCACGGTCTAAGGCTGCTTTTACGCCTTCTTTGAAATGATCACCAGTTGTGTGAGCTTGCATTTTATTCAAAGCAGCTTCGGTAGTGCCACCTTTGGAGGAAACTTTATCAATCCATTCCTGGCAAGTAAAATCATATTTGTTGAATAACTCAACGGCGCCTCTGAAAGTTTGGTAAGACAACATTTCTGCTTCCGATTTGGCAAAACCCATTGAAACCGCAGATTCTATCAGCTTTTGCATAAAGTAAAAAACATAAGCTGGTCCGGATCCTGAAATTGCGGTAGCCGCGTCAATCATACTTTCATCTTCCACGTAGATGGCCTTACCTGTTGCATTGAGTAAATTTTGTACAGTAACCAATTCTATTCTGGTAACTTCATTGGAGGAAGTATAAACGGTCATACCAAATCCGATCTGTGCGGGAAGATTGGGCATAGCTCTGACTACTTTTTTAGTGCCTAGAGATTCTGCAATGTCTTCCGATTTTACCCCGGCCATGATACTCAACACCACTTGTTGTGGATCGACAAAAGGTTTGATGCGAGCAAATAATTCTCTACTATCTTGAGGTTTTACGGCCAAAATGATCAAATCTGCTTCACTGACATAATTATCTGGTTCTCCGTGGATACTGCCAATTTGTTGTTTTTTGAGTTCCTCAGCCTTTTCGATCGATTTCTCAAGGATAAACATGTTTTCAGCTATGACAATGTGCGTAGCTAAAAAGCTGCGGGCAAACGTGAGACCCATGTTGCCTCCTCCTATGATGAGTATTTTCATACCTTATTGGATTATTTTTTGTGATTTTGAAAGGAATGCTGTAGACTTGATTTTGTTTTTAAAATCGGAACTTTAGCGATTCGGTTGCCAAAATTAAAAAAAATGCACAGATTACATTCCAATAAAAGTCAACTTGGCTCAAATTTTGCACACATTTGAAAAAGATAGTATATGTCTCAACATTATGAACTAACCAACGCCCAAATTTCCAGGCAAGCCATACAGCGTCTTTACATCACCATGAAACATTTATTCTTCCGCGGACACTACAAACCTATGGGTATGTCGGGAGAAGCGATGATCAAAGCCATGTTGGATTTGAGGCCCGAGATTTATGGTTCGATTGCCGATAATCACATGGTAGAGCTCAATGGTTTATTGTACATATTTCAAAGGTTGCCAAAAGGCATTGAAGAATGCAGATATATAGATTTGATTTCGAGAGAAGGTTATGAAAAGTCAAAATTCAGACCCATCATTCCAAGTAAGCGGAGACGCAATTGTTATAGGACGGGTGAAAGTGAGATGAAAATTGAAATGACCCGAGGTCGTAGTGATATTTATGACATCCTCACCCACCTTACTTTTATGTATATCGAAGCCGAAAAAATAAGACGCAATGCCATTTTCGGCACCAAAAAACACCGGGCTTGGATTCATCTCGAAGAACTAATCGAAAGAATAGACAATGGTGATGAATACGAAGTGGAGGAAGGATACGCTTCTTTAGCAACGCTACTTGGGCGGACATTTGAGGAAGTCAGAGATGTAAATGAAAAATTTTCAAGAAGCAACGAAGTCAACAGTTTATTCCACATTACTTATTGGTTGGCAAGGCTGAGCATCGAAGAATTTTCCTTAAAGAAGAGCCGGGAAATCAATTTTTCCACCAATTTGCAAGCCAGACTTGGTAGCCACGAATTTGGTGAAATGTGGGCCAATAACATCAAATCTTCGCTTTATAAAAAGAACTTACTCCATCGCCCCATCCACATCATCAGCGCCAATATGCACAGTGTGATGAATAGTCTATTTGCCAAGGCTGCATTGGCGGAGACCATTTCGGATGAAAATTTGGAAGACATCGCAGAAATTTTGAGTCGGGATGAAAATGCCTACCTCAGAGAAATTGTTGAAAATTTTGCCACCGATCACGGCATGGAGCGGATTGACGACATTGCAGGAACCAATATTCCAGTCCAAATTTTTGACCTTTCAAAGTTAAATCCCCATATTTTGCCAGCTGAACTTTCATGGAAAAAGGGAAAAGGCGATGATATCCCAGTTTTGATTGTGATGGATTACGCATTTGGTGAGCAAGCCTATGAAACCATGGATGAATTGCTCAAACCTTTTGATAAAAAAGCGAGTAAAATTCCAATCAATATCCAGTCCATCAACATCATGGGTAAAGCAGGTATTTTGATTGGCCATAAAGGTGACATCATGATCCCGACCGCTCACGTTTTTGAAGGCAGTACAGATAACTATCCTTTAGATAATAAAATTGACATGAGTTCTTTGGAAAACAAAGGTTTAATGGTTACAAAAGGGCCAATGATCAGTGTATTGGGTACTTCCTTACAAAATCGTACCATTCTCAAGTATTTTATGGAAAGTTCATGGGGTATGGTTGGACTAGAAATGGAAGGGGCACATTACCAAAAGGCCATCCAGGTTGCTTCCAAAATCAGGCACAGCATCGATGAAAATGTGACATTGAGGTATGCATATTATGCTTCTGATAATCCTTTGGAAACAGGAAGTACGCTGGCATCCGGTAGTTTGGGACTGGACGGGGTGAAACCTACCTATCTCATTACGACGAGTATGCTCAACAGTATTTTTGCACAACAATAGACGTTTTCAGTGATTGAATTTCTTAATCAAGTTTGTTTTGATTTCAGTGGAAACAACAAATTTATCTACCTTGTGTTATCTTAGCAAAAACCACTTTAAATGGAGGATTCCAATTTCTGGTATTTAGAAAACATTGATCTCACGACCATTTTGTGTCCCATCAAATTGGGCATGGAAATGGATACTCATAAGTATAGTTCTTTCAAAAAAGGAGAATACATTTATTTGCAAAATGATGAATCCAAAAACATCTATTTCATCGCGAGTGGACAGGTGAAAATTGGCAAAATGGCTGAGGGCGGCAAAGAAATCACCAAAATTATTTTGGGTAAAGGAGAAGTCTTTGGTGAATTTGCGGTATTGGGTGAGGATGGTAAAAAGGAGTATGCTCAGGCTATGGAAGATACCAAATTGTGTGTGACCAATGGTGAAGACATCAAAAAATTGATGCGCGAGCACACCCAACTCAGTTTGCTTTTTCTAAAAATGTTTAGATCTAGGCTTTTGAAAATGGAGCATCGTCTGGAGTCTCTCGTTTTTAAGGACAGCCGCAGTAGGATTTTGGAATTTATCGTGGATGAAGTAAATAGCCATGGAAGTAGGGTTGGTTATGAATGGGTTGTGAGAAATGGTCTTACCCATCAGGAAATTGCAAACCTTACGGCAACCTCCAGACAAACTGTGACAACCATCATGAATGAATTGAGGAATGAAAATGTGATGACATTCAATAGGAAACGCTGGCTCATCAGGGATTTGAATGTTTTGAAGCAACTGGTCAATACGCATTAAACAATTTTTATCTGGAATCTATTCAAAAGCATTCACATGAAAAAAATAGCAGTTTTTGGACTGGGCAAAGTAGGAACCCTGGTAGGTATCCTGCTCAGTCAGCGTTTTGAGGTTGTGGGTATTGATAAAAATAAACCGCATTATGATTTACCTCTACCATTCGAGATCATTACAGGAGACGTTACAGATATAAATTTTGTAAATGACATTTGCCAGGACATTGATGCAATGGTTTCGGCACTTCCATACTATCTCAATAAGTTATTAGCAAAATTGGCAGCGGACAAAGGCATTCATTACTTTGATTTGACTGAAGACGTAGATACCACCACTTACATACGTGATCTTGCAAAGCATTCAAAAGGAGTGATGGCTCCGCAATGTGGATTAGCTCCAGGATTTATTGGCATCATTGGTTCAGATCTGGCCAAAGATTTCTCGAAATTAAGAGACATAGAATTGAGAGTAGGCGCATTACCGAGGTATCCCAATGGTCTTTTGGCCTATTCTTTTACTTGGTCACCTGCTGGTGTGATCAATGAATATCTCAACGACGCGGAAGTGATACACAATGGTGTCCGTAAGATGGTACCTTCGCTGGAAGGAATTGAATATATCAATATTGAAGGTCAGGAATTCGAAGCTTTTTCTACTTCAGGAGGACTTGGAACCATGTGTGAAACCTATGAAGGTAAATTGGATACGTTGAATTATAAAACCATTCGATATCCCGGTCACTGTAAAATCATGAAGTTTTTGATGTACGAGCTCATTTTGAAGGAAGACAAACAAAAACTAGAAGAAATATTGAGCAATGCAAAACCTCCGGTAAACGAAGATGTGGTTTATGTGTACGCTGTTGTTGAAGGGTGGAAAGGTGATAAATTACTGAGAGATGAATATTATAGCGCATTCTATCCAATTGAGATTGAGGGTGTGGAATGGAGAGCAATTTCCTGGACAACTGCAGCAAGTATAGCAGCAGTGGTAGAAATGGTTGCAGATGGCAGTCTTCCTCAAAGAGGTTTTATCAAACAAGAAGACATCGTCCTGGAGGATTTTCTTAAAACAAAAACGGGTTCGTTGTATCAGGAATTTAAGACAGAATAATACAGCGGATTTCAGAAACCTGGATTTGAATCGCAGAAAGGAAAATGGCAAAAGGCAGAAAATATTTTGCTTTTACGAATGCCCTGTATCATGAACATTCTACATTGTATCAATCAGGGCAGAAAGCCTTCTGTCCCCTAAATTGACGAACTTTAATAGTCTGTAAATGCTGAAACATTCAAGTCCGATCATTTCCTTTTGGTATACATACAGCAGTTATTTTTTGTGAAAGGAGGAGTGTAGAGTTTTTCCTCCTTTTTTTGAAGTTTATTAAAAGTTGTTTAATGTTAATATTTATGGACTTAGCTTATATAATACTTAAAAATACATAGATTTGCCGAATAAATAGCATCTCTATGAGAACTTTGGTAAATTTCATTTTATGTGTTGTATTCTCTTATGCTTCCTATAGCCAAAGCTGCAATGTTGGAACTTTGTTATTTACAAACCAAGCACAAGTAGATCAATTTCCTGCCAACTACCCAGGATGCTCTAATGTAAATGGGAATATTGGGATTACAGGGACTGTGGAGAATTTGGATAGTTTAATTCAAATTGAGCGTATTGTAGGCAGTTTGCAAATTTCAAATGCTCAAAATGTCATTGCTTCTAAAGGGTTTGGAAATTTAGAAATAATTGGAAGTGATTTTATAATTTATTTTTCCGCATTGGATTCACTTGGCGGATTTAGCAAGCTAAGAAAAATAGGAGGAAATTTTAGAATTGATTTTTTATCAGAAAGTTTTGAAAATACTTTGCCCAATCTTGATACAGTTATTTCTAATGTATATCTATCAAATACTCATAATTTAAAATGTAAATTTAAACCATTGAAATTTTTTGACGGCTCAGAAATAACTATTCATAGCTATGAAGCAGCCAGGTTTAGGCTGTTTAATGATATTGATACTATTCATGGGAATTTACTTTTAGGTTCAGATTTCCAAGAAGAATTAGATGGTTTTGATTCTTTAAAAGTTGTGGAAGGTGGAATTTCTATTAGTAATTCAAAATTTACAGGACTATCAGGATTCATTAGTTTAAAAGAGGCAGGAACTATATATATCCAAAATAACCAATATTTTAGCACACTTAATGGATTAAATTCATTAATTAAAGTTGGAAATTTTGATATATCAAGGAACAGTTTTCTTGGAGATTTAAATGCACTCAACAACAATTTAATAGTTGAAAATAGTTTTAATATAATAGGTAATCCTTTTCTTTCACTATGTAATATAAATAGTGTTTGTATTTCTATTTATAGAAATAAAGCAAACATATCCAATAATGGAAGTAATTGCTCAAACGTACAAGAAGTATCTACTTCATGTGGCCCAACCCCAGATCAAGACAATGACGGCATTAATGATTTTCTAGACAATTGTATTTCAACTAGTAACCCAAATCAACAAGATTCCAATTATGATGGCGTCGGAGATAAGTGTGATTGTGATTCAGATTATGATGGTGATGGGATAAAGGATTGCAATGATAATTGTCCTAATTATGAGTCGGTTAATCAAAGTGATGTGAACTCAAATGGCATAGGGGATATTTGTGATTGCACATCGGATACTGATAATGATTTCCGCCCAGATTGTATTGACAATTGTCCTGCCAATTATAATCCGACCCAAGATATCAATGCATGCACTGACACCGACAATGATGGCATATATGATGATGTGGACAATTGCATTGACATTGCCAATAGTGATCAAGCAGATGACAACAATAATGGCATTGGCAATGTATGTGAACCACCTGATGCAGATGGTGATGGCATAAGTGATGAAGTTGATAATTGCGTCAATACTTATAATCCCGGTCAAGTGGATTGTAATCAAAACGGAGTGGGAGACGTTTGCGATATACAAGATGTTGATTGTGATGGAATTGCAGATGCCAATGACAATTGCCCTTCCGTTTCTAACCCCAATCAAATAGATCTCAATAACAATATGATTGGCGATGCTTGTGAGAATTTCCCTAAAATGGGCTTTGGAACTGATAATCCAAAAGCTGGATATCAATTTTCTAATGGTGATATTTATATTGAAAATCCAGAAAAGGGTATCATAATGCGAGACAATACAGGCAATTGTTTCAGATTGACCATTAAAAATGGGCAGATAAAAACAACTGCAATTCTTTGTCCGTAAAGTTCTTAAATCTTTTTATTGGAAGACAAATGGACGGCAGTGAACTGTGGACTGCGAAATTCATTTCTCGGTAAAAAGCTTTTCACCATTAAGGAGTTAAGATTCTAAAGAGAGGCCTTAATTTCCTTAATCCCTTAATGGTTTAAAAATCTACTTTAATTTATCTTCCCACGACCAAATAAATTTGGTTGTCAACCGATTGTGATAAAGTCAGACTGGTCACCATTAAGGAGTTAAGATTCATTAAGTATCCCCCTTAATTTGCTTAATCCCTTAATGGTTTAGAAAAAAGAGACTACTCATCAAGTGCCGACTCTGCCATGTCAAGAAGAATAATTTAACACTCCATAACTTGACTAGCATAATTATTATAAATATATTTGGAAAAGTAAAGAGGATTGCTAAGAAGTAAAACCTTACTAATGAAATTAATATGATGAAAGAAAAAAGAATTTACTTGTTTTTCCTGATGCTGTTTTTTGGCATCACTTGTAGCGCTCAAGTTTTTGATTTTGATACCCAATGGTATTATTGTCAAGCAAGGTTTGTGAATGAAACAGAGCGGTGCAGCATGGCGGAACTAAAGTATATTGAAACCAAAAACGATACCATGTATGGGCTATACGTTGATTTTGATGAGGAGCATGAGATCAAACAGTTTGGTAAAAAAGTATGGTTTGATGGTTTGAAAATATATGACTTCGACTTGAATGTTGGAGATAGTTTAACCATTCAAAATAATAACAATAGTCCTGATAGATATTTGATTGACTCCATACAAACCAAATTCATTTATGGGAAAACTAGAATTGTACAATATGCTGAGGATTTTGTCATTATTGAAGGAATTGGAACTAGTAGAAATTTAAGTCACAATTCATTTTTTTTCAACCAATTTGAATTATTCTACATTGCAGATCCTGCAAGAATGTTACAGTACTTAAAATATGACAATGAGCTTGTGGCCCTCGAACCTGAAGCATGTACAGCTTGTGATGCACTGGTCACAAATCTAGTCCATACAGAAACTATTAAACTAAACATCTATCCAAACCCCGTGTCTGACCGGCTTTATCTCAATGGTGTAAGCGGTGAAAATGTTGCGATTTATGACCAGCTTGGTAAGTTGCTGGTAAAACAAAAGTTGTCTGAGCAAAATGGAATAGATGTGAGCTCGCTTCTACCGGGCGCCTACGTTTTACTTATTGATGACAGCATGTCTACTCAATTTGTAAAGGAGTAGAAAATTGATGGTTTTTGGAACCATTAAGATATTTTGGGACATGAAGTGTTCACTTCGAATTCCTATGTTTTATTGAAAATCAGTCTTTCAAAAATGCTTTCACAGCAACACCTTTGTCTGTCATCATCTGAATGAAATAATAACCTGAGGAGAGATTTTGTACATCAAAACTCAATCCACCCGTATTTGACATTTCGAGACTTACCAATTTGCCATACAAGTCATAACATTTGTAATTGAGCAATTGTACGTTGTCTGGCAACTCTACTGTAATTGCAAAACTCGCCGGATTTGGGAACAATAAAACTTGCTTTGACAAATAATCATCTATGGCGTCCAATGCTAAGTCAGGACGGTTGATTTTTTTGTCAAAATAGATTCTATATTCTCCAGGGACAAATGATTTGGTTATTTGTTTGGTGCTTGAAACACTGATTTCTTCGCCACTGTACAATTCGTGCCATGTGCCATCGTGTGTGAAAGTAATGGTTTTGTTCCCCGTCGTCATTTCAAAATTGCTCACCACAACTGCATCAAGAGTATCTCCATCAAATCGCAATTGTTTGAAGGCTTCTCTGCCTTCCAGTGTAAAGTTTGAAGTGTGGAAAACTTCGTGTTTATTTCTCAAAGCAGCTAGTGTTGCGTAAGCGGTGTAAACTTGATAGCGTGAAACATCTTCCAGATAATCCCACCGGATGGGTTTTTCAGCCAATCGGCAAGCATTGTTGTAAGTGTTATCCGTACAGCGATTGATGCCATATTCAAAACCTAATTCTCCAAACTGCCAGATCATTTTTGGTCCTGGAATAGGCAAAAATGCATGGGCGGCAGCAGCGATTCTTGGTAAAATATTGGCCTTTTCTTTGGTGCTGTAATTGCCAAGTGCATTGCCAAATTGGGTGTTTTTGTAGAAAAGTCGCTCTTCGTCATGGCTTTCCATGTAGGCCATCAAGTGAGGAACAGACCAACCACGGTTTTTATAATCCATATTCCTGATGTCAGAATTGCCATTGGCAGTAAAACCCATGGTCGCTTCATTGTAGGTGTGATTGAAATTTGCCCATAACATCATGCCGTATTCAGCCAGTTCTTTCTCCTCGGCATTGTCTGCAAAATGTTCCATGATGATGTATGCATCGTCATTGTATTCCCAAACTTTATCTGCAATCCTTTTTAAAATAGAAATACGAGAAGCGTCATAATTTCCTGCAGTAGCTTCTGTGCTAGCCTTTTGAGTAAATCCTTTTGACAAGTCAAATCTGAATCCATCTATGTGAAACTCTTCTGTCCAATATTTTAAAACCTGGTCCACAAACGCTTTGACATATTCACTTTCATGATTGAGGTCAAAACCAACATTATAGGGATGTTTGGCCTCTGGATTTGCGTAAAGGGCTGAGGCAGCCGGCTTTCCAGTTGCTGCATCCCAATACATCTGCACCAGCGGACTTTGTCCAAAAGCGTGGTTATAAACAACGTCCAAAATAACTGCTATACCACGTCGATGACATTCATTGACCAAATCTTTCAACATTGCGGCATTTCCATATTGTTTGTCCAATGCCATGTGGAAGGAAGGATTATAGCCCCAGCTGAGATTGCCTTCAAATTCTTGCACAGGCATCAATTGTATGGCTGTGATACCCAAGCGCTCTAAATAATCCAAACTGTCTTTTATAGTTTTATAATTTCTGGTGGCCACAAAATCACGAACAAGCAATTCGTAAACATGCAGTCTTTCTTTTTTGGGGGCTGTAAATGTCGCGTCTGTCCAGTTATAGTCTTGTTGATCAAAATCCAGGACTGAAACATAACCAGTCGCCTTTCCTTCAGGGAATGCAGGCATATTTGGGAAGTTTTCTTCAGATATAAATCGATCGTTGTTGCCATCCAGTACCAATGTTGAGAAAGGATCTCCTATCCTGATTTTTCCATCGACTAAATATTGAAAAGTGTATAAGGAAGTGTCGGCAGATAAATTGAGATCAATCCACCAGTATTTTTCATCTGGTGTTTGTTTGAGCGCATATGTATTGTCAATCTCCCAATTGTTGAAATCACCCAGTAAGTGTACATACTTCTTCAAAGGTGCAGTAAGCACCAAGGTTGCTGTATTTTTTCCGGTGATGTTGATTCCTGGCTTTGTATTGGCGGGTAAATTTTCTTTTACCAAATCCGGTGGAGTAATGAAGGAAAAGGCAAAAACTTTTTGCGAGCTTCCCTCACCAACCAAAACTTTTACTTGTTTTTTACCCTTTTCAGTTACGAAAAGTTGATAATTGAGATCCGTAGAAGTTACCTCATTGACCAATGCATCATTGACAAATACCTGAATTTTACTTGCAATAGAAGCTTGTAATTTGATTGGTATCACTTGACCCAAAGCCGCTACAAATGACTGGTCAGTAGGAGTGATGAAGTTGACCACCAATTCACCAGCATTTTCATTGAAGGGCAGATAAATATCTTGATTGTTGGAAGTTTTTCCCTCTTTGGAGCCATCCACATTCCTAAAAACAAAGGTCATTTGTTCTATTTTTTCTGTGGTAGGTACGTTGTAAAACTCGTTTATTTTTATTTTGAGTGTATGCTTATCGTTGCCAATGTTGGTCATTTTCACTCTTGGATCATCAGTGCCCCAATTCCCAACGACGTATTGCCAACCATCTTTGCCAGTAACGATCAAACCCATGTGCGCGTACACTTGACTGACCCCCACAAGGCCTTTACTACCTTGAGTAGCATCAAAAGTGATGGTCACTTCTTCTGTTCGTGTTGGAAATGCTGGATCCAATTTCACAATTTGCGAAAAGCTCAAAAAGGAAGAGAGCATTAAAAAACATGTGGCTATTCTTTTCATGTCAATGTGTTTGATTCAACAGATAGGATGATTGAATGACAAAACTAAATAAAAAAATACACATTAGTGTTACTATGACACTAAGTATTTCTTTTCGATTATCTATAAATAAACGTTCAAAGTATGAAGTAGGTTATGACTTCTTTTAATTTTGTACCATGGATACGTATAACAGTAAGGACTGGATTCGTCCGATCATTTATTTTCACAAGTCAGACACTTTCAGAAAGTTGCTCTGGTTTTTGGTATGCATTGGTGTATTTACGGGTATAATCGCCTATTTGGAATTGGAATATTTTAAATTGGGGGAGAAAAGTTATGTGCGAAATATACCGATCATGCACAATTTGTTGGGTTTTGCCATCAGTATGCTTTTGGTATTCAGGACCAACACTGCTTATGATCGATGGTGGGAGGGCAGAAAACTGTGGGGAACCTTAGTGAACATCAGTCGCAATTTTGCTATCAAAGTCAATAATTACTTACCTACCGCTGATTTAAATAATCGTCAGTTTTTTAAGCAGTTGATTGTAGCTTTTCCAGAGTCTTTGCATAAACACTTACAATTGGAAAAAACAAGGCTCGAACTTGACGAAGATGCGCACCCAGAGATTCCAGATTTCTACGATTCACATCATGCACCCATGCAGATTGTGGATACAATGCAGAAGAAAATCAGTCAATTATACAACCAAAAAATAATTGACGGTTATCAACTGATGATTCTGGACAAAGAAGTGGCAACCTATATGGATATTTGTGGAGCATGTGAACGCATCAAAAATACGCCCATACCGTTCACTTACAGTTCATTTATCAAAAAGTTTATTTTCATATATACCTTCACTTTACCTTTTGGCTTTGCTTTTACTTTGGGTTATTTTGCCATACCGATTGTGATGTTTATATTTTACGTTTTGGCCAGCCTGGAATTGATTGCTGAGGAAATAGAAGAGCCATTTGGAAAGGACGTGAATGACTTACCGATGGGGAAAATGAGTCTTACTATCAAAAAAAGTGTCACTGGAATTTTGTAATAAATGGATAGGGACAATAATTAAACCATAATTATGCAAATCAAAGAAATCATTCAAGCTTCCATTTCAACCAAACAAGCTTTATTAGCAGATGAAGGACTGATTCAAAAAATACAGGATTGCTCTATAGCGATCACACAGGCATTCAAGGCTGGAAAGAAGGTTTTATTTTGCGGTAATGGTGGCAGCGCCGCAGATGCACAACATTTGGCGGCTGAATTTAGTGGTAGATTTTATACCGATCGCAAAGCATTACCTGCAGAAGCCTTACACGTCAATACTTCCTACCTCACTGCGGTTGCAAACGATTATGGATTTGATCTGGTTTACTCAAGGCTCATTGATGGTATTGGTCAGGAAGGCGATGTCTTATTTGGCATCTCTACGAGTGGAAATTCAAAAAACATCGTTTTGGCAATGGAAAAAGCCAAGTCCTTGGGCATGGTGACCATTGGTTTCACTGGGGCAAATCAAAGTCTAGTGGGTGCAAGTAGTGACTTTTTATTTAATGTACCAAGTACGGACACACCGCGCATTCAAGAATGTCATATACTGATAGGCCACATCATTTGCCAGTTGGTAGAAGCTCAATACTTTGGTTAAATGATTGAGCAAACTCCAAACTATAAAAGAGAAGCTTTGATTTTGGCAGGAGGTCTAGGCACACGATTGAAGTCTGCCGTACCAGATAAACCAAAATGTTTAGCCCCTGTTGCAGGTCAACCATTTCTGGATTTTGTGGTAGATCACGCCATTAATAATGGGGTAGAACACATTGTATTTTGCCTCGGTTATATGGCTTCTTTGATTGAATCTCACGTGCAGGAACGCTATTCAGGACATGTTGCTATTACGATAGTGTTGGAAGAAGGAGCGCTAGGGACCGGTGGAGCCATTAAAAATGGAGCTACGTACATCAAAGGTGATCGATTTATTGCTTTGAATGGTGATTCTCTTTTTGCAATTGCTTATGACGATTTAGAAATGAGTGATGTTGATCAAAACCTCATTGCAAATATTGGGCTCAAACCAATGGTCAACTTTGAGAGATATGGTACGGTAATCCTGGATGACAAGGGAATTATTCAGAGTTTTTTGGAAAAACAAGCTATGGAATCGGGTCTCATCAATGGAGGAACATACCTAATCAATAAAGAAAAGTTTTTGAATCTTGAATTGCCGGAGAAGTTTTCGATGGAGAAAGATGTGCTGGAGGTTTATTCATCGCAAAATCAAATCGGCGGAGTTATTTCTGATGCTTACTTCATTGACATTGGCATCCCTGAGGATTTTGAAAGAGCAAGTCTAGATTTGGCAAATCACACATTAATTTTTCAAAAATAAATGATGCCCAGAAGTTTGTTTGTAAGGCTGAGTTTGATGTTGGTTTTGCAATTTTTTGTTTGGGGATGCTGGTACGTCACTGCCGGAGTTTATTTGCGAAAATCTTTGTCGTTTACTGGAGGTGAGGTTGGTTGGGTATATGCATGCCCGGGAATTGCTGCGATTGTAATGCCTTTTCTGGTGGGCAGATTGGCCGACAAATATTTTCCTATTGAAAGAATTCTATCGGTTTTACACGCACTATCTGGTTGTGCCTTGATTGGGGCCGCTCAAGCCCAAAATTTCGAACAATTTTTCCCTTTTATACTGATCAATGCCTTGTGTTATCAACCCACCATGTCTTTGGCAATATCTATGTGTTTTTACCATCAGGTGGAAGGAGCTGATCAGTTCCCAAAAATCAGACTTTGGGGCACGTTTGGTTGGATAATGGGAGGTATTTTGGTGAGCTTGATGTCGTGGGAAAACTCACCAATGCCGATGTATGCTGCTGCTATTGTTTCATTTGTCATGTCAGCTTATTGCTTGACATTGCCTAGTGCGGTGCCATTGGGTAAGGAAACGAGCAGGACAGATGTCGTTCTCATGCTCAAAAATAGGTCATTGATTTATTTGTTTATTGCCATGTTTTTCATGATGATTCCTTCTTCTTTTTACTACAGTTTTGTGAATCCATTTTTGGTTGATCAAGGCGTACAATATCCTGCAGCTAAGATGAGTGTGGGTCAAATTTCTGAAATAATCGTTTTGTTTTTCTTACCTCAGATTGTTTCCAGACTAAAAATAAGAACCATCATTACCATTGGATTTGGAGTGTGGGGAGCCCGCTATTTACTTTTTTTATTGCCCCAAGATGGATTTGAATTCAGTTATATTTTTGCCCTTTCGTTGCATGGTATTGCCTTTTGCTTTAGTGCACTGACCGCTCAGATTTATGTCAATAAAATAGGCGGTGCCACCATGAGGGCAACTGCTCAAGGAGCGTATAGTTTTGTAGTAATGGGCTTGGGTACAATGGTGGGTAGTTTTATTGCTGGCAATGTAGTTGATTTTGCAACTCCGATAGATGGAGGTGTTACTGCATGGTCTCAAGTGTGGACTTTTGCCGGATGGTTTGGATTAATGACCTCATTGGTGTTTTTCCTCACATCCAAAAACAGACTGAAAGAAGCTTAATGCTAATTCAATCCAAAAAGCATTAACAACTAATAATTACTTAAGATAAGCAGCTAGATTTTCGCAGCCTTCCATCATTGGATCAATCTTTATAAAAACACTCTTGCGGTGCTCGACCATCCAATCGCCAAAATATTTTGCCTTTTTACTTTCTTTTGCATAAACCGCAATTTTGTCATAATCTGTCTCAATGCTGACTTTATGAGGCTTTGATTTAGATTGCAATTGAATGATTCTAAACATTTTCTGACCTCTTTGATCTTTCATTTCCATCACCTTTGTGGTTGCATTGACCGTAAGATCTTCAATAGCAAAATAAGTGTCGTAATCAAGATCTTTGGTTTCAAAAAATGAATTGCCTGTATTGGGATTTCTCAACTTTCCACCATTGTTAAAAGATAAACTAGCCTTGTCGCCATAACGTTTTACAGCCTCGGTAAAGGTAATACTATCAGCGGCGATCATATTTCTGATAGAATCCAGTTTCAATCTTGCTAAATTTTCATCATCTTCCGTAATTTTTGGAGTGATGAGAATATGCCGCACATGTACCAAGTTTCCCCGCCTTTCGTCTAGTTTCAGAATATGAAAACCAAAATCTGTCTCTATGATGTCACTAATTTCATCTTTCTTCATAGAAAATGCAGCAGACTCAAATTCAGGAACAAAACTGCCTCTTCTAGCGAAGCCCAAATCTCCACCTCTTTTTGCTGACTCAACATCATTACTATATTTTGTAGCCAACTCAGCAAAATCTTCTTTTCCTTCTTTGATTCTTTTCAAAAGATCTTCAGCCAATGTCAGAGATTCTGCACGACTTTCTTTATTTACTACGGGTTTTATTATCAACTCTGCCATTTCAACTTCAGCATTCAAAAAGGGTAAGCTGTCTTTTGGAATACTATTATAGAATTCCAAAACTTCCCTAGGGGTAATTTCTACTTCATTGATCAGGTTTCTTTGCATCATTTGTGCAAGGATTTGTTGTTTCTGATCGTCCCTGTATCGCTCTTTCATTTGAGCAACTGTCGCGTTGTAATATTCTTTGAAGAATTCTTCATCGCCATTCATTTGCATGAGGATTCTATCAAATCTCGTGTCAAGTTCTAAGTTGACTTGTTCATCAGTGACTTCCACACTGTCGAGTTTTGCCTGGTAAATGATTACTTTTTGAGAAATTATGTTATCCAGTATTTCACATTTCACATTTACATCTACAGTAGGATCACTTTTCTTCGCATAAGAAAATTCTTCTTCGATCTCTGAAAGTAAGATATTCTCGCTTCCAACCCTTGCTACCACCTTATCTACAAGTATAGGCTTCTGAGCAAAGAGTCCAACTGCCATAAAAGCCAAAACCATGGCTACGATATTTCTTAAATTCATTTTATTATATTAATCTTATTACAAACAGTAAATTAAACAATTTTCACCATTATTCTATGAATGATTGTGCGTTACTGGTATTGTAAAATTTATCAAAAAGTATTTGCTTCTTACGTTTTATCAATTCTTGCTTACGATCATTAAGTATGACGCTTACAATTTTTCCCTTAATGTATTCTAACGGTGGTACATCTTCTTTGCCAACAAAATCAATCACTTTAACATAATATTTGAAGTCCTTGTCGGTCTTAACCATTGATCCTTGTTTCTTTAAATCAGACTCTTTGAGTTGTGAGGACGGCACAATCGCCAAAAGCTCACTAGCTGGCCTCCAGAAATCTTCTGTCATTTGGTAAAAATCACAAGCTTTCGCACAAAAATCAGCTATGCCTTTTTGATCTTCATCTTTCCATCTCTTTTCAAATTCTTTGATTGATTTGAGATCCTTATCAAGCTTTGCATACTGATATTTTACTATGGATTCAGATAGAATATATTGTTGTTTATTGTTCTGATAGTATTCTGCAACTTGTTCGTCTGTGACAATGGTATCCAATTCTTTATCTACCAGTTCCTCCACATAATTATAAAGAATGAGTGAAGATTTATAATCTTGAACCAATTTTTCGATGTTGAAATCTTCTGAAATATGCTGCTCTGCTTCTCTTACCAACAATTGATCCTTGATCCAGCTATTGACATAACCACGTAAAATAGCAATGCTGTCTTGTGGGCTATTTGCTCCAGAGGCGTATCCTTCTATATCGTTGTAGCTCAAATATTTATCTCCAACTTTTGCCAAATAATTGGCTGTATCTTCTTGTGAAGAAAACTTTTTACAAGCTGGTGTAGTAAGCAAGTAAACAGAAGAAAAGAATATTACCAAGCTGGATTTCATGAAAAACTACTTCACAAGTTTTTGGAGAATGTCATTATTGACTTGCACTTTGTATTTTGCTTTTAAGGCTGCAACCCAGTCTTTTTCCAATTGATCTTGATAATCAGCTACCACGTATCCTCTTGAATCTTTCAAAGATTTTGCAGCTGCGGGCATCACTTTTTCTATTCTGGTGAATGTGTAAGTGTCACTTCCATTGATAGATTCCATGGGTGTGATGGTCTTTTTCTTCCAAGGAATTTTTTCACTGTTTTTATCCGACTTCAAAATCTCGACTGGCTCGAATGTCAGGATCTCAGAATCAACATTGTATTTTTTGGCCAATTTCTCGCCAGACTTTTTCTTACCTTCTTTGTAAATTTTAGCAGCCAATGCGGTGTCATTTGTTTTGATGGTAATTTTTTCACCCAGCAATCTTTCTTCATTCATATACTTATTCCTGTTTTTGCTAAAATAATTAGCTAAACCTATTGTATCCTGATTGGCTCTGTCCCAAACTGCATTTTTAGTAACCTCAAATAAAAGAATACCTTCTTCATATTCTCTCATCAAGGATTTGAAATCTGGGTATTTTTGCTCTAAATTTCCTTGTTCGAATGCTATGGTTTTTTCTTCTTTGAATGCTTCATACAAAGCATTAATTGGCTCTTCTATGCTATTGACCGTTTTATCATAACGCAACCTGATTCTGGTATTTTTTTGAGCGTAGGTTGCAAAGTCAGATAAGGTATATTTATTATTGTCATCAAATGCCATCAAGGTATTTCCCATCAGGTCACTGGATTTTGGTTCCCACTTGAAAGTGTAAAATTCATCGTCCAAACTAGCACCGAATTTTTGAAGCAATGCTAAATCTTCTTTAAAGTTGCTTGCTTGTCTGATATTAGAAAGCAATGAAGTTTTGGTTTTGGCGTAGCGATCATCATTTTTGATGCGCTGCTCATAATATTTCTTAAAATTATCATCGTCCAATGGGTCGTGATTGCGCACCAGTTTGAGGATGTGCCAACCTGCTCTCGTTTCGAGGGGTTTGGAGTAACTTCCAGGTGTTTGAAGCGCAAAGGCTGCATCTTCAAAATTCCTTTCATAAGTATTGATACCAAATACTGGTAACAAGCCACCACCTCTGGAGGATTGCTCATCTTCAGAAAGGGTAGCAGTCAAATTTTCCCAGCTTCCACCATTTTGTAATTGGCTGTAGATATTTTCTATTTTAGTTTTATCAGCAGCAGGATCAGTACTTTTTCTGATCAAAATATGAGCAACTTCAACCTCACCCCTCGCTGGTCTCTGATCTGTAACTTTGATGATGTGCCAACCTATTCTTGATCTTACTGGTTTTGAATATTGACCTATAGGAGTATTGTACAACATGCTTTCAAATTCATAAAAGCCATTGGGCATCATGGCTGTAAAAAATCCCATGTCACCACCTGCTTCACTTGTCAATTTATCTTCTGAAAAGAAGCGAACCATATTTTCAAAAGGTGCACCAGCTTGTAAGCGTTCATATGCTTCGTCTATGGTTTTTTTCTTTGCTGCTACGATGGAGTCATCTGCTCCATTGGGAACAGCAACAAAAATGTGGCTAAACTTCACATCTTTCTTGATCCTTTCTTTTAGCTCATTCAACAAATAATCATTTACACCTTTATCCATGATGTAAGAGCTTGCCAATTGTCTTTTATAACCGTCGAGTTCTTCTTGCAAGCTCGTTATGGTATCCAATTTTGTAGTTCTGGCTTCATTGACCTTGAGTTTGAATTTGGTATAAAGATCCAGATATTCATCTATGCTAGCTTTACTGTAATTGGCTTCCTTACCATTATTTTTCTCGTAGATATATTTAAACTCTCCTACTGAAACTGGGATGTTTCCCACGGTCATCAAAATATCTTCTGACTTTTGTGAGCTTGCTATACAAGATATGGAAATGAAAAAAAGAACAAAACTAATTTGCTTGAAACGTGCCATCATAATGTCTGTTGATAATGTCTTTTTGCTACTCAAATAATAAAATCCGAGAAAACTCGGGCAAATTTAATCTATTAAACTGATTTGTAATCAAAAGTGTACCATTCAAAAGTGATTAGTCCATGATATATGAAGGTGTTTAATCATTATTGATTGGTCCATTTCCAGGTTTCTATCATCCTGTCCACATCTTGTTTAATAAAGTCATAGACAATCTTTGTGGAGTCTGCATTCACTTTTGAATTGAAATACAACGAAGCCCGAACAAAGTTTCGTGTAGAGTCAGACAAATAAAATTGTAAGGGCGATGCAACAGCTCCTTCTATTTCAAAATAAAGACCATGTACTTTTTGGTCTGAATTATCAATTATTTGTTCGTTTCTGTAATTGGCTTTTATATTGTGTTCACCCACCAATTTAAATACATCAGTAACCAATTCATCAAATCGAGCTCTGTTTTGGATTGGATAATAGCTAAAGTGTAGACTTGCCATTAGACCCTTGGCTTCCAAATCAAACCAACAGGGGTCGAGCGGTTTTTCTTCAAAAAAATTGGTGTCTTGTTCAAACATCATGTAATCTGGATATTCAAAGGTCATATTACAGAGCGCTTTCTCAAAAGGAACATAATGCTTTTCAGGGAAAATTACCCTTGGATACATATGGGGTTTTGGTGTCTTTTCTGGCTGCGAACCGCATGAACCCAGCATTAAAGTCAGCAATACAGAAGCAAAAAGTGAATGATATTTATTCATTGATTCTGTTGATTCTAAGGTTTATTTTTTCAATTCTCCTGGGTGTTGCACTCACAACTTTCAAAGTTACATCCTTGATACTGAGTTCTTTTTCTGCCCTTGGTATGGAGCCAATATGTTCTATGACCAATCCTGCCAGTGAGTCAGAATTTTGTTTTACGTCATCGAAATAACCACTTTTTTCTCCAATGATGCGACAAACATCATTGAGCAAGGTCTTGCCTTCAAAAATGAAATTGTCAGCATCAAGTTGTATGAAGTTGACATCCTCATCTTCATCAAACTCGTCCTTGATGTCGCCAATGACTTCTTCCATAATGTCTTCCAATGTAATAATACCCAGGGTGCCACCAAATTCATCAACGACAATGGCCATGTGCATTCTTTTCAATTGAAAATCCCGCAACAAATCATCAATTTTTCTAGATTCTGGAACATAAAATACAGTATCCCTGATGAGTTCCATCCACTTGAAGTCTTTCTTTTCGTGAGTGTAACCCAATAAGTCCTTGACGTATAAAATGCCGATGATGTGGTCGAGATCTTCGGAATGCACAGGAATTCTAGAATAACCTGATTCGCGTACAATGGCTAAAATTTCAGCAAAATCCTGACTTTCTTCCAAGGTGACAATATCTACCCTTGGCTTCATGACTTGTTTTGCAGATAGGTCGCCAAATTTGATGATTCCTTTGAGGATATCCGCTTGTTGTGTTTGACCTTCTTCTTCCTGCACCGTTAGGTCTATGGCAGCATCCAAATCTTCTTTACTAGTACCAGTTTGATAGGTGCGATTTCTGTTAATTCTATTTTCTAAACCTGTGCTCCAACCTACCAAAATGCTACTAAAAGGGCTGAATAAAAAATTCATTCCTTTTAATGGTGTAGACATCATTTTAGCAATTGTAAGATGATTAAATCCAGCATAAAATTTGGGTGCGATCTCACCAAAAAGCAGTAAAATAATGGTAACAAAAACAGTAGTAATTAAAAATTGAATAATATTGGAAATGGTGCTAACTTCTATCAATCCGTAAGAAATATACTGATCAATAAAAGTTGACGTAACTTGCAAATTCTCTAAGGTGATGACTTGGCTGACTACGATTTCAGAAACAATGACCAAGGCAATATTAACAAAATTGTTGCCTATCAAAATGGTTGCCAAAAGCTTACGAGGCTTTTTTCTGAGTTCTAAAATTCTGTTTGATGCAATCGAATTTTCCTCCTCCAACAACCGTAATTGATTGGGGTTTAAGCCAAAAAACGCAACTTCTGAAGCTGAGATGAGCCCAGAGCACATTAGCAGTAAAACCATTAAAATAACAAAAATCAATATTCCAGAGGGCAAGATTTCTGCACCTGTCAAAGCTATAAAGGGCAGCAAACTTGCGGTATGATAAGAGGGAGGCTCGGATTCCAAAATTTATTGTTTAGTTAAACCATATACACTTTCCACTGATTTGCACATTAAAAAGGCAAATCATCGTGAGAAGCGTTGTCGTGAGACTCAGACTTAGGAGATTCCGTAGAAGCGGGTTTTGAATAAGAACCCCCGAAATGATCTGGCTCTTCGCCTGGTAATGGAATGTCATTTCTTTCCCTTTTGTCAAGTGATCTTAGCACATTAGCTTCTATTTCAGTAGTGTATTTTTCTACGCCATTGTTATCCTTGAATGATCTGGTTCTGAGCCTGCCTTCGACATA
>Ga0116156_10001282_pt1 | contig 24898 bp, 23 predicted proteins | sample AD_UKC045_MetaG_FD_89891 | JGI IMG/M metagenome (GOLD analysis project Ga0116156, IMG submission 89891) | Active sludge microbial communities of municipal wastewater-treating anaerobic digesters from USA - AD_UKC045_MetaG | ecosystem: Engineered > Bioreactor > Anaerobic > Digestate | place: USA... | reverse complement strand
TTGTATTATAATGCATATGCGGTTTTACCCCCGTATTTTATTAGGTTTGCTACATCTATATTATACGAAAAGGTAAAACCGTTAGCAAGTTTTTTATATTTTTAATTGGACACTAGTGATTTTTTATTGAAAAATAAAATATATCATTATTCCCTCTAATTGACGTTGACATATTATTCAGAAATGGGATGAATTGAAATGAACATAAAAGAATAATATTAAAAGAATAACAACAAAAAGTCAGGAAAAATTGATAATTGATTTTTATTTTATTTTTTAAGGCAAAAACAAAAAACATTCCAGAAATCCAAACAAAATAAAAAATAAAACCTTGGACGTCAGCCGCATAAAGCGTCAAAGAACCGGAAATTACGCTGATAAAATAATAAACATATTTTTTTTTATTTAACCATTCGTATAAAAAAATATGTGAAATCAACATAAAAATTATATACGAAGTAGAAGTTAAATAAATACGCCAATCAAAATATCGAACTGAGAAAAAAGCGAAAACGCCGTATATTGCAGAAACCGGCTTACACCGGAAATATCTTAACCACAAGTAAAGCGTTATTCCTATAAAAAAAACGATAATTTTCGAGTATAAAGTTATTAAGCGGCTTCCGTCAAAAAAAAACATAAGAATCTGAAAAGGATCAAAAACCGGATAGATTCCGCTTGAAAAGAAATCAAATCCGCAATTTCCAAATCGAATCCAATAAGGAATTTGGAAATTCGTAATATACTTTTGAATCAATAATAATCTTGGATATATGATATTATAAGTGTCGATATTTATTACCGGTTTAATGGCAAAAACACAATAAACGCTCAATATAAAAATAAATATTATTAAATAAAAAGCTTCTATTTTTTTTTTAATCATTATTTTTTTATTCTGTAATAATAATCTAATTTAAAATAATCGCCGAATTTATATTGTTCAATAATAGAAATAATTTTAATTAAAAATTTCGGCAAAAAAGTATAAATAAACGGGGGCAACAAAAATTTCTTTGCAGTTGCTTCAATCCCGAAACCAATATTTTTTAATATAATTTTTATTTTTTTTTCTGAATGACCAAATGATTTACCCCCGAATTTTGCCGGAAAATAATTTCCTAAAACCATTGGCGTCCACAAATAAAAATTAAAAATGAGATTTCCGCCTGATTGCAAAACTCTTTTGAATTCAGATAATATCAGCGTTATATTACTATCGTTAAAGTGAAAAAAAAATCTTAAACTTATAATGTTTTTAACGGAGTTGTCTTTAAACGGCAAATGAAAAATATCGCAGTTGATTTTAATTGAATTATTGTTAATTTTTAAAAAATTGAACGAGTAATCGCAAGATATAAATCCGGCTTTTAAAATCGGATTTATTCTTCCGTATCCCGCAGGCATATCAAAATAAATAGCTGATTCGTCAATAAGGGATTTTAATGCGTCGTTTTCTTTATCAAGAACATATTTGCCGCCGTAATTATCATAACGCAGATTAATATATTCGTTTACAGTCTCATTGCTGGAATAATACTTCTTCTTTTTTTCAATTAAATTCATTATAAAGATTTAAGTAACCCTCTATATTTATTTTTAAATCGAATATATTATTAGAAATATCTTCATTTGATATTTTGTTTTCTAATAAATAAATTACTTTAATAATAAAATCTTTGGCGTCGAAATTCCTATACAAATAAACATTTTTATTGTATTCCGGAAAATGTTTGTAAATCTGCAAATCCGGAAGTAGAACTTTCTTTTTAGTCGAAAAAACTTCCATAACTACCGCAGGATATAATGTTGTCCCCATGCTTGTCAAATAAGGGAAAATCAAAATATCCGATAAATTCATCAACTCAATAACATTTATTTTTTCAATTATTATTATATGCCGGGTTAAATCTAATCGTTGTATTAATTTAATAATTTTATAAATATCTCCTAATCCGCTATACGCCAAAATTAATTTCATATTTCTTTTTTTTAATAAATCAGCCAACGAATTAATTAAAAAAAAGATTCCTTTCACGGCAAAAAAATGACCTATATAAGTCAGATAAACTCCGTTGTTTTTAATGTCCGATAATTTTTTTAACTCTTCGCCGCTTTTATTTGTTTTTTCTGGTTCAATAAATAGCGAGGGTAAAATTTTTATTTTATTCTCAGGATAATTTAAATTTAATAATTCATTTTTCTGGTATTCAGTTGAAACAAGATAATAATCGGCGTTTGCGCCGAAAAATCCGGCGATATACTTATTGCTTAAAAACACACGCGTTAAAAAAAAAACGAAATCATATTTTAATCCATGCAGTAAAATCTTAAAAGAAATATCCCATAAATTTGATTCGAATTGGACAATTAATTTCGATTTGAAAGTTAATCCAATTAATAATATATTAAATATAGGCGTAGGAAGTATCAAATGAATTATTGAATACTTGCCATCGATTTGTTTAAGCAGCTTTCTAATTCCTAAAATATTTTTGGCTTTAAAACCGAATTTCTCGGTAGAATTTTTTTGTTCAAGTTTTTTTTGGATACCATCCGGAATTAAAAGTTCGGTTTCATATTTTTCAGAAAGAATTTCTTTTAATTTTATTAAGTGAGAATATTCCCCCGTATATTTATATTCAAGATGATAATTTACGATTGCAATGTTCTTTTTCATTATTCGATTTTTTTGATTTTTAAGAAAACAGAATATAATAATAAAATATATAAAACCAAAAATCCGGTTAATAAAATTGTAATTTTAAAAGATGTGTTTTTTATAATTTTAAGAAACCAGAAATTTAAATAATGATATTTTTTTAAGCTTAATCCGCGAATTTTTAAACTTTTATTAAAAAAAATATCAGTAAAATTGGATATGAAAAATGTTGGGGTTGTGCGCCATATTCCATCCGGTAAAACATTATAGTATGTTAAATAATGAACCGATTCTTTATGCTGTTTTTCAGAAGCGAAAGAATTTTTATAATTATCTCTTTCCATATAATAAAATCTGTAAGCGGAAAGCGGATCAATCGACATTGACATAAAAGTTAGGGCAATGCTGAAAATCGCAAGTATGCATAACAAATATTTGTATATTATTTTATCAAATAAAGTTTCGATATATTCCGCAATAAAAAAAAATAATAAAGGAATAGAAAACAAAAAATGCCGCGGTCCATACGCCCAAGAACCCGAAAATCCCGCAATTGAAGGAATGTAAATAAAAAACGGCGCAAAAACCATTAGAAACCCAATCGTTTCAATTTTATGCTTTAAAAAAAACGATTTAAATTTTAATATTGCCAAAATCAGTAAAGGACAAAACAGAAATAATCCCTTTTGAGGGCTTAAAAAATTATAATATAACCCGCTTAAATAATTATATGATTCTTTAGCGTAATAATGGTCGCCTGTGTCAAATATATTTCCGAACCGGAAATAATTATAATATAATAATGCAACCATTAGAAAAATTGCAGGGATAAAAAAATAAATAGATTTTATTATTAATTTTTTATAATCGGATTTGTATTTAAAATGCAGCGTTAAAAAATAATATATGATTATTCCGGGAACAGATAGAATGCCGATAATTCTTGTTAACGGAGCATAAGCCATTGAAAATCCGGCAAAAAATAAAATCATATTTTCTTTTTTTGAATTTGAGGTTTTAAAGCGATGTATTAAATATAACGAAGAAAGCATTGACAATATCTGTAAAGGTTCGTTAAAATTCACTTTTGAATATACCCAGATTGGAGATGCAAAAGCCAATAACATAGATGCTATTAAACAAGTTTTGATTTTATATCCTAAATTTATACAAAATTTAAAAAAAAATAATATTATTAATGAGCAAATAATTGGACTGTATAATGATACGAACAACTCCTCAAATCTTAAATGAGTAATCGGCAGAACAAATGAAAATATTTTACTTAAATATATTAAGATAATTATAAAAGGCAAACAACCGGGTTGGAAAACCGAGTAATACTTACCATCGACTCCTTTTGATATTTGAAATAAAACTGAGTGAGCTTCCATATTTCCGGTTTTAATATCAAATTTTTGATGTTCGACAAGATTTTTTGCCGTATAATAACTCATATAAGCGTCAATTACGCCAATTTTGCCGGACATCGTAAAACCAAAAGATAAAAGAAAAAAAATGTAAATTAAGTATATTTTTTTTTTCATAATAATGAATAAACACGAATTTTTAACAGTTTAATTTTATTAACTTTTCAAAAAAAAGTAAGGAAAAAATTAAAAAATTAGTTATAAAAAAAACGATTGACATATTAAGTCTTATATTTTAATATTATTTGTAATTTTTATTTATAAAAAAAATATGTTACGGGGATAATTAATGAAAGTAGAATTTGTAAATCCTTTTGTGGAATCAGCGGCAAGCGTATTAAGAGATATGTGCGGACTTTCCGTAACCAAAGGGCAATTATCCGTAAAGAAATCTAATATCGATACTTTAGGAGTCGCGCCAATCATAGGGGTTACCGGCGACGTAAGCGGTAGAGTTATTTACGATATGTCAATGCCGACCGCTTTAAAAATAGCCTCGATAATGAACGGGGAAGAATTGCCGAATTTTAACGATTTGGCTCAAAGCACAATAGCCGAATTATCGAATATCATAACAGGCAATACGATATCTCTGCTTTCAGCGGCCGGATATCACGTTGACATTACTCCTCCAACTCTATTTTTAGGAAAAGATATGCATATATCAAAAGGAGAGATGCTCACGCTTGTTGTTCCATTAATATTAGACGCCGGCGAAATTTTTATTAATGTCGCATTAAAAGAAAACAAAAAATAATGTTTTCGATTTAAGAATGAAATATCATGTTTTTTTCAACGGTAAAATCATAGGTCCTTTTACAAAACAAGAAATATTGAATAATCCCGAATTTACAGACGAAGAATTAGTTAAAGAAGAAAATTCGGATAATTGGTTCAAATTAAGCATAATATTCAAACAAAGTATAAACGCATTATCAACTGCGCAAACTTCCAAACAAAATGTTTCAGGAGTTAATTTAAATATTGAAGGAAATAACAACATAAGCGTCATTTCCGATAATGAACCCGATATTTCCGATATATTTTATAAATTTCTCGACGATCTTGAAACTTACTTAAATTATAGAATCGAACTTGTTTCGCATAAACAAAAAAAAATAATTGAAATCTTAAGAAAAAAATTTTCTCGGCAAATAGAAAAAATCCATGATAACACCGGAGCTTTTATTGAATTGCAAATAGATGAAAAAAAAAAGATAATTGAAAATGAATTCAACGTCAAATTTGAAAATTACAAAAAAAATATTTCCGAAGAAATTAAAACGGCTTTATTAAAACAATTTGAAATAGAATACGAAATAAAAATCAACCAAATAAAAAAAGAAACAGAGCAAAAATTTTACGAGGATTTAAACAATTACAAAAATGAAATAGAAGAAAAATACAAATCTATATATTTAAAAAGTAAAGAAGAATTAATAGAAGAAATCGAACCGGTTATTAAATCAAAATACGAAAATGAATTTAACGAGAAAAAGCAGGATTTCATAAGCGAAGCGTTCAACCGGCTCGAATCCGAATACGAACGAAAACTAAAATTAAATACGGGTATAATCAAACTTGAAAGCGCGATTGACGTTTCAAAAAAAATCAAGGAAACAATTGACGGATACGATAAAACATTCAGGGAAAAATTAAAAGAAGAAATCAGAATCGAACTAAAAGAAGAAATGATGAACGGAATCCTGAAAGAGATTAAAATCGAACGACTGAAAATTAAAGAAGACTATTCGGCTCAACTCGAAGCCGAAAGGAAATTACTTGAAATTCAATTAAAAGAAGAATTGACAAAATCAAAAAAAATTCTGAAAGAAAACGCGGATAAATACGTTGAAGACCAGATTAAAAAAAAACTCGGTCAATCGGAATTTTAGGGCATTACTTCAGAATTGCATTTTTTTTGCTCAAATATATTTTTTGAAAACAAAAAAATAATACGGCTATTCCGGCTGAAATAAAAAATATAATCAGCCCCGTTTTAAAATAATCTAATTTTTGACTGAATACTATAGTATGTTCGCCGGGCTGGATTATTACTGATTGATAAAGATAATTAGTTCTGTAAATTTTAGTTTTTTCGCCGTCGATTTCGCATTCCCAATCCAAATCATAAGAATCGGTCAGAACAAAAAAACATTTTGAAGACGCATTGATTTTAAATATTTTTTTTTGGCTTGAATAATGAATGCATTCGCCGCCGAGCATAAGTTTTTCAATATTCTGAAAGCGGTCAATTTTAGTTTCAGGTTCTTCCTCAATAATAATTTTTTTGGTGTGTTCAAATTCACGCGAATTGAGAACGGCTAAAATTTTATCATCGTTTTCTCCACTCGGATAATCATTTTTTATGCAATCAAAATCAGATACGCAATAAAATCTCGGAAGCGGAAACTTATATTCGTAAAAATTTACTTCAGTATCGCCGCTGTCAAGTTTTATAAAATATTCTTCGGGCAATGTTCCCGCGGTATAAATATATTTTGTGGAAGCGTAAGACAGCAATTTGTAAAATCCGTATTTTATCGGAGCTCTGACTTTATAAAATCTCAATGTTTCCATAGTATTTTCGCCGTTAAAAATTCCTAATCCGTAATATACAGGCGTATTTTTTGTCAAGAATTTTTTCAGATGATAGAATGGTTCGTAGCTTTTTTTAAAACCGGAATAGTATTTAAATGGAAGTTCCATATTGCCCACGTTAATATTATAATACCTGTATTTAAGATTTTTTTTAGGCGTTTTATTTATTTCAGTCAGCAAAGGGGACAGCGTAGCCGGGGGGTCGGTAAAAAAACTTTTTTCTATAAACAATTTGAAATTAGAAGAATATTCAAACCAATCAAACAAATAAAGTAAGAAAATAAAAATATAAAGATATGAAACATTTAATCTGAACTTTATAAAAAAAATCAGACCGGTAAAAAAAATTATAGGGATTACAGAAATAATAATTAAATGATTGGAAACTGTGTCAAAATATCGATTAAGTTTTGAATGGTAGTATTGATAAGGATATTTCCGAACTCCTTTTTCAAGGTTTCTTAAAAACTCGGGGGCTCTGCCTTCGGAAAAAATCTTAATATATTCATCGGATAAATTCAGCGCTTCGGTTTTATAAGATTTTATAACAACGCCTGATAATATAGTCAATACAAATATTGCAATTATTATTATTGAATATTTAATTTTAAAATTCAATTTATTTTCCGAAAAATTTTTGATAAAGAAATGAAATCCCCATCCGGCAATCAACAATTCAAATAGATTTATCAAAATCACAAATCGTTCGATTCCTCTAAACTGACGAAAAACGGGAATTGTTTTAATTATAAAATATAACGGAGAAAATCTGCCAAGCGCCACGAACAAAGAAAAAACAAATAAAATTATATATACTTTTATTTCCTTATTTTTTTTTAGATTTTTCAAACCGTAAACAAAAAAAAACAAAGTGAGAAACCCAAGATATAAATCAAGGTTATGACCCATCGGAGGGCCGATAAAAGAATTTTCGGAGTCAGCGCCAAGCAAATTATAAAAACCCGCGCAAACTAAAGAATACGGGTAAAGAGAAATTGAACCGGACAGATCAAAAGCAATCCGCGTTGATAATTTACTATTAACGTAAAGCGGATATAATTGAGGCGCGGCTAATCCGAATCCTAAAAAAAATGCAAACGCAAGCCAGATTAAATTAAATAATATTTTTTTTAAATCAAATCTATTATTCAGCATCTGAACAAACAAATATGAATAAATCCCTACAATTGTAATCATAGAGGTCTGCGGATGTCCGTTATAAATTTGAAATGCGGTTAATATAGAAATGAACAGCAGAAATAGTTTTTTCCCCTCGTTGACAAACCGTTCCGACAAATAAAAACAAAGCGGTAAAACCGCAAAACCGAGCATCAAATCAGAATACAAATAATTAACGATTGAAGAACCGAAAAAAACGTATAAACTCGAAGCAAACGCCGCCGAAACTTTATTTCTAAGTTTATATAAGAAAAAAATATAAGACGAAGCCGCAAGAAAAACAAAAGATTGAATAATTATAAGATTATATGCCGCGATTTGATCTTTTAAAAAATAATAAGGCAATTGAACCAAGCTTAATAATCCAAACGTGGAAGAGCCGAGCAAATCAGTGCCGCCGTCGTATGAATTAGTCCAGAAAGGAAAACTGAAATTTCTTAATTGTTCGGAAATACGGCTTCTAACCGGAATAAAATACCAGTAGACGTCTCCGAAAAACATAGATTTGCCGAAAAAAATAAAATCTCCAAAAAACAATAAAATCCCGAATAAAAATAATAAACAAAAATATTTATGTTCAGAAATAATTCGTAATAATGATTTCATTTTTTCAATTTTAAAATTAGACGTAGATTATTTTTTTTGAGCAGTTATAACAAGCTCCCAGTCATTCGATGAGATTTTTTTATTTTTGCCGAACGGCTGTATTGACAGGATATTAAAATTATTATTAACAAGAAGGATTTCAATTTCTTCCGGAGAAAAATAATGAAGGTTGTGAGTTTCGTTAAATTTATTTACGATTTTTTTTCCCGACATAACAGATACATTATAATGAACCGCGCAATTCTGGTTTAATTTATCGACAACGGTATAAGTTTCCCTTGTAATTTTCATATTGTCTGAAACCACGGTTTTTTTTCCGCGTTTATTATGATTTTCAGGAACAAGCAACCCGTTCCAAAAATCAAATATTAATAAAGCTCCCGGTTTTAAAATTTTATTAAGAGTTTTAAAAAATTTATCAATTTCGCGCCATCCTGAAAGATAATTGATAGCGGCAAACATACATAAAGCGGCGTCGTATTTTACAGAAGATTTTATGTCCGTCATACTGCATACTTCGGTTTTGCATTTTAGATTCAAATCTCTTGTTTTATGTTTTAAAATTTCAATCATATCAGATGATATATCGCTGCCGTCGACTTTGTATCCGAGTTTAATAAGTTCTATCAAATGATTGCCGGTGCCGCAAGCGACGTCGCGAATTATTTTGCTCTTATATTTTTTAAGTATCGAATCTATATATTTTACTTCTTTGGCATAATCTTTTCCCTGATAAAACAAATCGTAAAATTTCGAATAATCGGTTTTGAAACAGGAATGATTTTTTTTTGGCATCAGATTTCTCCTCGTTTAAGTTGATAAATAATTTTTTTCAGCGAATCGCAGACGTAATCAATCTGTTCTTTTTTAAGGGCAAGTCCGGAAGGCAGATAAAACCCGTATTTTGAAGCGTTTTCCGTAACGGGATAAGATTCATTTTCAAACAAACCGAATTCGCGCAGAACCGGCTGACAATGTAGTCCGATAAAAAAAGGCCGGGTATCTACGCCGGCAGTTTTAAGTTTTTTCATTACAATATCCGCGGGAATTCCAAGTTTTGAATCAAGTTCAACCGCATACATCCAGTAAACGGTTTTCGCCCATTCCTTTTCAGTCTGTAGTTTCAATTCCTGAATATCTTTTAATTTTGATATGTAATATTCGCCCAACTCGCGTTTAATTTTTATATATTCATCGATTTTTTCGAATTGAGCCAATCCTACCGCAGCCTGAAGATTACTCATTCTAAAATTATATCCAAGTTCGGTGTGCCAGAATCTTTTTTCGGGTTTGAAGCATAAATTTCTATATGAGCGGGCCAATTCCGCGGCTTTTTCATTTTTACATAAAACCATTCCGCCTTCGCCGCAGCTTATAATTTTATTCGCATAAAATGAAAAAGAAGAAACATCGCCTAACGAACCGCATTTTTTATTTTTATACTCGGCTCCGTGAACCTCGGCCGCGTCTTCAAGAATTCTCAAATTATATTTTTCCGCAATTTTTATAATAGGGTCCATATCAACCGGATGACCGTAAATATGAACCGGCATAATAACCTTTGTTTTTGAAGTGATTTTTTTTTCAATTTGAGAAACGTCCATATTCCAATTTTCAGGTTCAATATCGGTTAATACCGGTTTGACTCCAAGACGAATAGCGGCTATTGCGCAGGAAATAATAGTGAAACTCGGCATAATAATTTCGTCGTTTTCTTTTACTCCTAAAGCGTATAACGCCATTTCAAGCGAAGCGGTTCCATTAGAGGCGGATACTCCGTAATTCATTCCAATAAATTTCGCAAATTCAGACTCGAATTTTTTTACATAAGGTCCGTCGGAAGAAATCCAGCCGGAATCAATGCATTCGCATAAATATTTTTTTTCATTTCCAAGAAATAAGGGTTCGTTTACAGGTATCATAATATTAATTAAAAAAATTTAAAATTTAATCTTATCGCAACCTTCGACATAAGGTCCTTGTTTAACTTCAATTATGTCGGTTGGTTCAATAAAAGTGAAACCATGTCCGCCCGATGCAAGCAAAATTACGTCGCCGGACGATAAAACTCTATCAGTGATAAATTCTTTGTTTTCGTTGAAAAAATCAATTTTTACTTTTCCTTTTCTTATGAAAAGAGTTTCAAGGGTAAAATTAATTTCTCGAAATTGCAGATTGTGAATATGCGGACATATTTTGTAATTTTCAGGATGACGCATATAAGCAAGCTGTTGGGAAAACGAATTTGGAGAAAAAAAATGAAGACCGGGTTTTTCAAACGAAGCCGGAATAATTATCGCAATAATATCGTCGTTATATTTAATATATTCTACTTCGTTATTTGTTGTATTCATTAATTCATTTATCCATAAATATTATTATGAAAAATTATTTTTTTAGATTATATAATTTTTATGAAAAAATTCAATATAATAATATTTTTCATAAAACAAATTTTATTATATAAAATTTCGATTGACAAAATATAAAAGATTGATTAAATTGTAAAGGTTATTTTGTCGAATAACAAAAGCCCAAATATATTTTTTTGGAATAAAGATAAACAAGGGAAAACGGGTATAATGAATTTTGAACAAACAGTAAGAAAAAGATTTTTGTTTGTAATAACAATTTTAGGATTGTTTATAATAATTATCGCTTACAGATTGACCGACTGGATGCTTTTCAAGCATATAGATTCGGCGCCGGAAGATTCTCTAATGATGCGTCTGACTGCGTCGGATTCAGAGCCGTTAAAAAAGAATTCTTCAAAACTTCCGATTGAATTATTAAAACCAAAAACTCTAAGTTTTTTAAATATTCCGCGCGGAATAATTTACGACGCCAATCTTGAAAAATTGGCATTTTCAATAAACGCGCAAAACCTTGTTATGGAAAAAAGAGATATTATAAAAGACAACGACGCGATAGTCGTGCTTGCAAATATTTTAAATATAAGCGTTAAAGAATTGAATGCAAAAATAACTGAAACGCCGAGAAATTGGATCACGATTCTTGAAGACGTTCAGGACAAAAACATTTTAAAAGAAATTCGCAAAAGGTTAAAGAAATATGCTAACGCATTTTCATTGGAAACAAAATATAAACGCAAGTATCCTTATAAGAACTTACTATGCCATACGCTTGGATTTGTTTCAAAAGACAACCGCGGTCTTTACGGGATAGAGAATCAATACGACGATTTATTAAGCGGGAGAAACGCAAAAAACAAAATATTCAAGGAGCCGATAGGGATTTTATTTTACGATAAAAAAGTAATGTCCTCATTTTCAGGAAGCAACGTAGTGTTGACAATCGACAACTATATTCAGCAAATAGTCGAAAATGAAATAGAGAAAATTTACGCCGAATATTCTCCAAAAACTATTTCAGCAATAGTAATGAGACCCGGAACCGGAGAAATATTAGCAATGGCTAACCGGCCAGATTTTGACGCGAACGAATTCAACAAAGTAACCAATACTGAAGTAATGAGAAATTACTGTATCAGCGACTGGTATGAACCCGGTTCCACAATGAAAGTAGTTACGGCTTCGCTTCTTGCAAAAGAAAATTTAATAGACAATATAAAAAATTATCATTGTTCGGGAAGATATACGATATACAACCATACGTATCATTGTTTTGACCATAAAACACACGGCGATCAGAAATTTATAAACGTAATGGAAAATTCATGCAATATAGGAATACTTCAATCGGTATCTCCTTTATCAAAAAATCAAATTTATAAAAACCTTATCGATTTCGGGTTTGGTATAACAACCGGATGCGAGATACCCGGAGAGCGCTCCGGTTTTTTAAGGAAACCGGCGCAATGGTCGGGATTATCAAAATACTCGATTTCTATCGGTCAAGAAGTAACGGTAACTCCGCTTCAATTGATTAATTCATTAACGACAATAGCCAACGGCGGATTATTATTGAGACCTATACTTGTAAAAGAATTCCGCGACGACAACAATAACGTAGTAGAATCCATTCCAAAACCGCAAATCATAAGACGAGTATTATCAAAAGGAATCGCGAAAAAAATTACTGATATTATGGTTTCAGTGGTAGAAAACGGAACCGGGCAAAAAGCCGGAGTGAAGGGATTCAAAATTGCCGGTAAAACTGGAACTGCTCAAGCCGTAGATAAAAAAGGAGGATACAGCCGCGAACAATCGATATCGTCTTTTTACGGATTTTTTCCCGCTGATAATCCGCAGTTTTCAATTCTTGTAGTAATAAATCAGCCGACAAAAGAATCTTCCGGAGGCGCGACAGCGGCTCCGTTATTCAATAAAATCACAGTCCGTCTCCTCGAATATTATGAAAAATATCCGGAAAACAATATAGTAATTGCAAATACGGAAAGACCTAAAATCAATCAAAGCAAAAAGAATTTTATAGAATCTCAAAAAAAGGATCGTCTAAATCCCGGGCAGTCAAACGTTCAAATTTTAAATATCAAATCAGGAAAAACGCTAATGCCGGATTTGACAAACAAATCAAAGCTTGAATGTTTGAAATTATTATCCAATATATCAAACGCGTATAATATAAAATTGTTAATAGAAGGTTCGGGTTATTTATTTTATCAAAATATAAAACCCAACTCGGTTCTAAAAAAAAACGACGTAATAACTTTAAAATTTAAAAGCTGAATTTTAACAGGGAAAAAATATGAATAATTTCATTTTAAAAAAAATTTTAAACGCAACAAAAAGATATTTTATCGCGGGATTAATTCTTGTTCTTCCGATTGCGGTAACATACGCCGTAATCAAATATTTAATAGTGTTCATATATCAAAGTCTTCCTCAAAATATAATTTACGCGTTTGTGCCGGATTATCTCAAAGATTTAAATATTCTAAAGCATTTTGATATAGTAATATCATTCGGAGTAACATTTGGAGCAATAATTATCATAGGATATTTCTTTTCAAATTTTTTAGGAAAAAAAATGTTTGAACTTCTTGAAGATTTTGTCGAACATCTTCCTTTGATTAATAAACTTTATTCAATATTAAAACAAATAATAGAGCAAATCATATCCAATATACAAGGAAAAAACAAAGGGATGTTCAGCAAAGTCGTTTATGTGGAATTTCCGAGAAAAGGGATATATTCGATGGGATTTTTAACAACTCAAAACGAAAAATTATCGATCGAAACAGGGCAAAAAATGTTTAACGTTTTTGTCCCCACCACCCCGAATCCGACTTCTGGATATTTGATGGTATTCCCTGAATCCGAGATAAAGATAGTTGACATTAATATAGAAGACGCGATGAAATTCATAATATCGGCGGGGATGGTTTCTGAAACAAAACCCAAAACCCAAGAAAAATAATTTAAACAAATTCGGAAAAAATTATCTTGCAATTCAAAAAAAAAAATAGTAGAATACAAAAATGTTAATTTGCAAAATAAAAGGAAACGTTGTAGCGACCGTAAAAGACGCAAAATTTATCGGTCATAAAATTATGATAGTTCGAGTATTAAACGGCGACGGAAGCGAAACAAAAACCGAATTTATGGCAATTGACGCGATAGGCGTAGGGATAGGAGAAACCGCTTTGGTAATACGTCATGGCAGCAGCGCCAGAGTATTATTTGGACCGGTTCCTTTTAACGCTGTAATAGCCGGAGTCGTTGATTCAACATATTATAAAGATAAAATTTATACATTTAAATAAAAAAATAAAACCGAAAAATTTACGGAGGTGCGTAAGTGGACAATTCACTGTTAATAAAACAAATTACCGAAGAAGTAATGAAACAATTAGGAGGAACAGTTCAAAGCTCGTCAGAAAAATCAATTCATAATCAGAATTCAAACCAATTTAATTTCGAGTCTTGCGGCGACAAATCAATTCTTGCGGTAATAAACTCAAACCAAAAAAATCTGCCGTCTCTTTACGAAGGATTAAAACAGTTGAATAAAAAATTCAAGGTGGGAATTTTATTGTCAAAAACCGCGTCTCGAGTAATAGGAAAAGATAAAGTAATCGGCAACACCGGAATTTCAGAAATATACGAAGATACCGGATTGAAAAACGATTCATTATATCAATATTCCGCGTTATTGATGCCCAATTTAACCTTAAACGCCCTAAGCAAACTTGCCAATATGATAAACGATTGTATATTGACTGACGTTGTAATATATTATTTTGTAAGCAAAAAACCGGTTTATATCGGACTTGATTTTTTAAAATATCTAATCAGCATTAATCCTACAGCCACATCGACGCTTCAGGAATACATTTCAAAACTTAAAAGAATGGGCGGCAAAGAAATCAAAATATCGGATATGGGCGGAATTATACCCGGCGTATTTCCCGACGAATCAAACGACGCGGCAAGGTTATCAAACGCTGACTATCAAAATTTAGTCGACGCAGGAGTCGGAAGAATAGGATCTTCCTTTGGAATAAAAGTCGATATGCCCGCGGAAGTCGCAAATCTTATCGACCATACGTTATTAAAACCGGACGTCACAAAAGATCAAATAATAAAACTTTGCGAAGAAGCCAGAAAATACCGTTTTGCTTCGGTTTGCGTAAATCCCGGCTGGGTTAAATTATGCGCCGACTTATTAAAAGGAAGCGAGGTAAAAGTCTGCACAGTAATCGGATTTCCATTGGGCGCCACGACAACCGCGACAAAAGCTTCTGAAACTGCGGAAGCTGTGGCTAACGGAGCGGACGAAATAGATATGGTTATTAATATAGGCGCTTTAAAAGCCGGAGATTACGATTTGGTTTTAAAAGACATTCAAAACGTTGTAAGCTCGGCAAACTCTCATATAGTCAAAGTAATAATCGAAACGGCTTTATTAACGGACGAAGAAAAAATCAAAGCGTGTAAATTGTCAAAAGAAGCTGGCGCTCATTACGTTAAAACCTCGACCGGTTTTTCATCGGGAGGCGCGACGCTTGCGGACATTGCATTAATGCGAAACGTAGTGGGTCCGGATATGGGAGTAAAAGCTTCCGGAGGCGTTAGAGATTTTAATCAGGTAAAAAACCTTCTTGAAGTCGGAGCTACGCGCGTTGGAGCAAGCGCAAGCATTGCAATCGTTAGCGGAGGCAAAGGGACCGGAGCATACTAAAATAATTATTTAGGCAAAGCTTATTTATTATATAAAACATTGCGTTATGGAAGAAAAATATTTATTGGTCATAGATATCGGTTCAAAAAATATAACCGCGGCTATTGGAAAAATAGAGAACTCTGAAATAGAAATCACAGGAATTGGGACTGCGCCTTCAGAAGGAATTCAGCGCGGCGTAATTGTTCATCTTGACAAAACTGTTAAAACCATACGGGAAGCGGTTTCAAGAGCCGAAAACGACGCGGGTATCAACGAAAAAGACGCTATAATAGGAATATCCGGTCCTTATTTAAAAAGTATGAACGCAAGCGGCGTTTATAACCGTCCAAGATATAACGAAGAAATTACGGAAATAGACGTTCAATACGCGGTCGAAGCCGCAAAATCCAGCGTGAATTTTCCCGATAGAGAAATAATTCATTTGACGCCGCAAAGTTATTCGGTTGATAATCAAACCGATATTATTTCAAAACCGATAGGTATGATTGGAAAAAAAATCACTTTAAACGCTCATATCGCCACAAGTTCCATAACTGCCGCTCAAAATATAATAAGAAGCGTGAATTTTGCCGGTTATAACGTCAAGGAATTAGTTCCGAATTTTGCCGCTTCAGGTTATTCGACTCTTACAGCCGACGAAAAAAAAATGGGAGTTATTCTCGCAGACATCGGAGAGGTTACAATCGATTTATCTTTATATATTAATGGCTCGGTAATTCATTCGAGCGTAAATATATTAGGAGGATTCAATATAACCCGCGATTTATCCGTTTGTTTGAGAATACCTTTTAAGGAAGCCGAAAGAATAAAAAAAGAATACGGAAACTTATTAAGTTCAAATTCCGACGATAAAGAAATCGAGGTCGCCGCTCTCGGAAGCAAACGGAAAAAAAACGTGAAAATTTCCGACATAAATAATATAATAAGCGCAAGGGCTAAAGAGATATTCGATATAATAGCATACGACGTCATCAATTCGAAAATGGATAACGTCATTCCGGTTGGAATGATATTAACAGGAGGAACAAGCAAACTGAAAGGAATCGCAGGATTTGCAGAAGCGATGTTAAAAATGCCGGTCAGACTTGGAATTCCAAAATTCGTAAAAGGCAGAAAAGAAGTGATTGAAAATCCCGAGAACGCGGCAGTAATAGGTCTTCTTCTTTACTCAATGGAAAACGCGGATTTCAGCGCCAACAATATTTCAAAAAAAAGAGATTTTTTCGACGCAAATATTTTTACGTCTGCGTTTTCAAATCTTAAAACATTAAAAGAAAAATTTTTTTAGCGGAGGGTTTTTATTATGAAAAAAATTTATTTACTGACAATTTTAATTCTGGCTGGAGCCATGAATTTGAACGCGGCAAGACTGCCGTTGCCGGATATCGACATTGAAGAATCCGCAAAATCTTCATCGATACAAACTCAGGTTTCTTCTCAAACGCCGGCAGTTCAGGATTCCACTAAATTCGCCGATTCTTTTACAATGCCGGAATTTGAAGGTTTCAATTTTAAAGAAGAAAATTTAGGAACATCCGATTTTTCAGCGGTTGAAACTCCAAACATCGACGCTACCGGAGCATTCGGAAATCTCGAAAATCTTACAAAAACCCTGCAAGCGAATTTTCAAAACGCATTTAACAACATAAAATCTCTAACTTTAAAATACAATTCTTTATCTTCGCGCTATCAGGAACTTGTAAAAAAATATAATTTCGATATGAAAAACGTAATTCAAAAAGCTCAAGGACTTCAGAAACAGTTTAAAACCGCGGTCGAATATTATAATAAAAGCAAAGAAGAAAACGCAAAATTAAAAGAAGAAAACTTAAGAATGAAAAACGCGATTCAGCAGCAGACTGATTCGCTGAACAAACTTAATTCTGCTATAAATCAGAAAAACGCGCAGCTTCAAAATTTAAATTCCCAATACGAAAAAGCCGTTTCAAAATTACAGCAGATAAAATCAACGTTAACTATGGAATAATTTTCGAACAATATTTAATCGCAAAAACCGCATTAGATATTGAAAAAACGAAATGCGGTTTTATGCCTTTTAGAAGTTTTTCAATAATAAAAACTATGTTCTAAGAACTTCATAATTTTTAATGCGCTATTCGGGATATTTCAATACTGTGGAAAAAACAGCGGCTTCAAAATCATTATTGTTTAACGATATTGACGAATTTAATTTTTATGAATCGTTAAATCTTCTCGATTACGAGCGGTCAAATCAGGAATTAATATCCGAAAATTTTAAAAAATTAAGCATTATCAATCATCCCGATAAATTTGTCGAAGAAATTGAAACCGCAAAACGGCGTTTTTCATATTTGTGTTTATCGTATTTCGTATTATCAAATCCAAAATTGAAAGCCGAATACGATAAATACTTGAAAGCCGAACTGAAATCCGGAGAACTTGATTATCTAAAATCCGCAATCGACAACTTGCAAAACGAAGCTGAAACAACGGCTGATATCAAGTTTAAGGATTTCATCAACATACTTAAAAACAAACACAATTTAATATCGGATATGACAGCTCAAACCGCAGTAGGAATGTATTATGAAGCGCTTGATTTAAGAAACGAAAAAAATTCTTTTGAAATTTTTTTAGATCCGGAAGATATAAAACCAAAGGTTTCGCTTATAATTGAATCATTTATTGGATTCGGCATAACAGCCGGAATCGTTTCATTTATTTTTTTTATATTATATATTATAGCTTTTATAAGATTATAAAAATATGGGTTCGTTAAATTATTGGTATAGGATGCTCAAATATAATAAAGATTTTAAAAGCGCCGTAAAGGTAATATTATTTATTCTTATTATGGCTGCGCTGATTTATCTTATTTCCGATTATTTTTTCATTAATAAATAATTTTCTTCATAATCAAATGAATTGTTCGGCATACGCTTGCATTTTCGGCGAAATCGGAATATTTATACTTGCGTTTGTTTATATATTCTATCCTTTGTTTTTAAAGATATACTCGATTAAAACCCGTTCAAAAAAAAAGACGGAAAATCTTAAACGGGACAAAATTTTCCGCAAATATTCATTAACGGTCATAATCCCGTTTTATAATGAACTTCATATTATAAAAAAAAAATTACAAAGTATAAATATCGACGCGTCCAAATACAAGGATTTCAGCGCAATCGTAGTTAACGACGGGAACAATTCTTTTACGGACGCGGATTTATTGAAATCAATAAATCCAGAGGATTTCAAATTTAAAATAAAAATAATGAGACTCCCCGAACAATTCGGAAAATCATTCGCGCAATACGCGGCTTCGCGACAAACCGATTCGGATTATATTTTAATTACAGATTCAAACAGTATTTTTGAAAATAATTATTTTAATATTCTATCAAATCATTTAACCGCCGGCGAAGACATATTCTGCGGAATATTAAGATACAAAAATAACGCCGCTCCTGAAAAAAGTTATTGGGCGTTAGAATCGAATCTTAAATTATTAGAACAAAAAGCCGGATTTTATAATACCGGATTATTCGGGTCAAACATATTAATCAAACGCGAATTATACAATAAATTTCCTTATTACGTTTTATGCGATTTCAGTTTGCCTTTGTATTATCAGAACGAAACAAACAATAGAGTTTTTATTAAAGAAGATTTAGAGGTTTACGAAAACGACGCTGATAAATTGCAGGAAACATTTAAAGCGAAAAAAAGAATCATACACCGCGCGCTGTTCGGTTTATACAAAACATTCATATTATCCAATCGTTTTAACAAGGTTTTATTCTTACAGATTTTTTTTCACAAAATTTTAAGATGGTTCACGTGGTTGTGGATTTTATTTATTATTCCTTATATTTATCTAACAATAAAAAATATTATTTTCAAACAGTATTTTCAAATAATCATAGTCTTATTATTATTCGTTTCAATAATATACGGCGCAAAAAAAATTTTCTATGCGGCTGCCGCGCTAACAGCGTCTTTTTTAGGGGTTATACATTTTTTTATAAAACCTCAGCTAAACAAATGGCGTCCCTCGGAAAAAACTTCGATTTGACTCTTATATTTTACAATCGTGAAATAGGTTGAATTTCAATCAACCGCAGGTATCCTGCCCTGGGCGAAGCGCGGAGCACGTCGAAGTCATATGCCGCCGTAATGCTTTATACCGACGGACATGCGCGCGTATATTGCGGTAAAGAAAAACAGTAATGTTTTACTTTCTCGAAGTTAAAAAGGGCAGAGGAAGTAATGCTCCGGTTTTGATATATTCTTTAACCGAGTTAATTAAAAACTCTACAGGATTAATATTATTTTTTTCAACGAGGCGAATATAGTTAAAAAAAAAGATAATCATTCCGCTAATTTGCTGCTTAATAGAAACATTTTTGCAAGAGTTTTATTGAAATTGCGGATTATTTGGCTTAACAATTATTTTGATGATTTTTGAAAGTTCAGATCTAATAAATTGAAAAAACAATATGAACTCCAAATTGCCTGAATTTATTGGAACAATTTCTGACTGCGTTTAAAATTTTAAAATTCGTTTTTAGAAATTTTTGTTGATTTTTTAATGATAACTAAATAGAATTATTAGGTTATATACGAAGACGGATATTGCATTAAAAAAATTCCTTTTATTTTAACAGAAATAGTTTTATACTTTTAACAGTTTATCCGGCTTCTGTTATTCAAATGATTATAGAGGTTTTATGAGTTATAACAGTTGGGAGAGAGGAAATCTCAAACTTGAAGGGTCCAATTGGTTTATCGTTCAAATAAAACGCATTTATGTTTTAACGTTTAAATCAAGACATTGCAATGTTTATCACAGATTTTTGAAGTATTTCATAACGTTTGCAATAATCGCTACAATACTCGGAATATTGTTCGCTCTTCATTTTTTTGTTTTTTTCCCTAATTCTTAATTATCTGTTAAACTAAAAAAATTTATAATGTCAAATTTTGATTTTAAAACCCATTTGTCGGATTTAAAAAAATATTCAGATTCATTGGCGGCGAATAAATCAAAATCCTTTATATTTTCTCCGTCGCTAAAAAACGATTTTATACGACAAAACTCAAAAATAACCGAACCGGTTGCCGCATATAATCAAAACATTGAAAAAGAATACGGTTCGACTTTTCCGGATAATTTGAATCAATTAAAAAATGAAATATTGAACTGCGAAATTTGTCCATTGAAAAATACGAGAAAAAACGCGATATTCGGAACTGGAAGTTTTTCGCCGAAAATTTTATTTATTTCAAAATCGCCTAAACCTGACGACGACTCTTCGGGCGTTCCTTTGCGCGGCGAAGCCGGTTTGATTCTTGAAAAAATAATTAAAAACGTTTTAATGCTTGAGCCCGAAGACGTTTTTATCACAAATTTGTTGAGATGCATAATCCCTGAAAACGCCGAAGGTTTGACAAAAAGTTATATTGATAAATGCAAGCATTATACTTTAAGATTAATTGAATTCTTAAATCCGGCGATAATTTGTCTTTTAGGAAATGAAACATTTAAAACCGTTTTATCTGATCAAATAAAAAAAAACGACGGCATAGCGGATTTTCACGGAAAAATTTTTTATTATAAACAAATTCCTGTTATAGCGACTTTCAGTCTATACGCGCTGATAAAAAATGATCCCGGAAAAGAAAAAAGAAGAATAGTTTTCGAGGATATGAAAAAAATAAAGGAATTGTCTGAAAAAATTTTAGGCGGAGGCGATTCTTGTTATGGCGAAAAGACAAAAATCAAAGGTTAACACTATAATATTATTGATAATTATTATCGTATCAATGTATTTTATTTTTAAACTGGCGATTCCTATTGTTAATCGAGGCCAGGAAAGCAAAGCGAAACTCGACGAACGAAATCAGGAAACGAGCGAACAGCTGGATAAAACTTTAGGAGAATAAAAAAAATTTATGTTGACCGATTTGTATATTGAAAATTTCGGGATTATATCTAAAACGCATATAAGCTTCAAACGCGGATGCAATATTATAACTGGGGAAACAGGCGCCGGAAAATCCCTGCTTATCGACGCTATTAGAGCGATATCCGGATTCAGATTGTCTCAGTCTTTTATAAAAACAGGTTGCGATAAAGCTTCTATAACCGCCGTATTCGATATAGCAGGCATTCCCGAATTAAAAATCATACTTGAAACCAACGACATTAAGACAGAAAACGAAATTTTAATCCGAAGGGTTATAAATTTGAACAACTCCGGAAAAATTTATATAAACGATACGCCGGTCGGTTCGGCGATTTTAAAATCCGTATCGGAAAAACTCGTTGAATTGCACGGGCAATTTGAAAATCAGTCTCTGTTATTCAATAAAAAACAGCTTGAATACATTGATAATTTTACCGGTTCAAAAAAATTGTTTGAAAATTTTTCGGAAAATTTCAAGGAATATCAGGACTGTCTGACCGAGCTTGAAATATTAAAAAAAAAAACGTCGATTTCTCAATCTGAAATTGAATGGAAAAAACTTCAAGCGGAAGAATTATCAAAAATATCAATAACAAACGCAGAGTTTGAAAATTTAATTAATCAATTGAAAATCATAGAACAGTCGGCGGTTATAACAGAATCTCTTTCGAATATTCTTAATACCATTTCTGAAAAAGAAAACTCCTTGATTTCAATAATTTCCAAAACTCAAAACAGAATATCAAGTTTTACAGACGGCGATTCAAAATTAAAAAATATAAACGAATCGCTTACCAACGTTAATTCTTTGATTTTTGATTTGTCCGAAGATGTAAAATCTTATATCGAAAACCTGTCTACAGCCTCGGACAGTCTTGATAAAATGCAAAACGTCATATTCGAACATCAAAAGCTGCTCCGAAAATACAAAAAAAATTCAATAACAGAATTATTGGATTTGCGAAATCATTTAAAACAGATTCTCGAAGATATTGAAAATATTGAAAAAAAAACTGGCGAGCTTGAAAAAAAAGCCGCTGCCAAATTCAGCAAAACCATAGATTCCGCTAAAAAGCTTTCAGAATCAAGAAAAAAAAACGCTAATAATATCGCGAAACTCATAACAGCCCGTTTAAAAAATTTATCAATGAAAGACGCTGAATTTAAAATTGATATTATATATTCCGACGATAATATTTCTATTTCAGGCGGAGATAAAATTGAATTTATGATTAAGACAAACAAAGGCGATATTTTTAAACCGTTAAAAAATATAGCGTCGGGAGGAGAAATATCAAGGGTGATGCTTGCGTTAAAATCGGCTAACGCCGAATATGATAATATTCCAACATTAATATTCGATGAAATTGATACCGGCATTAGCGGAGAAGCTGCGGCAAAAGTTGCGGAAGAATTATTAAATTTAAGCAAATCAAGACAGACAATGTGCATAACGCATCAACCGGCAATAGCGGCTATTAAAGGAGCTCATTTTAAAATTGAAAAATTAAATTATCAAAACGGCGTGAACGTTAAAGCGGAAGAACTTGACGAGGAACTCAAAACAAAAGAAATCGCAGGATTAATGACCGGCGGAAAAATAACTCAAACGGCTTTAAAATCGGCGCGCGAACTCATAGAAAACATAAATTGCTGATTCTAAAAATATTTTAACGAAGTTTATTAAAAAAAGGGATGAATAATGTTTAAATTGAAAGATATAACCGATTCTCTGGACGTCGAACTTCAAACTGAAAAAATACAGGATTACAGTTTAAACGGACTACAGGTCGAGGGGAAAGAAAAAATAAGTAAAATATCCTTTGCGGTTGATTTATCGCTTAAAACCATAGAGAAATGCATTAAAAATAAATCGGATATGATTATTGTTCATCATGGAATTTTCTGGAAGAATTCTCCTATTGCAGTAACAGGGATGCATAAAACAAGAATCAAATATCTGCTTGATAACGGAATTAGCGTCTATGCTTCGCATCTTCCGCTTGATTTGCATCCGGTATACGGAAACAACGTTTCGATATGCAGATTATTAAAACTAACCCGAATAGAAAAATTCGGAAATTATAACGGCGTTACAATCGGTTTTTGCGGTTATCTCCGGTCAAAAATGAAGTTCGAAAAATTTGTCGGCATGGTAAAAAGAAATGTTTGTCAGCCTAACCATATTATTCAATCTTGCGAATCCGCCTATAAAATTGGCGTGGTGTCAGGCGGCGGCTCCGGTTTATTCGGCGAATGTAAAAAAATTGGAATCGATACGTTTATTACCGGCGAACAAAATTATACTGTTCAAAATTTTGCCGTTGAAGAAAAAATCAACATAATATTCGGAGGTCATTATAACACCGAAATATTCGGCGTTAAGTCTATTATGAATTTTATAAAAAAAAAATTCCCTGCAATTTCTTTAGAGTTTATCGATATTCCTTCCGTACTGTAATAATTAATGACGTCTCGAATTTATCATTTTTTAAAAAACAATAAAATCTATATTGTTTTATTCGCATTTTACTTTTCAATAATTTGTTGCAACGGTTATTTCAGCGAATTTTATAATTTGAAAAACAATCAGTATAAATCGTTGTTTCAATTGATTCCTTTTTTTATTTTCGGATTTGCCGCCGCTCTTAGCGTTATTTTCAATAATTCTTCCTGTTTTTTTTTATCGGCGATAAACTGCTGGACGTATTACTTTTTTTTGTATGAACCGGTAAAACGGTTTAATATTTTATTCGCGTCAGATTATAAGTTTTTGATAGCCGCGCTGCTGCCGTTTAATTATTTGTATTTTTCAATTAATTCGGAACGCGGAATATTTAACGTTCACGGTTTAAAAAAAATAATATTTGCCGGACTTCAATTCGGCTTTCCGATTTTTTTGATTTCAAAAGCCGATAATCCTATTCATAGATTTAGAATGTCGGATTATTCGGTTTTAAAAAATCTGCTTTTATTCCGTTCTTTAAGCTATCCGGTTTTATATTTGATTATTTTATTAGCGAGTTTATTTTTTATGAAATTATTGATTTCATCAAAAAATAAATTCAAGTTTAAATTTTATATTTCCTCGTTATTAATTGTTTTTTATCTGTTTCAAAACGGATTAAAATTCAAATACGGAAATATTTATCCGGTAATCGTGTCATTCACATTTTTAATTAATTCTATAATTTTATTTTTTTTATCTATATCGTCGGTATAAAGGGGTATACCATTTCCAAAAGAGGAAACCTTTTAAAATCAAGGGGTTAGAGGAAAAAGGTTCTGGGAAAGCGGGAATTAATGAGAATAAAGGGGCGGGAATTCCTAAAAAATGGGAA
>Ga0116156_10001280_pt1 | contig 24912 bp, 25 predicted proteins | sample AD_UKC045_MetaG_FD_89891 | JGI IMG/M metagenome (GOLD analysis project Ga0116156, IMG submission 89891) | Active sludge microbial communities of municipal wastewater-treating anaerobic digesters from USA - AD_UKC045_MetaG | ecosystem: Engineered > Bioreactor > Anaerobic > Digestate | place: USA... | reverse complement strand
CTCTTCCCGCGTCATTTCGATATCCCCGGTATATCGGCCGCTTCCCGTATGCGCTCTACCAGCTGGGCGAGGAGCTTCTCTTCGCTGTCCAGTGTCACGGTTATGGCCCTGGCCGGGCATGTCTCGGAGCAGCGGCCGCATCCCTTGCAGTCGGGGCCGATCACCGCCCTGCCGTCACTCATGCCGATGGCGGCCACGAAGCAGGAGTCAACGCACAGGCCGCAGCCGTCGCATTTCTTCGCGTCAACCGCGACCGAGATGCCGGGGAGCCTCCGGTAAGCGCCGTTAAGGTTCGGGCCCCGGTGCTTCATGTGGGTCCGGTACATGCAGTTCGCATCATCGCAGAAACAGATGAACATCAGGTCCCTGAAGCTGAGCCAGAAGCCGACCGGGTCAATCCAGACGTGTGCGACGTTGCCGATGAGCCCCATCTCGCCGGCCCGGCGGATGTGCGCGATCGCCTCTTCCGTCGTTACCCTGCGGCCATGCGAAGGATGCATTCGCCTGATTGCCGGTCCCATCGCCATGCAGCCGATCCTTCGCTCCGGCCCGGTTACCCGGTTATGGTTTCTGCAGATGCACTCATCCAGCACGAACTTTTCCCCGATCCTGGAAACGAGCTTTTCAAGAATGCCGCGGGGCAGCGGCACCGAATCAGGCAGGCTGATATGCGCGCTGATGGGCACGGAGGTAATCTCGTTAAAAGGCCGCCTGAAAAACGGGTTGATGATCCGTTTCAGGACCGGTAGCGCGCTCCATTTTTTCCCGGCGACAATAACCGGCCAGCTGAGCCGCACCATGAAACGCACCATTCGCTTACCCGGACCGTACGTGAACATAACCGCACCGTCTTATGACCGGATTATTCCCTTTTTCAGGGGCAACCACCAGGTAAATCCGAACAGGGTTGTTTTTACGATTACGACCGGTACGGGTATGTTCTTCTCCCTCCCGATCCTGAGGCTTGACAGGGGGATCTCCGCGATATGCAATGCAAGAAGCCCCAGGAATATAATCCATGAAAGAAGGCAATTATCCGGGAACAGGTAGTGCCCCAGCCATATGGAAAAAGCAAAAAGGCAGATGGAGCCGAACATTAAAAAATACCAGAAGCCCTTGCTGTTCAAAACACCCTCCGATAGAAGCGGCCCAACCACCGCATGATACAATCGTTCCGCACGATTACGGGATATGGTAGTCCGGCATAAACGTGCGCTGTCAATCACTAACTGCCCCGGCAGCGGATTAATTCAGGTCCGGTCGCGAAACAACGGCCCCCGTGACCGGGGGCCGTCCGTCTTTCCCGGCGCCGAAGCGCCTGATGAAGCCCGGGGCTACGGGGCTTTCCGCAGCGGCTTTTTCACTGCCGTATTGTCGCTCCAGCGGCCCATGTCAAAGGCCACCCGCGTCTCATCGTTCAGGGCAGCGTCAAGCGCGGTCCAGTAAAAGCGATAGTCGGTGGCGTCCACCTCGCCGTCCCCGCCGAACATGCTCATGATAAAATCGGGCATCCATCCGTCATCACTGATCGGGGCCATGTGGTCGGCCCGGAGGTCCGGGTTCCCGTAGGTATCGGTCTGGAGCTCGTACACCACCTTGGACGAAGCATTGATCAGGTACTGGTAGATTGACATCGCCTGGGAGGCAGGCGCCAGCGTATCGTCGTTTCCGGTCAGGATGATGACCGGGCATACGGTCGACCTGATCTTTGTCTTCCAGTCAATCTCGACGATGGTGACAAGGCCCTGCACAAAGGAGGGTATGCCCGCTTTGGCGTCGACGCAGGCATCTGCAAGAACAATGTTTTTCGGCGACCATGCAGCATTGGACCAGGAGACGGCGAGGAGCCCGCCCAGGGAATGACCGTACAGCGTGACATTGTTCCTGTCCGCTATCGCGCCGATCTTCGAGAAGGCGTTGTTTACACCGGCAACCGCGCGGGCAAGGTATTTGTTCTGGTCCGCGTCCGTCATCAGGTCGGAGACCAGGCCCAGCAGCCCGCCCTTGTTGAACTGCGGGTAGATGACGATATAGCCCTGCTTGGCCAGGTGCTCGATATGCGCCATGTAGATATCAGGTGCGATGCAGAGCTGCCCGTGCAGGAATACCACTACCGGCGCGGTGGCGCCGTTTTTCAGCCGGTCCGGGATATAGTACCAGACCCGTGAACCGTCACTGCCGCTGCCGAACACGATTTCCGTGAATCCATTGCAGATGTAATCCTCGCCAGACCCGTACCCGTATGCCGCTTTACCGGGAGGGGTCGGCTCGCTTTTGCCCATCGCGAAAACGTTTACACTGGACAGTATCACCGCCAGCATAAACAAGACTGCCAGAAATCTCGTTTTCATCATAAACCTCCACCGTGGATCTTTGATCAGCTTATCATGCATGATATCGAAATGAAAGATAACGCTGTAACTATTCCGAACTGGCCCGGATAATCACTTACCGGCCGGACGGTTTCGATAAATAAGCACAATAAGGCACCACCATGCAACGCAAAATCACAGATTCTGTATAAATGACAATATTGGACGGGAATTAATTCATTTTTTACGGTATTCGGTAGGAGTCTGCCCGGTGACATGCCTGAAAGCCCGGTTAAAAGTGGACAGGCTGTCAAAGCCGGTGGCAAGGGCCACGTCTATTATTTTGGCCTCCGGGTCCCTGAGGCGCTCGATCGCATCATGCACCCGGAGCTCGTTTATAAAATCGTTGATCTTCTTTCCGGTATATTCCCTGAACTGTCCGCTGAAATAGTTTGGATTCATGCCCACTGCCGCGGCAAGCCCCTCGCGGGAAATGTCAGACGTAAAATTCTCGCCGATGAACGTGATGATACTCTTCAGCTTTTCCTCGGTAGTCACCGTGATGACCTTCTTCCGGATCGTATCGATTTTTTTCTCGCCCACGTGTATCCGGTTATAGAGCGTCTTGAGAGAGAACATCCTCTTCTGATACTCCCTGGACCCCAGCACTGCGAAACCCAGTATGGCAAAGGGCGAGAAGTACGTAACGATAAGAAGCGAATACCTGCTGCCGATCAGGTAAAAAATTATTTCCAGCAGCCCGCCGGCGCTCAACAGGAACACCAGCACCAGGATCGCGATGAACTTGAACCGGTCCGGCCGCATGGCGTTTGTCCGCCAGGCCAGGTATGCAGCGTACGGGACAAAGATGAATATCAACAGCATGCTGTAAACCGGATTGATGTAAAAATTCAGTATAAAGCGGCTTGCGATGAGCACCATCCCCGAAACCACCAGGACCATGAGAAACGCGATCCAGTTGTATTCGTGGAGCTTGATCCGGTAGAGAGACTCGATAATCAGGATGAACAGGATGCCGAAAAGCGGGATAGCGATCATCAGCATTGACGATATCAGGTCGCGCCCGAACAGCTTGTAGGGCGAGAAAATTGTTATGATATACAGGGCGTTGAGGAGCTGCACCAGTATCTCGTACACGAAGAGCCGGTCCGTGCCGTAGAAGATCGAGACCGCGATCATCAGGAGGATGCTCCCTATCAGGAGGAGGAGTATGCCGATAGGCAGCTGGTTGAACATCAGGTCGAGAAAGTTCTTGAGCTTGCGGTACTCGATCTTGGGCTGGATATACACACCGTCGGGGAGCCCGCCGTACTCCATGCCGTATATGCCCAGGTAAATATAAATATTATTCTTCCCCCTCTGCAATATTCCCCTCGGAATGTTAAACCCCTCGGGATACTGCATGTTACCTATCTCCTCGGGCGTTTTTACGTCAATAAGATAGTCATTGATGAATATCTTGTAGGTGTACTGGATTCTCCCGATAGTGATGCCGTAGTATTTTCGGGGATCATCGCGTATGACGAACGTGCCCCTGAGCCAGGCATGCTGGAAATCCCGCCTGGGAGGATAGGGATACTTGAACTTTGAAGGTATCTCCAGCTTCTTCCATCCGCCGCGGTACCGCGCAGCTGCCAGCGAATCCTTCTGCATATACAGGACTTTCCACTCCGTCACCCGTATCGATTCCGGGATAGAGGGAAAGGCGGATATTCCGCCCGGGACCAGCAGGAAGAACGCAACGGCGATGAATAACCACTTTCTCATAACCAGTTCATGATCCCATGGTTTGTAAATTTGACAAGCATAAAATAATACTCCGGGCCCCCGGGGAAGACGTCCGGCATTCGGCTAACGGCGGGTGTATGCATGCCGCACGCATGCCACGCGCAATCACCTGTCGCAGGACCTGCAAACGTTCAGCTTCCGCATCTTCTCCCTGCATTGATCGCAGAGCGCGCCGGTCTCCCGGTCCACCGTGACAATGGTGCCCCTGGCGTCCCCCATGAGACATCGATCGACCGGGCAATGAGGGAGTCCAAAGGTATGCCCCAGCTCATGGTTCACCACCTTGACGAGACGCCGGTGGAACAGGCCCCGGGAAGCGCCGCGTGCGAGACGAAACGTCGAAACCACGCACGCCTGCCCTCCCATGGACCCGAGCCCGAAAATGCCCCAGTCGGCGATGTTACCCTTTGTCGTGGAGATGTCACGACCGGTCAGGCCCAGGACCTTGTCGTAGCTCCCGTAGCGTTCGGAGCCAAGATAGGCGAGCAGCTTCTCCGCCCGGTATCGCGCGTTGGAAGGGTAGTAGGCGGCGGCAGGCAGCCCCACCGGAGGAAGTATCGTTATTTCGAGCCGGTACGCGCCGGCGATCCCCGTTCGCACGCATTCGATCACGTCCCGGTCCAGGGACCCGAACGGCTGTATCGCCAGGCGGAGGTCGGCCTCCCCCCGGACCGTGCATGATACGGCCGCAATCAACGCCGCCCCCAGCGGCAGCAGCGCTTTCCCCGGCCTACTTCTCCCCAGTGCTGAAACGGAGGACCAGTTCATACACCCCCTCGCTCAAATGCTTCTCAATGTCCGGGAACATCTTTTCGAACACATGAAGCATGGGACGGTTTTCTGCGAGGACCTCGGCCGTAAAGCCCAGCAGGCCCTCTCGTTTGGCCAGGAGTATCAGGTACGAAAGAAGCTCGCTCCCCACGCCCCGGTTCTGCATGGTGTCTGCAACCGCGAAGGCCACTTCCGCGACGTGGCTTTTCTCATCCTTGATCATCTGGCCCATGCCGGCGAGCACTTCCCTTCCGCCGGGCTCCAGGATGAACGCCAGGAGCACCAGCTCCTTCGTGTAATCAATCACCACGAAGTCCTGCCGCCGCTCGTGGGGCATATCAAGCCGCGAGGACATGAAGCGGCGCTGGAAGCTCTGGTCAGAGAGGGAGTAGAACAGGTCTTTGACCAGCGTCTCGTCGTTGATGTTCACCGGCCGTATCTTCAGCGTGGTGCCCTGACGGGTCGTCCGTATGGTTTCCACATGCACGGGGTACTCGCCCCGCTTGCCGGGGATGAAGGCCTGGTCCCTGTAGATCAGCTTCAGGCGCTTGGCTTCATCGATGAGCGCGGGCCTGAATTTCGGGTGCGCGATGGCAATGAGGTCCATGGCCCGCTCCCGTATGTTCTTTCCGTGGATGTAGGCGATGCCGTATTCGGTGACGACGTAGTTGATATCGCCCCGGTTGAGGGTCACACCGGTGCCCGGTTCGAGGAAGGGCACGATCCGCGAGACCTCGCCGTTCCGCGCCGTGGACTGGAGTACCAGTATGGTATTCCCGCCCGGCGACAGCAGGGCGCCGCGCATGAAGTCGGCGCTCCCACCGATGCCGCTGAAAAACTGGTTGCCGATCGACTCCGCCGTGGCCTGGCCCGTCAGGTCAATCTGGAGCGCCGCGTTGATGGCCCTCATGCTGTTGTTCTGCGATATGACGAGGGGGTTGTTGGTGTAGCTTATGCGTTTAAACTCGATAAACGGGTTGTCATCGATATATTCGTACGTATCTTTAACGCCCATGCAGAAAGCGGCAACCGTCTTGCCCCGGTCGAGAGACTTCCTCGAATTGTCCACGACCCCCTTTTTGATAAGATCGGCCATCGACTGGGTGAGGAGCTCCGTGTGTATCCCCAGGTTGTTCTTCTCGCCCATGCTGCTGACAATCGCGTTGGGCATGCTCCCGTACCCCACCTGGATGGTGTCGCCATCGTTGACAAGGCTGGCAACATGCCGGCCGATCTGCCGGGCGATCTCGTCCGGCACGGCGGGGTCGTATTCCAGCAGCTCTTCATCGTGGAATATTACGTAATTTATTTTTTCAAGGCTCAGGAAGGTATCACCGTGTACGCGGGGCATCCTCGGGTTCATCTGCGCGATGACCAGGGACGCGTTTTCAATAGCGTCCATGCAGATGTCCACGCTGATGCCCAGGCTCACATACCCGTTCTGGTCCGGGAGCGAGGTCTGGATGAGGGCCACGTCTATGGGGATCATCTTGCTCCGGAACAGCTGCGGTATCCGCGACAGAAAGATCGGCGTGTAATCGGCCATGCCCTCGTTCACCGAGCCCCGGGTATTGTCCCCCACAAAAAAAGAATTGTGCCTGAAGTTGGACCCGAACTTCTGCACCGCGTAGGGGGCGACGCCCAGCGTCCATACCTGCATCAGCTCCGCGTCCACGATCGCCTTGGGATGGGACTCCGCGAACCGCACCATTGAGTTCACGAGGTATTGCGGCTCTCCGCATGCGGTGCTGATGAATATGCGGTCGCCGCGGTGTATGTTGGCGAAGATTGTATCCTCCTCGACGAATTTGTCCGGATACCGCTTCCTGCATATATCGAAATAGTCGCCCCGCCGTCTTTCCATGCCGTGGTCCTCCGTGATAGTCTGAGCCATTCCGCGCGTGCATAGTGGCGTGCATCACACCATATACTATATACTATATAAAACATCCCATTATTTCAAGGATAAAATTAAACCGTCCCCGGTGTCAATTTTATATTGACGATGACCACGTGATCTGCTCCCATTCCTCCATGTTTTCACTGGATATGATTCAGACCCTCGCGTTCGCCGGCCTGGTGATGTTCCTGGGCTACGGCCTCAGGAAGATAGTGCCGCCCCTGGCGCGATACAACCTGCCCGCTCCGGTAATCGGCGGGTTCGTGGTCGCGCTTGTCCATATGGCGTCGCGCGGCCTTGGAGCAGCGCCCTTTTCTTTCGATACAGCACTGCAGACCCCCCTGATGACGGCCTTTTTCACCACGATCGGTTTCGGGAGCAGCCTCTCCCTGTTTAAAACGGGAGGGCCTAAAATTATCACCTTCTTTATTATAGCAACGATCTTCACACTGCTGCAGAATGCCATAGGAATTGCCGTGGCGGTACCGCTGGGCCAGCACCCCCTCTTCGGCGTGCTCAACTCCTCCGCAACGCTCGTGGGAGGGCCCGCCACCGGTCTCGCGTTTGCGCCCCTGTTCGAGAAAGCCGGGGTCGCCGGAGCCTCGTCGATGGCGGTGGCGTCGGCCATGACCGGCATTATCTTCGGCGGCCTCATCGGCGCGCCGATCGGGACCCGGCTCATCGAGCGGTTCCGGTTGAAAGGAGACGGTGCAGCCACCATACAGGTCCAGCCTGCAACCGCTGAAAACGTGGTCGAGAACGTCCTGTCCGAGTCCCGGGAGATCGCACCCGCAGGCGAGGACCGGGAATCGTACGTGATGCTCAAGAGCATCGTTGTCATACTGGCTGCCATGTGGGCGGGACACTGGATCAGCGCGGGCTTCACCGCAGCGGGGATAACCCTGCCAGGCTATATCGGCGCCATGTTCGCTGGCGCCATCATCCGCAACCTTGCGGACGTAACGGGTATCCTGTCACTGTCACAGCGCTCGATAGACGACATCGGCACCGTTGCGCTCGCCCTTTTTATCGCCATGGCCATGATGACGCTCAAGCTGTGGGAGCTGGCGGCCGTGGCCCTGCCCATGCTTGCAGTCATCGCCGCGCAGGTGCTGGTTGTCGGAGTGGCGTGCTTCTGGCCCCTGTTCAGGCTGTTCGGGAGGGATTATGATGCCGCGGTCACCTGCGCCGGCTTTTGCGGATTCATGCTCGGCACAACCGCCAACGCCATGGCGAGCATGGAATCGCTCGCCGAGCGGTACGGCCCGGCGCCGCGCGCTTTTTTGGTCGTGCCGATCGTCGGTGCTTTCTTCATCGACTTCACCAACGCGATTATCATCACGGGGTTTATCAACTTTTTCCGATAGGTCCACACGCGCGATAGCCCCGCAAACCAATGTCATCGCGAGCTCAGCGAAGCGCGCCCCGGCTGCACTTCGACGTTGCTCAGTGCAAGCGCTCGGCAACCAGCTGGTCCCCGAGCGTAGCCGAAGGGTGCTTTGTCGTCCCGGTTTCATCCGGACCCCTCGCCATGTCCCCGCGGCATCCCCCTACAGGTACTGTATCAGCTGTATTATCACTCCGTCCGGGTCCCGGATGAACGCGATCTTCCGGTCCGGCCTGAATTGCGAGGGGGGCAGCATGAACTCCACGCCTTTTTCCTCAAGGTCCGCCGCGGTTGCCGCGATGTCTTCAACCGTGAAACAGAGATGATAGAGGCCCGAGTGCTCGCGCATGTCGGCCTGGGTGTCAGTCGGCCCGCACGGCTCGATTTCAATCTTCACCGTGTCGTTGCCGACGAAGTGGAACAGCTTCCCCAGGACCTCGACCTCTTCCAGCTTACGGAAGCCGAGAATGTCACAGTAAAAATGGAGCGACCGGTCGAGGTCGGCGGTCTTTATTCCCGCGTGGTTCCAGCGCATCTCAGCCTCCGAATTTTACCTTTGTCAGCCTGAAGCACTCGGCCGCAACGTCGAGCGTCTTCCCCAGGTCGGCGTCGGTCAGCGCGGCGCACACGAACCAGTTGTGGTGCGGGTGAAAGAATATCCCGCGCCGCGCCGCCTCGCCGCAGAAGTAGCGGTTCTTTTCGTGCGGCGTATCGTTTTCGAAATTCATGTAGGGCATCGCGGGCAGGCCCGTGAGCCTCACGGCCATGCCGGCCGCGGACGCGGCGTCCGCAAGCCCCTTCATGAGCTTCGAGCCCATGGCGGCTATCTTCTCGATCACGCCGCTCGCCCTGTTTTCCTCGATCGCGGCGAGCGCCGCCGCGAACGGCACGCCGGAGAAGAAGTGCGTTCCCGTGAAGTAGACTTTTGTCGCCGCCTCCATGAGCTCTTTCTTCCCCATCGCGACGGCGATCGGGTAGCCGTTGGCCATGGCCTTGCCGAAACACTGGAGGTCGGCGTCGTACCCGTACCACTTCGCGCTCCCGGACAGGTTCAGCCTGAATCCGCAGCGCACGTCGTCGATGATGACCTTGAACCCCTCGCTCTTCGCGAGCGAGTTCACCGCGCTGACGAATTCCTTCGTCGGGAGCTCCTGGTCAATGAACGCGTCATGCCGGTGCGGCGTCAGCATGATCGCCGCGATGTTCCCTTTGTTCGCCTCGACCGCGTTCTTCAGGGAGGCGGGGTCATTGTAATCGATGTAATGAACGTGCGCCTTCCACTCCTCGGGGATGCCCGCCCCGTGGGGCTGGCACCAGGCATGGGAGCCGTGGTACGATCCCCTGGCCAGAATGACCTCCCACTTCCCGGTCGCCACGCGCGTCACGGCTATGGAGTACGAGGTGACGTCGGAGCCGTTCTTCCCGAACACGCACCAGTCGCCGCCCTGGACGGTCGCGGTCACCTTCTTCGCCAGCGGAAGCCACAGGTCGCTCGGGAGCGTGAAGCAGTCGGCGTTCTTCATCTGCTCCGCGACGGCGGCCTCGACCTTCGGGTTTTTCAGGCCAAGCAGGTTCGTGCCGAACGAGCACATGTAATCGATATACTCATTCCCGTCCACGTCCCACACGCGGCAGCCCTCGCCCCTCTTGATGAAAGCCGGGTAGGAGCCGAAGGTGAGGAACCGCGGGGTCCGCGGCCCGTAGATGCCGCCCGGGACGTACTTCTGGGCCTCGTCGAACAGCTCGTAGGATTTCGTGAATTCGTACAGCTTCATGACACATACCTCCTGGTGCTATTCCTGTTTAAAACGGCAGATTATGGAGAATATAGGCGATCCCGATGCCGAGATACGTGCCCTCGACCCAGCCTATGATGCCGGTCACCACCCCGGTAATGACGATTTCCCTGTTCTTCAGCGCGGCCGCCACCATCGGCACAAGCGGCGGGGAGCAGATCCCGGCGACCGACGTGACAATCACCGTGTCAGCGTCGATCTTGAACATTCGCGACAGCGCGACATGGAGCAGGAGACAGACTACTATGGTAAACGTGACGTAGACGAGCATGACCGGCGCCGTGGAGAGAAGCTTCTGCACATCCGCCATGGAGCTGACCACGAGGCTGAAAATGAGGATGAAATAATTTCCCAGCTGGTAGGTCATCCTGATGCTCCTTATTTTCGGAATGAACGAGAAGACAATGCCCAGAGACGCGATGACCAGGATCGCAACGACGAACGCCACATCCTCCTTGAAGACAAGGAAGGAGAGCGCCCCGATGACAAATACGAGCAGCGCAAGGCCAAAGGCGCCGAAAAGCGGGACGAGTATGTCTTTTTTAAATATTCCCTGGTATGAATTGAAGTTGAAGTCCTCGGTTATGGCACCGGTATCCGCCGGTTTGAAGGGCGGCAGCACTTTTAAAAAAATCCTCTGCCCTATGGTCATGAGAAACAGCAGGTATACGGACGAAACAACGACGTCCGAGGTATGGGCCGCGAGGTAGAGGGTGCGGTCGGTCTGGAGGGCCGTTGCGATCGCCCCCAGGTTTATCGTGCCCCCGGTGTATACCCCGACGAACATGCCGGCTATTTTCCATGTTTCGCCACCGACATAACTCCTGAAAATATAAAAGCCCGCTGTCGCGATTATCACGATCGCGAGGGTCTGGAGCATGAAGGAAAGTATCGATTTGCCCGCCAGCCTCGTCCAGCGCCTGATATCGAGCGAAAAAAACATGAGGGGAAGCGCCAGGCAGATAGTGATCAGCATCATCGGGTTCTGGACCCCCGAGAAGCCGGCCGGGAGTATGCCGATATTGCCGATCAGCGCGCCGGCAATATAACAGATAACGACAGCCCCCAATTTATCGAGAAAAGGAAATCTGTGACACAGGAAGAGAACGAAAGCGGGAAAAAAAATAAAAAACAGTACGAGAACTATGGCTGCCATGCATGTCCTCCCGGTTCAACGATTATTGGGTTGATTTATGAAATGTATTCATCCTCTGAACATTATTCATTATTTTATGCCGGTTGTCAAATATTTTATTGATATTTACGAAAATTGAGGCGCGGGCGATTTTTCAGGCATCCATGCTTTCAAGCGCACTGCGTATCTCGTCCCGTACCGCACCCTCGCCTGCCGGGAGGAATCTTTCGAGGGCATTTTTTGCTTCCGTCCCGCCGATATGCCCGAGCGCCCAGGCGATCATCCCCCGTACCCGCGCGTCGCCGTTCTCCTCATAAGCACGGACCAGGTCGGGGAGATACCCGTTGTCGCGGGTATTGCCCATGACGCGCGCAACGTTCATCTTCCACTTCCAGATCTCGTCCGGGGACAGGTAGAACATATGGGGCCATACCTTTGCGGTGAAGTATTCCCGATCCATGTGAAGCAGGGCCCGCAGGTCGAAGTTTTTCTCCCGTGCGGCCACGCGCCCGTTCACCGGGAGGGACTGCGAAAGCCAGGGAAGGTTGCGCGGGCACACGTTCTGGCACCGGTCGCACCCGTACACGTACTGGCCCATCGGCTCGCGCAGGTCGCGCGGCGTGATCTCCTTCCCGAAATAGGTGAGGTAGGAAATGCAGCGGCGCGGGTCGATTGTCCCTTTCCCCTTCAGCGCCCTGGTGGGACAGGCGGCGACACAGGCGTTCCGGCACCATTCGGGACATCCCATCTTCACCGTGGCCTCGTCCGGCGCGAACTCCCGGTCAAGGACGAGCGTCAGGGGTATAACCCACGAGCTTTGCCGTGCGGCCCGGCCGGCGTACAGGAGGCAGTTTTTACCGAACGTGCCCATGCCCGCGCGGGCGGCCGCCACGCGGTGCGGGAGATTGAAGGGCACCTTCGAATCGATGCCGTTGTCGCGGAGCAGCGACCGGAGCGATTTTACACGTACGGCAAGGCCGTCCCTGGTGATGCGGTCATCGTCGAGATACACGCGCCCGAAGTGCCCCTCGAGCGATCCCGGGAAAGACTCGCGGAAGTAACAGTCCAGAATGACAAGGATCGATTTCGCCGACGGGAGCACGCTCCGGGGATCGACGCCCGCCATGAGCGCCAGCCCCGCGGATTCGGCCCAGCCGTATTCCTCCTGGCGGCCGCTGAGGCACTCGCGGTGCGACTCGAACGGCGACGCGTCCGTGAATCCGGCATCCGCAAACCCGAGGCTCATCGCTTCATTGATGATACTGTCCCGCGTGATCATACCACTTCTCCGTTTTCCCGTAATACGCGCATCATTCCCGCGGTCATCCGATGCCGAGCAGCTTCCTGAGATAGGCGACGCATTCCGAGAGCGGCGCCTCGCGCTTGTAAAGGCGCGCCATCATCACGCCTCCCTCCAGGGCCGCAACGATGTGCCGGGCCATCGGCTCGGGCTTGATCCCGTCCGGGAGGTCCCCGCTGCGCGCCGCCTCCCGCAGAAGGCCGGCGAGCATCCGCACCCAGCGGTCAAACACGCCGCGCACCATTTCCGCGTACGCCTCGTCGGTATCGCTCGTTTCGAGCGCCGTGTTCCCGAAGATGCAGCCGCCGTCGAACTTCCGCTTCCGGTGGTAATCGAGCACCGCGGACAGGATGTCGCCTATCTTTCCGAGGGGCGCATCGCTTGTGACGCTTCTCGAAAGGTAATCGAAATAACGCGCCGCCGCTTCGTTTATGATTGCCGCGCACAAATCGTCCTTGCCTGAAAAATGGAAGTAGAGGTTGCCCTTTTTCACTCCCGTTTCCCCAATGACGTCGCTCATGCTCGTGTTCCTGATTCCCTTCCTGTTAATGAGCCCGATCGCCGCATCAATGACGCGCGCCCGCGTCTCCGCCCCCTTTGACATACCGTACCGCCTTTTCTGTACTGACCGTTTGGTACATTATACCATTGCGCATTTCACGTCAAACCTTTTTCAACGGACCATGAATGGCTTGACGGTCGGGCCGCAACGGTGCAGTCTATCAGCGCCCCGCGCCGCACAGGGCCCATTATCGCAAGGAGCCAGGCCATGATCGACAACGCCCGTTTCGTCCATACCAATATCATCTCCGGGGACTGGGAGCGCCTGGCGCGGTTTTACGAGACCGTGTTCGGGTGCAGGCGCGTCCTGCCCGAGCGGGACATGTCAGGCGAGTGGATCGAGCGGGGGACCGGCGTGGCCGGGGCCCATGTGCGGGGCGCACACATGCGCCTGCCGGGCCACGGTGACACCGGCCCGACGCTGGAGATATTCCAGTACAATATCGGGAGTGCCGGTCCGGAAAAACCGGTGAATGAAACGGGGCTCGCCCATATCGCCTTCCAGGTGCCTGATGTCGAGGCAGCCCTCGCGGAAGTGCTGTCCCATGGCGGGAAAAGGCTGGCCGCCGTTGTCAGCAGGGAAATTGCCGGGGTCGGGACGCTGAAGTTTGTATACGCACGCGATCCTGACGGGAATATACTGGAGCTCCAGAGCTGGAAGAAATAAGGCGCGTCAGTAATAATCGTGTCTGAGGGGATACACCTCGTCCGTGCGCCGCTCTATCTCGGACCTGATGCCGGAGTTCCGTCGTGTCCTTCCGGCCCAGTACTTGAAGATCGGCCCGGACCGGTCCTCGTCGCACTGAAGACAGCGGTTCAGGCTTCCATCCGGCCTGTTCAACGGCTCCCGCCTCAGCCATGAAACGAGGCATACGCCGAGGCACTGCCTCCCCGTATTCCGGATATTGTAATACCACGTAAGGGCGCACTGCGGCGAAAAGCCGATCTTCTCGAGACACGAGAGGATGGGTCCCCGCGTCATTTTAAAGGAGCACGAGCGTACCGCGTAGGTCAGGTCCCGGCGCTGCAGGTACACGGCGAGATCCTGAAGGGTCGAGCAGGTGCCGCAATACCCCCCGTGAGTAACCGTATATCCCGAGCGGGCGGCCTCGTCCCTGTCGCGCATGGTTTGTATCTCGTAGATTTTTCGCCCTTCGTCCAGGTACCGCATCCCGCATACCGCGCCCGTACTGGTATGATCGCCCGGGGGATCGATCACCCTCTTTTTTCCCGCCAGGTAGGGATCTCCGGCAAGAACGACCGGGTTTGCTATCCGCTTGTTTTTCATCTCCTCGATGATGCCGGGGTCCGTGGAAGGATTTACGGTGCCGGGGACATCGCCTGTAAAAACGGCGTCCTTACCGGCCGGAGCCGCATAATTGTCCGATCCGTATGTAACCCGCGTCGCGGAAAATGCAACAAACCACGCGGCGGCGCAAATCAGAATAAAACCTGCCAGTATCGGCTTCATGTCAATTCCTCGCCGTTGTTACGTATACTATCCGATACGCCGATGAACATCTTTATCGCACATAATTGCCGGTCAATTCAAATTTTTTCGCTGTTCGTCAGCAATGCAGTGCAAGCGCCCGGCCCCGAATGAAAAAATTGTTTACAGAAACAACAGAGTGATTATGCATTAGTCGGGGGGGAACGATCATGGAATTCAAAGCATCGAAGAACCTGCCTGAGCAGATAGCCCTGTATCTGGGGGACAGGATAATGAGATTTGGCCTGAAACCGGGCCAGCGTCTCGTTGAGGAAGAGCTCTCCCGCGAGCTGGGCGTTAGCCGCAGCCCCCTGCGGGAAGCCCTTCGCATCCTGGAAAAGAAATGGCTGGTCGACCTGATACCCCGCCGGGAGGCCCGGGTTACCATACTCAACGAAAACCTGATATCGTGCAGCGGCGACATCCTCAAGGAGGTCTACGGCCTGGTGGCGCGCAAGGCCGCGGAGCTTGGAACCGAGGAGGACCGCACTATAATAACTGAAAAACTCGGTATCCTCGAGGAGCAGGCAGTTAAGAACAATCCTGTCGGCTACTACGAAGCAATAATGGTGTACGAGGGCGAGTGCCTCAGGGCCGCGCGCAACCCGGTGCTCAACCTTCTCCTGAACGACCTCTGGCCGTCAAGCCGCCGCGTCCAGTACGCGACGCTCCACCTCAGGACCGAGAGCCTGATGGAGCCGGTCACCCTGTTCAAGCAGGCGCACCAGAACCTGATGGAAGGCAACGGTGACAGGGCGGCCGCCATCATACGCGACCTGATACAGCAGGAAACCATCTACGCTATCAAGTACCTGCCGAAGTTCGATACGCTCTGATCGCCCGGGAACCCGCCGGAAGCGCCGGGGAGCCTTTCGTCTTTCAAAAAAAAGAAGGCGGGGTCACGTGACCTCGCCTTCTTGTGCTTTATCCGGTTATTGTCGGGAGCTAGCAGACTTTGAACGTGCCAATCTCCCGGTCGCCCTCGACCACGTGCACCGCGCAGGCGATGCAGGGATCGAACGAGCGGACCACGCGGGCCGCCTCGATCGGGTTGTTGGGATCGGCGATCGGGGTGTTCATGAGCGCTTCCTCGACCGGTCCCCTCTTCCCGTCATCGCCCCTGGGGCCGCAGAACCAGGTTGTGGGAACGACAGCCTGGTAATTGGCGATCTTCCTGTCCTTGACCCGGATCCAGTGGCCGAGCGCACCGCGGGACGCCTCGACGAGGCCCATGCCTTCGCCGGATTCGGGGATGTCGAAGGTGCTCCGCGGCTTCCCGTTCACCTCGAGCTCATCGATCCAGTTGCGCAGCTCGGCCGCGATCAGCTTGGCCTCAATTGCGCGGGCGGCGTGCCGCCCGAGGACCGAAAATACCGCCGAGATGTCGGCGTTGAACATCTTGAGGAGCGCGTCCACTTCGGTTTTCACCGCCGTGTTGCCGGAGAGGTAGCTGACGACCACGCGGGCCAGCGGGCCGACTTCCATCGCGTTGCCTTCGTACCGCGGCGCCTTGAGCCAGGTATAGGCCCCGCCCTTCTGCGGGTTCGGGACGGTCTGTCCGTCGTAGGGGTGCAGGTTCGATCCGGAGCTGTAGCGGCTGTACTGGACCTGTTCCTTGATCTTGTTGGGGTCAAACGCACCGAGCTTGGTGCCGTATGCGACACCGCGCTGCAGCATGAACTTCTTGTCCTCGTTGTCGAGATCGAAGAGCCCGTAGGACATGAAATTGGTGAACGCTCCGATCTTGAAGTAGTCTTTAAAGGTCTTGGCAACGGCGATAACATGCTCCATGTATACGTCGTTGATGAAGTCCTGGATCTCGCTGATGTGCTTCTTGTATTCCCTGATCATGGCGCGTGTCGGGACCTGGGTCACGCCGCCCGGCACGAGGCCGATCGCGTGAGGGGCCCGGCCGCCGATGGCCGCGACCATCTTATGCGCTTTCATCCGCATCTCGAGCGCCTTCACGTACCCGGCGATTGCGGAGATGTTCGTATCCACGTCCTTGATATAGAAGTTTCCTTCATACCGGGGCAGGAAGGGGGCGCCGGCCGTCATCGCGTCGGCCCGGCCCTTCTTCACCTTCAGTTCGTTCTCGACCCATGATTTCAGGTTGTTGATCTTCGAGTCGCCGCCTTTATACTTTAACAGCGCCGTGATATCAACATAGTCGAGGGCCGCGAGGTGGTAGAAATGGATCAGGTGTGAATGCAGGTAGTTGGCGCCCAGCATCATGTTCCTGAGTATCCGTCCGTTGTTGTTCGGCTTGATGCCGAACGCGCCCTCGAGGCACTTGCTGGACGCTATGCCGTGGGAGATGGGGCACACGCCGCAGATCCGCTGGGAGAGCTGGTTGGCGTCAAGCGGGTTCCGGCCGACGAATATTCTCTCGAAGCCCCTGAACATATCGCCGATGCTCTTGGCGTCGACGACCTTGCCGTTCTGTACATCTATTTCAATTGAAAGATGGCCTTCTATCCGAGTTATGGGATCAATCAGTACCTTAGCCATTGAAAATACCTCCGTTCCTGAGATTAAAAGCCGGAACCCGGTGCTCCGGCTTTACGAGATTTTCATTCCGCGCATTCAGGTGCTTGAATACGCCGCGCTTCCCGAAATCCGGGAACACGTCTTCGGTGCACCCGATGCATCCGGCGCCGCATTCCGTGCAGGAGTTCACGCCGCCGAGCCATTTCCGGGCCGGTATGTCGCAGCATGAATCCATTCCAAGGCAGCCGACCTGGTACAGGCAGCCTGCATCGCCCCAGTATTTAGCGAACTTGCCGGCCTTATAATCGCTCAGGCGCTCGCACTGCTCGTGCACGGTCTTGCCGTAGAACATCTTCGGCCGGCCGTAATCATCCAGCTCGGGCATGCCTTTCAGAAGCACGTGCAGGAGGGTCCCGACAATCCAGTTCGGGTGGGGCGGGCAGCCCGGTATGTTCAGGACCGTTTTGCCTTTCATCAGATTGGCGAAGCTTATAGCGCCCGTGGGGTTCCCGCTGCCGTCACGCGGCTCGGCCGCCGGTATGCCTCCGTACGCGGAGCAGGTGCCGACTGAAACAAGGGCCTTCGCGTTGGCGGCGAGCTTCTCGATCCACTCGCGCGCTCCGATTATCCTGCCGTCCATCTCGCCGATGGTGCAGTATTTGTCATCCTTGGTGGGGATAGATCCTTCAACGATGAGAACGAAATCCTTACGGTTTTTCTTCACCGCGTCTTCCAGCACGCCGCTCGCCTTAGAACCGGTACCGGCCATGAGGGTCTGGTGATAATTAAGGCTGATGTATTCAGTGATGACCGAAGCGATGTCCGGATCAACCTGGTTCAGCAGGGATACGGAACAACCGGAGCAGGACTGCGCCTGGATCCAGATCACATTCGTACGCTCCGCCGCTTTTTCCAGCGCCCTCTTGCACCCCTGGATCATTACCGAGGGGAAGGTGATCGCGGCAGCGGTGCCACCCATCATTTTTAAGAAGTCCCTTCTGTTCAAAGACATACATGTCCTCCTCTTTTTAGTGAGTAGCGGCTTCCAGAATCACTTCCACAGCGCGTGGTATTGAATCCTTCACCGCCGAGCTGATATTTGTATCTATATCATTTATATTATCCGGGACTATCCCGACGAACTCAATTTCAGGATTAAAGTCCATGATCCTGAGCGTCTTGATAACCTCCATGATCCCCACTTCGTGCAGCGAAAACTGCGCCCGCCGCTCCACCGCGTGTTCCGGCGTAAAACGATATATGCTCCCGGGCCTGTCGTCAACCTTGAGGGCATCGACGATAACGATCTTGTCGTATCCGTCTATCAGCCCGAGAAGATCGAACCCGGCCGTTCCTCCGTCCAGGACTTCAACCCCTTCAGGCAGCGCGATCCCCGACTCTTCTATATGCCGGACAATGTAAACGCCCAGTCCGTCATCGCTCCTCAGTGTGTTGCCTATTCCAAGAATCAGGACTTTACGCATCATTGCCAGCCGTCATTTCTACCGGAAGTACCGCTGTCATTTAGTCTCGTGGCACTTGATGCAGGTGTCTTTTGTTATCTGCACCACATCCCTGGACTCAGTGTGACAGTTCGAGCAATTCCTTATTCTGTCGGGATTTTCCCACTTGTGATGGCACTTATAGCAGTCGATCCCGGCATTCTCATGGGTCTTGTGTACGATATCCATGTTGTCCTTCCCGCTCTGGGACTTCACGATGGGGACAAGGACAGTTACGTCGACCGGGCCCTTTCTGGCACAAGCCGAAAGAGACATCAATGTCAGGATACAGGTCAGGCAGCAGATCGCGGTTTTGATTCTTTTCATAATGGTTCCCGGTTAGTATTTTTTAAATTTCAGCTTAAAATGTCCGGCAGCCTTTCCGAACCGTGATCTTTTTGGTACGGATACGGGTCTTGCACATGGCCCGTTGACTATAATAAATAATACGTTTAACTAACAAATAATAACGTATAATTAACAACAATTACACTAAGTTACATTGTTGGTTTAGAAAAATATCGTCAGCCCTTATCATGTCAACCGATTTTTTCATATAATAAAAAAATACAATTTTCCCCGACAAAAGCAAATTTATAATCGCCCGATCAATCTCCGGACGACAGGCGGCCGCAGGGATATGGCGGCCTCGGGGCACACTTCCTGACAGCAATAGCATCGTATACAGGTTTTATAATTATGAACCGGCGGCCCCGTCCTCTCCTCCCCCGGCCAGTCGACAGACTTCGGTACGGTAGGACACATGGTCACGCAGACACCGCAGGCTATGCAGGCTTCTCCATTGATTACGGGACGCGGTACAAGACGGTTGTTAATGAAGCGCATGATCCCCTTTGTCCGGTAAACCGCCAGCGGGGCCCTGTTAATGTCGAAATCGGGCGCCTTGAACCGAGCGGGATCATCCCCCAGGAGCTCGATGCCGGACTCCGCATGGGTGCCATACCCGGCCGCAGCGCCCGCCGTGATGGTGGGAACGTACTCAGGATCAAGGCCGAGGAGCCGGCATACGGTCGCGTCAAGTGCTATGGGATCGGCGGACAAAATGAGCAGATTCATCCGCCGGGGCTTCCCGCCCCGGGGGCCGTTTCCCTCCATGGCCATGATACCGTCCATGATATAAAGGGCCGGATTCACAAGCCCGTTCAGGTCCACGAGCATGCGGGCGAACTGTTCCGCATCCGGGAGCTTTATGTGGTACTCACCCTTGCGTACACCGGGTATGCACCCGAACTGGTTCTTTACCGCGCCGGTGAACTTTTCGAACGCATGGGTCTTGAGCTTGGGCAGGCTGATGACCACATCGTTGTCCGTCACCGCCTTCGCAACCGTGAACTTCTTGTTCTGCACGCCCTTCTCGAAAAAAACATCGATCCCTGTCTTGAAGTCCGCCTCCGGGATGTTCAGGTCATGGGCCGCATCCTGGATTCCGCAGCGTTTCGCCGCGAAGGAGGTACTGCCGAAGGCGGGAGAATCGCCGTAGCTGAGCAGGGCGCCGGTCTCGAGAAAAAGCTCCACAACGGCGCGGAACACGGCATGATGGGTATTGACGCATTTCTCGGGGGCCTCCCCGACCAGCAGGTTCGGCTTGAGGAGCACCTTCCGGCCCTGTGTCGCGAACCGGCCTGCCCCGCCCAGGAGGTCAAGCCCCCTCCTGACGGCGATTCGCACCTCTTCCAAATCATAGCTGTTGCAGCGGATCAACGCGACCTGCGACACGGGCGCCTCCTCACTCGTTATACCGGATGTCTGATAATTCCATTTTGTACCAGGTGAAATCACCGTTTTTCAAATGCCATGTTACAGAAAAACGAGCGGGGATCCTCACGCCCCCGAACTCGCGGTAACCGCCCGGCTCTATCCTGATGATCCATTCCTCAAGCGTGGCGCCGCCCTTACGGTCATAGTAGCGGTGCGCCCGGAACCCGGTCATGTCGCCGTTCGCGTCGAATGTAAACACGCCCGACGCGGTAATGCCGCCCCAGGTCATCGTGGCCTTCGCCGCGCCCGGCCCCGCATCCTCCCACCGGACATAGTCGTTGACCGCTGCGGACGGGACCCATACCAGCTCGGCGAGATAGCGGGTCAGAGCCCCCTGGTTGATCTCCGGGCCGCCTGCGTCCGCCACCGGGAACAGGGAAAGCGCCCTGATATACATGCGCCCCTTTCCCTCGCGGTACGTGTCCCGTGCGGACAGGAAGATCCCCGGAGCGGCGGCAACCTCCGCGATCCAGATGAAGGCGGGACTGCCGGTTATGATCCGCTGGTCCGCGGTCACGGGCATCCACTTCCCGTCCGGCGCGGTGCGCATCATGCCCTTCTGCTTCAGACTGACCGAGCGGGCAATCTCTTTCCCGACCGCCCCCGAGCGCTCCAGCCATGTCCGCACCGCGGGCGGCAGGCCGGCCGCGGCATCACGCGTCAGGATCCTCTTCTCCGCGGCAGCGGGGACCGCAAAGCGGGCGAGCTCGGCGCGCAATCCGGCGTTGAAACTCCATATGCCGAAGCCGATCACCGCGCCGCAGAGGACAATGACATTGGCTATCGTACCGAATTTCGCGTCATGCCAGTAGAGTACAACCAGGAGCTGCGAGAAAACGACCGCGGCCGCGGCCGTCATCCACCAGGGATCATATTCAATGAGAACGAGGACCCCGCTCGCCGTGAAGAGCAATGCCACCGCAAGCCAGAGCATCCCCGCCGGCCGCGTAATATCCATGGACAGCCCTTTGATCCCGGCAAGCCGGAAGGCTTTTACGAAGCCCATGAGGTGTATCAGGCCGTGAAGCATGACGACTATTGCGAAGATTATTCTGATCACAGGGACCGCCTTTTCGTTATCATGATTAAAAATCGTGCAGAATGATCACACATATGCCCCGTATAATTCCCGCTCGATGTTCACACATCCCGCAGGCAGGACTGATTGGCAATACCTGCAGATGATACCAGAACACCCGCCTTGAGCGGGTGTTCTGCCGGATAATCAATGTAACGAAATCTCAATACTTGATGTTCATCTCCGAGATTTCTTTGTTCACGAAATACTGAACAGGGGATACGCCGTAAATCTTTTCGAAATCGCCTTTATACGGACATACATTGCAGCCGACTTTTTCCATCACATTGGTCAGCTTTAAAAATTGCTTGGCCGTATCTTTATCGATAGCGGTTTTTCCGCCGCCCTGCATGCTTGTTTCAAGATACTTTCGCATTTTCTGCAACACGCACGTCTTGCATTTTTCAGCATGTTCCCTGACATTTTTAGTAATTAACGCCATTCTAGCCTCCTCCCCTGAACATTAATGATTCACTTACTTTTATGATTATAATATAATCAATTTGATACATAATACCAATTATGTAAAAAAATTTCCAGTAAAAAATTTCAAAAATGACCAGAAAGAAGTGAAATCAGTCACTCAACACCCCCGGCTGTTTTAATAAGGCCTGCGGCCTCCTCCTGGCCGTACTGCAGGGCCTTTGTCAGGGCCGACTGTCCCAGCCCGTCCCGAGCGTTTACATCCGCGCCATGCCGGAGCAGGAGCTTCACGATGCCGGCATGGCCGTTGAGAGCGGCTAGCATGAGTGCCGTGGAGCCGGATGCTTCAGACTGGGTTATCCGTGTGTTGACCTTTGCACCGGAGGCCAGGAGCATGAGGGCAATCTCCTCGTGGCCGGCATACGACGCAACGCAAAGTGGTGTCCAGCCGTCTTTATCCGAGGCGTTGATCCCGGCCCCCTTCTTAAGCAGTAGCGAAGCTGCCCCGGTACGTCCGAGCGATGCGGCGTACATGAGCGCAGTCCTTCCCGCGTTGTCCCGCGCGTTAACCTGCGCCCCGATCCGGATAAGCAGGTCCGTTAATTCGTCATATCCGCCTACGACCGCACGCATCAGGGCGGTCACCCCTTCTCCGTCGCCAGCGTTTACGAAAGCGCCGGCAGCTGCAAGAATTTTAACGGCCTCGATGTTCCCGCCTTCGGCCGCGCGCATGAGCGCGGTCCTGCCGATGTTGTCCCTGAGGTTTACCGCAGCCCGGGAGGCAATAAGCGTCTTTATGACGGCGTTATTCCCCGCGAAGGCCGCATGCATGAGCGGCGTTGCGCCATCCTCGTCCCGGGCATTCACGTTTGTCCCGGCGTCCAGGGCGGCGCGCACACCCTGTTCCGAACCCTCCCGCGCGGCACCCAGGAGGTCTGCACCGGCGTCGGCGAACGCAGCCGGATAAGCGCAGAAGAAGGCCGCCGTCATGAATAATATGAACCGAAATCTCATCAGAGAGCACGCCCCGTTTTATATAATTGCCGTAATATTAGAATACTTCATCAATTAATCAATACATTTTTTAATGAACTCATTATTTGGATTTACCGCAAATCAATACCAATTGGAGGCATCTGCTCAGGCAGGGTAAACAATCTGAAATGCGCCTGCATATTACACCCATACCAGAACATGCGCAAATCCGCGGCAATTTTTTTGCATAACCGCATATGACCCCGAACATAAAAATTGATTGCCATTTCGCCCGCTCCCATGCCATCTGTTTTAATCTCAGGAGAAGCCGTTATGATCAAAAAACTGTCAACTGCCATACGGGATCTCACCAGGAATTCGGCCATATCGTTCGTTGTGCTATTCGGTTTCGTGAGCCTTTTCGCAGACATGACCTACGAGGGCGCGCGGAGCATCATGGGGCCGTACCTGAAACTGCTGGGCGGCAGCGCCGCAGCGGTCGGTTTCGTCGCTGGCTTCGGCGAGCTGGTGGGATACGGATTCAGGATCGTGACCGGGTACCTGGCGGACCGTACGAAGAGATACTGGCTCCTCACCTTCATGGGATACGCAATCAATCTTCTGGCAGTGCCCTTCCTGGCCCTCACCGGCAACTGGATAGCCGCATCGGTCCTTTTGGTCGTGGAGCGGTTCGGCAAGTCGATCAGGACGCCGGCGCGTGACGCCATGCTCTCCTACGCCCGGACCACCGTGGGAAGCGGCTGGACCTACGGCCTGCACGAGGCCATGGACCAGGTCGGTGCGGTGCTGGGACCGGTCATCGTCGCGGGAGTCCTCTTTTACAAGAGCGGCGATTTCCGGCTCGCATTCGCCGTGCTGCTCATTCCGGCGCTGGTATCCCTGGCGCTCGTGCTGGCAGGCCGATTTCTCTATCCGAATCCGGGAGACCTCGAGGTGAACAGGCTCGAGGTCCACACAAAAGGGCTGGGCCGCGGCTACTGGCTGTACCTGGCCGGGGTGGGCCTCATCGCGGTCGGGTTCGCGGATTTTCCGCTGATCGCCTACCACTTCCAGTCAGAAGGCCTGTTCACTGAATCCTCCATACCCCTTCTCTACGCCGCCGCCATGGCGGTCGACGCGCTCTCTGCGCTTTTCTTCGGATGGCTGTACGACCGCATCGGCGTAAAGAGCCTCATCCCGGCGGCTATCATTTCCTCATGCTTCGCGCCGCTCGTGTTCCTGGGGGGCATGGCCGCGGCATGGGCGGGTGTCATCGCATGGGGCATCGGCATGGGATGGCAGGAGTCGATAATGCGCTCGGTGATTTCCGACATGGCGCCGCACGGGCGGCGCGCGTCAGCATTCGGCATATTCAACGCGGGATATGGCATCATGTGGTTTGCCGGGTCCTGGGCACTGGGCGCCCTGTACGACCTCTCGGTCATGCGGGGACTGTCCCTCTCGGTGCTGGCCCTGGCGTCGGTCGCGGTCCAGCTGGCAGCCGTGCCGGTTTATGCGTATATCTCGGGGAGCGGCAGGCGGGAATAATCCCGGGCATAATACCATTACGGAGGAGAAAATGGATGGCGCTCAGCGGAACAGGGTGATTCTCGCGATCATCGTCGTTCCGGCAATACTTCTTGTACTCTACCTGGTCCTTGGCCGTCTGATCGGGTTCGCATTCGTCTTTTTATATGACACGCAGCTCCCGTTCATGAACTTCAGGCTTATGTTTTGCATTAAAAACGCGATTGTAGCGGGCGCCGGATTCTGGATCATGCTGTATGCGTACGCGTATGTGCGGTACGGCGAGCTGAAGCTCGGACTTCTGAAATTCGGCAAGAAAGAATAACGCGGTTGTTACATTCGCATCGAAAGGCCCAGACCGAACGCCATCACCGCTTTCCCGGTCCGGTTATCGACGCCGCACGACAGGGGCGGGACAATGAGCGCCACGCTGCCGGGGCCGGCGCCCGCGTCCGCCATGTAGGTGTAGTGGATGTAGCGGCCGATGAACGTTATCAGCATCAGCGCCGAGAACCCGCCAAGGCCCGCTCCCACGTAATAGACCGTATCGCGGGTGCGGGCCAGCTTACGCAGGTCGTTTTTCTTGTTCTGCATGTCTATGATCGAATACAGCGTCAATTCGGGCCACGTGCCTGCGCTGCTGGCGAGCATGAAGTTTGCGCTGTCTATCTGCATGTT
>Ga0116156_10001277_pt1 | contig 24970 bp, 20 predicted proteins | sample AD_UKC045_MetaG_FD_89891 | JGI IMG/M metagenome (GOLD analysis project Ga0116156, IMG submission 89891) | Active sludge microbial communities of municipal wastewater-treating anaerobic digesters from USA - AD_UKC045_MetaG | ecosystem: Engineered > Bioreactor > Anaerobic > Digestate | place: USA... | reverse complement strand
TGCCAAAAATTAAATGAAACTGAAACTGTTTTCCCCGGTACTGACCTGCGGCTTTTTTTCAATATGGTATCAGATTCGTTCCCCTGACTTCGGGTTGTCTGAATCTTATTACAAAAGGTGAAGCAGAAAATAGAAAAAACAATCATATTACTGTTTTGGTTTTTTTAAAGGATAAGAAGTATAAAGGACGAAAAGAAAATTTATATTATTGCATTTTCAGTTTGCTTTCGCTTTTCGTTAATTTAATTTTAGCAGTTATACATTTTAAATACATCCTTACTTTATTTAAAATTTTAATTATATTTAACACTATTTATTTGACATATAGAATATATTTTACGATAAAAATTCAGAGAAGGATAAATAATTATTTTAAATCAAGATAAAAAGTCGGCAGGTATTACAGGTTTTGCAATATTGACAATAATTCTCTGTCGATAAACTGAAAATAAGCTTGAGTTTTTATCAGATGATTTATTTGTAGCATTGATAAATAAGGAGATAAGCAAATATTGAAAATACTCAAAAAAAATGTTCCAGAAAGTATAAAAAAAACTGATATACAGAATAATTTTGATCATTCAAAATTATGCATTCGGGATTTTATATTTTGAATGATAATTTTATTTTACAGAGCAAGGAGATCGCAACTATGAATAAATTCGCGATAGCTGAATTTACGGAAAATTCAAGGTTTGGCAGAATAGATTTTGTAAATGGCAATTGGATTATCCGCGATATGCCTGACAAAATAAAGATGGATTTTGTGAAAATGACGGAACATAAAGATAGCAATCTGCCGATTGAGGATTTCTATTATTGCCTGAAATTCAACTGGTTCGCAAAATTTTATAATTTGGCGCTGCCGCCTGAATTACGCAATAAATTTATAAATCAATTGAATGCGCAACTTTCTAAAGCAAAAGAAATCGAAGAACTCAATAATCTCAGCGGCAATGAATTTAATTACGGCGAAAAGTTGTATATTCCTTTACGAAATTATCAGAAACTCGGAGTTCGTTCGGTTTTAGTGAATAAACGGATGATAATAGGCGATGATGTAGGACTTGGAAAGACGATTGTGAGTATTGTCGCGCTGCTTGAATCAAAGGCATATCCCGCTCTGTTCGTATCGCTGACGCATCTGCCGTTTCAGATTATCCGTGAATTTTTCAAATTTACAGATGCTGTCGGCATTGATGTGAATAATAATTATCACGATGCGGATTTGAAAAAAATAGTTGATTTTAAACCATCGGAAAATACAGTCAAAATCCATTATATAAAAGGCACGAAACCATATCCGCTGCCCAAAGCCGATGTTTATGTTACAAAATATACCTGTATTTCAAACTGGGTGGAAACATTGAAAACAAAATCAATAAAATATCTGGTACTTGATGAATGCCAGGAATTGCGGCATAACACATCAAAAAAATATAATGGAACTTTAGGTTTAGTCAATGAATGCGAATTTGTTGTCGGCCTTTCAGCAACGCCTATGTATAATTATCCAATTGAAATTTTTTCATTGTATAAATTGATAAAACCTGTTCTGTTTCCTGATTTTTATACATTTTCTAAAAATTGGCTCACATATAATTTCAGAATAAATAAGGATGTCCTTAACAGTCCCGATGAATTCGGCAATCACTTGCGCGATAGAGGCGCGCTTATTCGCAGAACGCGGGACGATGTTAATCTTGAACTGCCTGAAATACAGCAGATTATTGAATATATCGAAACTGATTCTGAACTGATAAATCAGGAAAGGAATAATCTTATCGAACTTGCAAAAAAAACATTATACTCGCTGAATAGTGAAGAACGGGCAATCTCGTTCAGGCAGTTTGATATAAAACTAAGACGCACTACAGGTCTTGCGAAAGCCGAGGCAGTAGCTTCGCGTGTGAAAATTATGGTTGAATCTGGCGAATCAGTATTGCTCGTCGGCTGGCACAGGGAAGTTTATGAAAAATGGAATGAAATCCTCAAAGAATATAAACCGGTTATGATTACAGGCTCTGAAACAACTGAAATGAAGAAAAAAAATATTGAAACATTCATCAGCGGCAAATCAAAAATTATGATTATTTCCCTGCGTTCAGCTCTTGGAATTGACGGACTTCAAAGCGTTTCGTCAATTATTGTTTTCGGCGAACTTGACTGGACACCGCAGATACATTATCAGACAATAGGCAGATTGCGGAGGTTCGGTCAAAAGAAAAATATGGTGATTGCATATTTTCTGCTCGCTAATGACGGGTTTGATCCTGTTATCGAACCGTATCTCCAGATAAAAAATGAACAGAGTTTCAAAATGATGAATCCTGAAATTGAATATTCTCCTGATTTCAAATCAGATGCCGCTGTTGCGCGGATGAAAGAAATTGCAGCAAAATATCTTGAAAAACAATCAGTGAGTCTTGAGGATGCTGAAAATGAATTTAATATTCCGATACCTGCATATTTTAATGAATGCTATGAAAAAATAAAAAATGTTATTGCTGATAATCCGGGATTTAAAGGCGCGGTAACTTGTATTGATAATTTGAAAAATGATTTATTGTTTGAAATTATCAGATACGACGAAAAACAGGAAGTGTTTATGTTTTTATACAAAAAAATTCTTATTGTTATAAAAACAAAAAAACAGGCGCAGAAAAGTTTTATCAAAGAAATTGAAGTTGCCGCTAATTCTGAAAAAGTGTGCGGCGTGATAATTATTACTGTTAATAATTACCTAATTCCTGAACGCATCAAAGGCAGAAAAAGCGAGCATATAAATTTAGTCATAGATGAAAATGAAATAGTAAATAAAGATAAGGGAGGCAATCCTATAATGAAAATAACTGAAAGCATTAAGATGAATAATTTCGATTTTTATTCAGGTAAAAAATCTATTGCTGACTTTAATTCAAGCATAATAAACGGTCTTGGTGTTTGTCTGAAGTATGAAAATATTTTTCTGCGCGAAATTTTAAAGCAGGTATGCGATATTCCAGCATTGAAGAAAATTATAGAAACTATAGACATAGAAAAAATTAAAATTTCCAATGACCGCAAGTATTTATCGGCTATTAGTAATGAAAAATTTATAGTATTAACCACGATAAGTTCAGGTAAAAAAAATATACCAGAAAAAGATAAAAGAAAATCAGAAAATGAACTTTTTGAATATTCAGATTTATCATTGTCTATCGGTAAATTTACGATTTTCTTTTTTATTGATAACAGTATGTCAAGCAGTGTTGATTATGAAAATAAAATCAGCAATACAATGCGTGAATTGATAAAGAAAAATAACAAATTAAAATGTTTTACGCGATTTTTGAATTGGCCTGACATTTTAAAAGTAATTAACAGCTTATTAACAGATGTTGATAAAAAAGATGAACAATTCAATTTGCTTAAGGATTATTACAGGTTTATAAAAGCCCAGTTATGGTTTTTATTTCCTGATAAACTTTTGAGAAATATCGAATTCATCAATAAATCCGATCTTGATTCAAATTCGGATTTTGAAAAAAGACTTGAATATGCTGATCTGAAAAACAGATTATACAATATTCAGAAAAAAATGAAATCAGGTAATATTCAGGAATATTTTAATCCTGAAATTTTTATGAAGGAAACATTCATCACATCTGATTCAGGTTTGTTTGATTCAATTCATTTAGATACTTTTGAATATCAGTTCAAAAATTATTTGATGATTTCCTTTAAAATTGGGGAATATTACGAACAGGCAAAAAAGTTTTTTTCATTAAATGATTCATTTGATTTGAAAGAACATAAATTCGATAATTGCAATTTGCTAATCAAGCCTGCGTTTGGCGTTTATAAAAAAAATGAGGAGTATACAACTTCCAAGTTTCCTGATAATCTTTCATATAATGATTTAAAATATTTTTTCCAAAGAATATCAGAATCCTGTAAAAGATTGGAATGGCGCAACGGTGATATTAGCGGAGAAGTCCATTCGATAATTAAAGAAATGATGAGCTCAAATATTTATTGGGAAACTGATGTTAACTGGCAAAATATTACTAAAAATAATTGCGATAATATCGGTATAACGGTTCAGTTCAATGTTGAGATTCTTATGCCTTATAAAGAAGCTGTTAAACTCGATAATTGCCTGACGAATCCTTTATTGACCAGGGAATTACAAAAGATATTAACAAAAAAAGTTTTCGGGTCTCTAAATTTAAAGAGGTGAAGAATATTGTAACACGATTTCACGAATAAAAACGGTAAAATAAATGAACTAAAATTTTTGTTTTTTTTTTAATTTTAAAACGAGGTGCTTTATGATAAGAATGTACAATAGTAAATTAGAAGGTTATCCGGTAACAAATTTGTTAACTCTTCTGCTGGGGATGGATGAAAAATCATTTAGATATACTAATGATGGAATCTATGAAAATATTGAAAAATTCAATCGTGTGTTTGAATCCTTTAATATTGACGCCAAGGTAAGCAGATTTATTATTGGTAGATCTGTTATCATGTATGAAGTGACTCCTGGGCCCGGAGTTCCTGTAGATAAAATTATATCACTTGAGAACGATATTAAACTTCACTTTAATTTAAAATCAATTCGTATTACACATTCAATAACAGGTAATGCGGCTTTAGGTATTGAAATACCATTGCAAAAACGTTCACCTGTTTCTTTGCCCGAAGTGATTGATTCAGATGAATTCAACAATGAACCGACCGAGTTAAAAATACCGATTGGCAAAGATATTCTTGGAAGAACTATAGTTGCAACTCTTGATGAAATGCCGCATATTCTTATTGCCGGAGCTACGGGTTCAGGTAAAACAATGTTTTTGAATTCGATTATAATGAGTCTGATAATGAAACATACGCCTTATGAATTGAAATTTATTTTGATTGACCCAAAGATGGTGGAATTTGAAGATTACGCTGGATTGCCTCATCTTATGGCGGATATAGCAACTGATATGAAAAAAGCTTTGTGCGCTATCAATTGGGCAGAAAATGAAATGCAGGAACGATATAAAAAATTTCAATCGGCAGGCGCGAAAGATATGGCTCGCTACAATACATTGAGCGCTGAACTCGGTCATGAGAAGCTGCCGTATATTGTGATTATTGTTGATGAACTTTCTGATTTAATGGCTTTTGGGGGTAAGGATTGCGAAGCGTTAATATCAAGACTCGCAGCTATGTCACGCGCGGTTGGTATTTATTTGATTCTTGCTACAAGCAGGCCTTCTCCCGATGTAGCAACAGATTTAATTAAAGCTAATTTTTCTTCGCGTATTGCATTTCAAACTGCATCAGTTGTCGATTCAAGAACAATAATTGACCAAAATGGAGCTGAATCGCTCTTAGGTAGTGGAGATATACTTTTTAAAACTAAGAATTTTCCGAATTTTATACGAGTGCAGGGCGCGTATGTCAGCGATGCAGAAATTGAAAGAATAACGCAATTTATAACAACTCACTATAATGATGAGAAATGGAACAGGATATATTTTGAATTAAAAGACCTTTCAGAAAAAAATGAAATCAGTGAAAATAACGAAATATGCGATGATGATGAATTGTTGAATGAAGCAATGCGTATAGTTGTTTCAAGCCAGCAAGGATCGGTTGCACTTCTGCGCCGGAAATTGAATATCTGCCATCACCGCGCTATTAAACTTATGACTTTGCTGGAAAAGAAAGGTGTTGTAGGTCCGTCGCTTGGTCCTAATCCACGCCAAGTGCTTATTGATAAAATTGAAATGTTAAAAACTGATCAAATTTGAAATATTATATTATCCCGAAAACTATATAAGGATATTAAAAAATTGTACAAACAAAATTAAATACTTTTTACATAAAACTACAAAAAAAAATTTACAGTTGAGTTTTTAGATGAATTTACAGGAGGTTCTTGAAATGTTATTACAAAGTATTCTTTCTTTATCGGTCGTTTTGGTGTATTTTATTTATTGGGTAATGAATAAAAATATTACTGTTGCTTGCCAATTTACTAAAGACAGTTTGCCTGGAAAACAAATGGCGGTTGACGCTGATTTGATGTCAGGAATTATTGATCAGAACAAAGCAGATAAACTACGACAAAAATTGTCTGATTCCATTATATTTGTTGATAAAAGTAAAAATTTTATTAAAAGTTTTTTTCCGGTTTATACAATCTCGATATTTATAATTTTATTGTTAAATTTATCTTTCATAATCTTTACGCCAATTTTAGTTAAAATATTTGTAATTACATTGATTCTACTAAACTGTCTAATTATTATATTTTGGATTTTTCTATGGTATTCTATCGAAAAAAAGTGCATTAGCCCGGTCATTGTAAAGGGAAATGGATGGAAAATTAATCGTCGAAATTAAGTTTTTTTTAAAATGATATAATTTAAATATTGCTTGCTATAATATTATTTTAATTTAAAATATTTTAATAATAAAGGATGTGATAATTCAAATGGAATTAAAAGATTATATAGAATACGCTGTTAAAGAGTTCAAGAAATTCTGGAGCGATGTCTATGCTCGGAACTGCGTTAAGAAAAATTCTTTTGCTGATTTGCGCGTGCACAAATTTGAAGCGCCAACCAAAACCGCGCGGCAGAAAATTTCGAGAGATTACTATGGTTTAGCGCATTCAAAAAAAATGTCAGAATTGTCAGATACTGAAATTTTGACACAACTCGAAATTTATTTAAAACCAGTAATTGAATTTTATATGGGCGAATATGAAGCAGACGATGAATCATTATTGAAAAAAATAAATGAAATAATTACAAACGAATATATTATTGTATGCGCAAAATATGCGGATATAGAAAATTTAAAGGATGCCAATTATTTTGATGAGAATTTCCTTGTTGAAAATGCGATTAGTATTGACGGAATATATGACCGCTGGTCAGAACAGATTGGCGGATTTAACAATTCTTTTGTGTGTATTATTATAAAACCGACAGGCGAAGATTTTACAGATTTTGAACTTGATAATTTCAGAAAATCAATTTTGTCAGATGTCAAAAAAAATAATCTTGCCGATTATAGCGGTTTTGATTTGTATTGCGAAAGAATGCCTGCTGAGCATAATATAATTGTTATAATGATTGAAGGAATTGAAATATGATTGAACCGAAAAACATTAAATACGGCTATGAAAAATTATTGACAAAAAGTATGTTTTTAAAAGGCGTTCAATGCAGTAAATTATTCTGGCATTATTGCAACGAAAAAAAGTTGTTTGAAGATGAAAGCATTACTTCGCAGGCTTTTGATCAGGGAAAAATGGCAGGCGATTATGCGAAAAAATTATTTGCTAATGGAATAGAAATTGACTGGAATAATGGTTTTGATAATGGCTTGCATAACAGCGCAGAATCATTGAAACTTGACAAACCTTTGTTTGAACCTGGATTTATATTCAACCAATTATTCTGCAGAAACGATATTTTATTGCCTGTCAGCAAAAACCGTAAAACTGAAAAATCACATAAAGCAGATAAATCAGGCGATTATGTTTTTGATATAATAGAAGTCAAAAGTTCAACTAATGTGAATGAAATACATATTTTTGATATAGCATTCCAAAAATACTGTTGCGAAGGCGCAGGCTTGAAAATAAGAAAATGTTTTGTTATGCATATTAACAATAAATATGAAAGAAGCGGAGAACTTGATCTTGATGCGCTTTTCATTAAGAAAGATGTGACAAAAGAAGTTGATGAAATTCAGCAGGCAACAGAAAAATTGATCATTGAATTATTGGATATGCTAATTCAAAAAAATGCGCCTAAAATAAAAACAGGAGAGCAATGTTTTGCGCCTTATCAATGTCCATTATTTTCAGAAGTATGCAATGAATACGCAGGCACGGATTACAGCATTTTTCAATTGCGCAAATCAAAAAAGAAAGCGCAGGAGTTCGCTAATCAGGGGATACTTGAACTTGCAGATATACCTGATTCCGTCAAACTGAATAAAACACATAAAATTCAAGTAATGACTGCACGTTCAGGCAAACCGCATATTGATGGAAAAGCAATTTCAAAATTTTTGAAACAACTCGAATATCCATTGTATATACTTGATTTTGAGACATTCAGCACAGCAGTTCCTTTATTCGATAAACTTAAACCGTATATGCAGGTAACATTTCAATATTCGCTTCATATTGTAAATAAACTTGATAAAGATCCGGCGCATTTTGAATATCTTGCTTCAGGCGACGGCGACCCGCGTATTGAAATATTGGATTCATTATATGAGCATATAGGCAATACGGGTTCAATACTTGCTTATAATATGAGTTTTGAAAAAGCTCGGCTGAAAGAAAATGCCGCGGCGTATCCGAAATATAAAAATTGGGTGAACAGCATTTTACCGAGATTTGTTGATTTGCTTGTTCCGTTTAGGTCATTTTATTATTATCATCCGCAGCAGAAAGGCAGCGCGTCAGTCAAGGCGGTTTTACCTGCGCTGACAGGCTTATCGTATTCCAATATGGCAATATCCAATGGAGGTCTTGCTTCAAGCGAATATATGCGAATTGCTTTTACTGAGGTTGACGAGAATGATAAAAATTCTGTCCGCAAAAATCTGCTTGATTATTGTAAACTCGATACTGAAGGTTTGATTTTTATTCTACGTGAATTGGAAAAACTGATTTTATTTTGATATAAACTGATACTTACAATTGAAACCTTAGTGTCTTGAAGACTTTCTGGCAAAAATAAATATTCTCACAAATAAGGACTTAGTAAAATATCCGAAAATTATGTTCCAATAAACTTTCAAGAAAAGAGATATAGAATAATAATGCAGGTTGGTATCAGAGGCCGATATTAAAACAATAGGTCTGAAGACCAATAGCTGCATTTTATAAGAACGACTATTAAAGGACGGTGAATCAAAATGTCAATAATTGAAACTTACGGTCCGCGCGGGAGCATATTCGAATATCATCATATTTGCAAGGCCGATATTTTAAAGGAATATGGAATGGAGCAAGTTGAAGAATTTAACAAAGAAGCGTTAAAAAGTTATGATGATTTTTTTCGCGTTTATGACCGTGATTTTGATTTCAGGACGCAAGAAGAAAAAGATATTGCAAAATTCAGAAAAAATAATAATCGACAAAAATTAACGGAAGAAGAAAGATTGCTTTTATTCTGGATGCGGTAAAGAAGAAACTTTGTGTCATAAAAGATTAGAATTAGTATATTGGAGGGTTATATCTATGCGTGAAAAAGAACGAATGGAAAGAATATTTTCGAAAATTAAATTGGTATGGGATAAAGACCCGGACCTGCGGCTTATGCAATTACTGATAAATGCTGTTCAGCCAAAAGATCCATCTTCAGAATTATATTATTATGAAGATACGAATCTCGAAAAACAATTAGATAATTTTATTCAAAAACATTTATGAAAATTTTTATTATCAGCGATACGCATTCAGAAATAATTAAAAAGCCGAAAGAATATGATTGGTGTTTTCATCTTGGCGATTGCATTGATGCGATACATAAAGGCGGTCAGAACTATGAAAAAAGTATTGATATTTTCAGGATATATGATTATCAGGTTATTGGTAATCACGAAAATATGTTTTTAAACGAGCTGTCTCGAAAATGTTTTGGTTTAAATTTGCCTGAAGAAAATGAAAGCGATTTTAAAACTTGGCTCAAAAATCAGAAAATGCAGATAGTCAAACACGAAAAAATCGCAGGAAGAATTTTCCGGTTCAGCCATTATCTGCAATCTGATTATAACTTCGTTGCAGGGAATATTCTTTCGTCCGCCGAAGAATTTGAACTTATGAATTATATCGCTGAAAAAAAAGAAGCGGATATTGTTCTCTGGGGACATACGCATAAACAGTTTTATCATATTATCAATAATGTTCATTTTATAAATCCAGGCTACGGAAAAATCGGCGAATACGCAGAAATAAATATTTCGGATAAGGAAATAAAAGTAAATTTAATTTTAAAATAATTTTGAGTGGTGATTTTTATGAAAAAAATTTTATTGGCAGGTATTGGCGGTTGCGGAAATAATGTTGTATCCTATATATTTGATAAGGATAAATCATTTGAATTTTTGGCAATAAATACTGACAGCGACGGATTAAACAAGAAAAATTTGAATATAAACTTATCGGAAATCGGATATTTATAAAAGGAAAAAAAATATGGCGCTTATATCAATATCAATAGATATTTGTGACTCAACAAATATAAAAAGAAAAATAATGGAATTGAGTTCAAGTGATAAAAATAACATTATTAAGCTCTATGGCGATTTAGCCAAAAAGCTATATCAAATTGAACTTAATTTTTATTTTCAATTAGTAAATAATGGAATTGACCTTGAAAATATTTTTGTTATCAAGGGAATTGGTGATGAAATATGGGTAGTTTACGATTTAAAGGACATAGAATTAAAAACATTGGAATGTAATAGCATAATATATAAAATTTTAAATGCATTAATTGAAATGAATTTTAAGCATTATTCTTTATGTATTAGCGAAAGAGAATTAACTTTAGAAGAAGAACAAAATTTTAAATTGCAAAAAAATATAAAAATTGAACATATTATGATTACACCTAAGGTATATATAGATTTGATTAATGAATATCAAGAAATTTCGCACATACGATATGATGTTTTTACGAAGCTATACAATAATTTATTTACTATACAAGGAAAAATATCAGATGAAACAAAAAAGGAAAAATTTTCTATTTATATTAATAGATTAAATATAGGAACATATTTAGGAAATAACGATAATAAATCTCAAATTTTACATAGATTTGATCCATTTGGTTACGAAGTTGATTTATTTTTCAGATGCAGCAAAAGCGCTAAACCAGGATTGATCTCTTTGGGCGAGCAATTATTTTCATGTTTTTTTCTTGAAGAACAATATTCTTTTAAAACAGGTTCGTTTATCGAGAAGTTTAAATTTCCTGAAGGTTACAAAGGAAGTGTTCATTATCATTATTTTAACTGTATTATGGATGAAATAAGTAAAGAAGATTTAAAAGGTATAGGAAAAAAGTATCAAATATATTATCTTTATAATAAACAATTTTTGCCTACAGAAATCATTCAATTAAAAAGTAAACCTGTAGGAATTTTTGAAAATACTATTAAATATTTAGTTGAAAACAATGGAATATAATACGTTAACTATTTCGTTGCAGGGAATATTCTTTCGTATGATGAAGAATTAGAACTTATGAAAAACATCACTGAAAAAAAAGAGGCAGATATTGTTCTCTGGGGACATACGCATAAACAGTTTTATCAGATTATCAATAATGTCCATTTTATAAATCCAGGATACGGAAAAATCGGCGAATACGCTGAAATAATTATTCTAAATGATAATATAACGGTAAATTTAATTTTAAAATAAATTTTTAAGGAGGGATTTTAAAATGAGTAATGACATTATTTCTAAAATTAGGAGTCATACAATTGAAGCGGGCGACTTAACAAAAATAAATGATGCTATAAAAAATTTAAAAAAATTTCAAGAAAAATTTAATTTCCGTATTTTTTCAAAACAAATTGACGAAATAAATACAGATGATATTTATAAAAAAGGGAAAGACGATTGTTTTTTTCATTGGATAGAATTTAAAACAAAATATCTTGGAGCAATTTTTACATACGGCGGAAAAGTATATCCGAACGCTCTGAACAATTTAGATACTTTTAAAAAACTTTTAAAAATAATTGTTAATCCTGATATTGATATAAAAAATAAAATTGACGCTGAATGGCAGAATATAAAAGGATTCGGAGGAGATAAACTTATTGCTAAAAAAATTTTATATTGCTATTATCCGCAAGATATATTCCCGATTTTTAAAACGGAACATTTAGAAACATTCGCGCATAAATTGAATATAGAATTTGAAAAAAAATCTTTGGATTTGCTTGGTAAAAATTATTCTGAATTAACTGTCGGAGAAAAATTTGAATTGTTAAACATTCAACTGAAAAATTTAAAAAATGAACAGTTGGCGGATATTGACGATAATACATTCTGTCATTATTTATATCAGAATACAGAAGTAGCGACGGTTGCAAATACTTTCACACAACGAGAAATTCAACCTTTAAATAAAATAGCGTTGTTATTCAGTCCTCAATATGAACAGGAAGTTGTGTATTTATTTTCGCGGTTTCATCAGGATTTGGGTTTTCCATACATAAAAATTTTTCAATCAGCATTTCCCGATGTAATAGCAATTGATGAAAAAAGAAAAGAAGCAAGAATTGAATTGGAAGTTTTAGCGAGCGATTTTAAAAATCACTGTCATAATCCTGATGAATGCGATTATATTGTTTGCTGGGAAAATGATTTGATTGATATTCCTGCGAATTATCCTGAGATAATATCGTTAAAAGAATATTTATCTGATTTTATTTTGAGGTAAAATTATATGCAAATGTATGATTTAAGAATTGATATAACGCTTGGTAAACTGCTTGAAAAAGCTCAGGATGATGCTACACTGCTGATACCTGATTTACAGCGTCCTTTCAAATGGGAGCCACTACAAGTTTTAAGGCTTATTGATTCTTTATTACGCGGTTGGCCTTTTGGCGCGTTGCTTATGTGGGATGTGGATAAAAAAAAAGACGGCGGTATCGGAATACCTTACAGAACATTCTGGAAAGTAATTGATAGAGTAGAAAATTTAGATAAAAGCCATTCATTGCTGGCAAATACCACGCAATACAGTATGGTATTAGACGGTCAGCAGCGTATTCAATCGCTTATTCTCGCATTTGGAAGCGATACAAACGGATATAAATTAACCGACAAAAAATGGGCGGATTATCTTGAAAGGGAACGTCCGCGTGGAAGAAACATAAAGAACCAATGGAGTGCCGCGCAATTATGTATAAATGTCAAAGCATTCCTTCAGCAATGCATTGACGAAGACAAAGAAATTCGAGACATTGATTATTATAAAATAAAAAAAAATGAACAAGACAATTTTCACACTGTATTAGATTGGATTATTCTTGATACAACGCCGAATATTGGAATATCTGAAAAAAAAACATGTCCAAGTCCGCTGCATTCAAAAAATTCAGGTTCATTTATACGATTAGCAATATTATGGAAAAATGCTGATGAACGTTGCACTATCAAAGATTATTCAAGAAAACTACCAGATATTTATAAAAACTGCGGTATAACAAATAAAAAAGAAATTGAAGGATTAAATAAGCATTTACCAATGTTACTTGAAATTATTGGAAAAATAAAAGCGAATAAAATTCTATGTCAGCATTTAGTTTCATACGAACAAAGTCCATATAAAATTAAAAACGAAATTAACATCTATAATAATGCTATTGTTCAAATATTTACCCGTTTGAATTCTGGTGGAACTCCATTGACTCAGCAGGAAATAACTTTCGCGTGGATTAAGAAAAAATGGGCTGAAATTGATAATGCAAGAAATGTTGACAAAGAATTTGAAAATCTTAAAAATAAATCCAACTGCTTTATAAAAACAATTGACGAATTAGTTTTTACTGTTTCAATTTTATGGTCGGTTTTTTTTAAGGAAAATGGTGAATTGTTGAATGACAGTGATTTATTAAATGGTGATATTATCAGCAAAATGGCAGAAAATATTCATTCAATCTGGTCAAGTATTGAAGGAAGCATAATTGATACCTGTGAAATTATTAAAGGACAAAATTTGGAACGCTCAAATAAAATGTTAAATTCCTTATATGCCATTAATCTGCTTATTGCTTGGTCTATAATTCCTGATGTTTGGAAGCGGCGGTACAAAATTAAAGGACGCGACAGCATACGTTATGATAAGACAATTGAGGAGTTGATAAATAAATATGCGTATCGCTGGCTTATAATAAGTTCATGGGGTGGTTTATGGCAGGATTCGCCGCGAAAAAATTTGCAAAAACATATTTTGGATATTTCTAATCTGTGGAATATAATAAAAGATGAAAAAGAAATAGAATTAGTATTTAGCAAGTTTGAACAAGTGATGAAAAATTGGATATTTGCTGTTTCAGAAAAAGCTAAAAATTATATACATGCGCTGGAAACAGAGGAACGTCAGTATATTAGTAATAATTATTATTTTCCGCTATGGGTTTGGCATCGTCTTGATTCTAAGCGTTTAGAGTTATCTGAACATGCGTTAAATATAAAAAAGAAAAGGAAAAACATTTTTTCACCTGATGTGGATCACATTATTTCATACAATTATTGGAAAAACAATTCGGGTTTTAAAGAAAGCGAACCTGAGTTTAAAATTATTAATTCGCTTGGAAATATGCTGTTATTACAACCAAAATTAAATAGAATTAAACAGGATAAATCTATGGGCGAATTTTTGAATGAAATGTTTGAAAACAAAGAAATTGATACAGATTTACTCTTCTGGTATAACGCTTTTTTCATTAACTCTTGGTTTCTTGAACCGAAAGAGCAGTCTAATGAAATGATAAAAATTATTCAAAAAAGAGAAACTAAGATAAAAAAAGAATTGATTGAATTTATTGAGGGGAAAAAGGAATTGATTTATTAATAAGACTTGAAAATTATTTTAAAAAAAAATAATTGAATTCGCGCAGGCATTAAAATCAAAAAAATGGCGCGGCGGAATTATTGTCTATTCAGGCAATCGTATAGAAAAAATCACAGAGCCAAATATCTGGGCAGTGCCTGCGAGAAGGTTATTCGGGTGAAAATATTAAAAATTTTTAAGAAAACTACATCAGGATGTTTGATTATGAAAGAAATTTATATTTTATACAATTCTGATATTTTAGAAAGTGCTTCACAAGTGCTTAATGATAATCAATGGCTTAATATTGAATTATTTAAATTTTTTTTTGAAAAGACAAATCTTTCAAAAGATTGTAATTATATAAAATCAATTTTTGAATTTGAAAAATTATTAAATGAGTTAGATGTATCAAGGCAATCTGAACCAAAAATTCTTATAATACCGCCGTATTTGGGCGGATTGTGTTTAACTGATTTAAAATATAATTCAGAATACTATAATACAAAAAATTTGATCGAAAGAGAAGATATTAAAAATAAGATAATATCATTACTGGAAAGAACATTTGAATTAAATTTTGATTTAGTTTTATTTGATAAAAGTTTATATATTCATCCCTGGGATACTAATACATTAAGAAATATCAGCAAATTTAATATCTTTTCAATCAATTTTGAAAATCCTGATTTTTTGCGAATATATAATGGTTATAATTCAAATAATTCGGCAGAGTATTTACAAAAATATTTTGTATTTGATAATTTAATTTTATTTTCTGATTCTGAAAATAACTTTGAAAAAATAAATGAATCAACAAAAATTGATTTGCAAAAATTCTGCCTATTTGATAAATTTCAATCAAATATTGATAAAAAATTTGAGTTAACTCCTTTTTGGAAAGGTGCAAAAGGCAATATAGATGATAATTTAAAAAAAGAATTAAACATAAAAAGTTCAAAAGATAATTATTACAAAGCGTCATTGTTTAAATTCATTATGCCTGATATTGAAAAATCGTATAATTTGCTTTGCTTTATTGATTTATGTTCTTTTGAAATATTTGAAGATTTGGATAAAAGCATTGATAATTCTAAAACCCGCAATAATATTCTTGAAAATAAAAGCAAATACAGAAATATTGTTCTTGAAAGAATTGCCGAAATATTCAAGAATATAATTGAACCAAATACTTTGGATACTTATCGAAAAAAAATTATTATCACAAATATTGATTTAATTATTGAAAAATCTAAGAAATTTAATCTGATAAACAGATGTAAAGGCCTGATTCCAAGAGCAGGAGTTGAAAAAGATATTCATCAGTTATTTTTAAATCATTTTGATTTGCTTTTAGAATTTATAAAACATAATTTGCCAATATCAGATTTAGATGAAAATATTACTAATAATATAATCAACGAACCCTGCTATTTGAAAGTTGATTCTAACAATAAAAAATTAGATATTCTATTAAATTCCAAGAAAAAAATTTGGATAAAATTTGAAAGTAAGGCAATTGTAAAATCACAAATGTTATATGTAATTTTTGCCAATGTCTTAACTGATAATAAAGCAAGATTTAATTTATCTGAGGATATTCTGATAATTGTTGATACAAGTTCTGAAACTGAATTTAATACTTTTAAAAAAGAAATCATTGATTTTAGTTCCTTTATAAATTACGAAAATAATTTTAAAATCATTGATTGGAGAATGAAAGATATGTTCGAACAATTATCTAATGTTTTTAATGACTTCTTAGACTTCAGAAATACAGCGGAAAAGTCTGTCAGAAGCAGATTAGAAATTCATCGAAAATTATTTAATCTATTTAAAACAAATCATTCAAGCAAAAATTTGGAATCATTTATTTCCGAGCGTTTTTTTCATATAAATCTAAATGATAATATTTCGCATTTAAAAGAAAAATTATTCCCTGAAATGTTGAAGATTCAAAGATGGACTGCAGCATTTGATATTATTATATATAACGTCGTTAAAAAGTTGACATAATAATCTGAATACGACGTTATATTTAAATACAACGAATTAAAAATGTATATAAAATTATGTCGTTGTATATAGTAATTGTGGAAAATAGTTATTTGATAAGAATGCAAATATTGATATAAAAAATTTATTATTTACTGGAGGTAATTTTATGAGTATAAAATCATTATTTGAATTTTTTCAATCAAGAATTTTTAGAATTCCGTCTTATCCCCTGATTTAAGTTACGAAGAATAATAGAAATTTGCAGAATATTTTTTGTGAAAATAAAAAAAAAATTGACATTTCGTTAGATATACTGTAAAATTTACGATTATGGACGAAAATTTACTTAAACATCGGCTTTTATCAAATATGCTGCCTGATATAAAGGCGGCAAAAATTATTATGGTTACAGGCGCGCGGCAGACTGGTAAAACCACGCTTTGCCGCGATAAATACTCGAAATTAAAATATGTCAACCTTGACGCGTATGAAAATCGAGAGTTCATAAACTCGGTGAGTTCTTTTAATTGGAAAAGCGAAATAGGGAACGCGGTTATAGACGAGGCGCAGAAAACGCCAGGAATATTTGACAAACTTAAATTTGCGTTTGACGAAAAGAAAATATCGTTTACAGTTCTGCTCGGGTCAAGCCAGATTTTAATGCTTAAAAATATTCGTGAATCGCTTGCAGGAAGAGTCAGCATTTTTGAGTTGTTTCCTTTGATGATGACCGAACTCAATGACAGCCGCAAGAATCATAAACCCTTGATTCATTCGATTCTTTCTGCAAAAGATATTAAAACCGTATTGGAAAAAGAACCGGCAGCGCTAATGCCTGAAAAAGACGCTGATTATATTTCGGCTGAAAAATATTTATTGAAATGGGGCGGAATGCCTGCGCTCCTGCATCTTTCAGAAAAAGAACGCTGGAAATGGCTTAAGGATTATGAATACACATATCTTGAACGGGATTTGATTGATCTTGTCCGCTTGAATGATCTTGAACCATTTGCCAAGTTTAAAAAACTTACGGCTTTGCGGTCAGGAAAATTATTGAATTATTCTGATCTCGCGCGCGATGCAGGCATAAGCGTTGATACTGCGCGGCGTTATCTTGAATATCTGAAAATTTCGTATCAGACATTACTGCTTCAGCCGTATCATACGAATGTTACAAGTTCGGTTGTTAAAACGCCGAAGGTTTACTGGCTTGATATATGTCTGTTACGAAGCATAAGCGGCCAGCGCGAAGAAACAACAGGCGATATTTACGAAACTATGGTTGTTTCAGAATTATACAAATATATCAAGACTATGCAGTTGAATAACGAATTGTATTTTTACCGAACGCGCTCAGGTCTTGAGATTGACGCAATAGCTGAATCGGAAAATGGTATTATCGGTTTTGAAGTTAAATCACGGGATACGACAAACAAATCAGACGCGACAAAACTTATTGAATTCGCGCAGGCATTAAAACAAAAAAAATGGCGCGGCGGAATTATTGTCTATTCAGGCAACCGCATAGAAAAAGTTGCCGAACCGAATATCTGGGCTGTGCCTGCGAGAAGATTGTTCGGATAAATTTGTTTAGGTAAAAATCATCAATAAGTTGTGCCGCCCGTTCTATGACTCGGCGTTTTGGGATTAAAATTTAATTTAATGGAGGATTTATACCTATGAATAATAATGAAGCAAAAATAATAAAAGATGAAAAATTTCGTTATATTATAAAAACACTTTCTCGCACCAAGCGAAAAGATTATGAGAATTATGTTATTAATGCTATATGGAATCGACTAAATAATAATGAAATTGAAATTGTAACCCAACAATATATAAATAATCCTAAGGATGTTCGTAAACACTATTTTATTGACTTATATTTTCCTGCATTGAATATTGGAATTGAATGTGACGAGGCACAGCATTTAAATCAAAATAACAAGCATCTTGATAAACTTCGTGAAATTAATATATTTGATATTCTGCATGAAATAAGCGGAGATGGATATATTGCTAAACATATCGATGTAACACGAACATTTTATGAAGTAGAAAAACAAATTAATCAAACTGTTGATTTTATAAATAGAAAAATTATTGATATTAGTCCAACCAAATGGGAATTATCAGCTGAATCTTATTTTAAAAATAAAACTGTAATTACTATCTTTGATAAAAAAAGTTTTAGAACTATAGACCAAACATGTAATATATTATTTTCAGCAAATCGAAGTGAAAATGCCAAAGGAAGCAGAAAATCATATTTTACCCCACCTAAATTCAAAAAAACAATATATGAAAATTATAAATTATGGTTTCCACAACTTGCAATAAAAATTATAGAAAATGGTGTTGAAAAAATAGTTGCTGCAACAAAATCAGGATGGAATAATAAAATGAATTCTGATGGTACAATAATTGAAGAATTCAATGAGAATGAAAATTATGGTAAAAAAGATGTTGATAAAAAACGAATTGTATTTACTAAATATAATGACACTTTAGGAAATTACGCTTATAAATTTGTGGGCATATTTGAATTTGATCATTTGGATAATAATGGAACTCGTATTTTTAAGAGGATTGCAGATAAATGTCAATTAATAAAGAAATAATGAAAAAAGTGCTAAAAAAAGGTACTATTATTAAATATTTACCGTAATAGTTATTGATAATATTAACAAATTAGTTTGGGTCCAGTTTGTTAAAAAAAATTGTGCGTAATAATGTCCTGCTGGTCCAAATTATAAAATTGGTTAGTGCAATATCATTTTGATATTTTAAAATATTTAGGAGTGTGAATAATATGGATAAACTTGAATTTATGGTGAAACAAATTAGCAAGACTAATAAAAAAAATCGTGAAAATTATGTTATAACCAGAATAGTTCATTTATTAAATGATTTAGAAATTAAATTTATAACTCAACAATATGTTATTAGACCCAACAATAAAAGGGCGCTGATGGATATGTATTTCCCGCAAATAAATTTTTTTATAGAAATAAATGAAGAACATCATGAAAAACAAATTGATCAAGATAAAATTAGAAACTTAGATATTGTAAATGCAATTAACTGCGAACCTGAAGAAATAATTGATGTAACTAAACCAGTCAATGATATTCATAAACAAATTGATGGAGTTGTATCTAAAATCAAAGAAAAAATTAACAAATTAAAAGGTGAAAAGAAATTTATTCCTTGGGATTTAGATAATGAATTTAATCCAGATACTTATATTGAAAAAGGTTATATTGATGTTGAGGATAAAGTTTCTTTTTATAAAATCAGTGATATTATAAAATGTTTTGGAGAAAATAAATCTATTCAGCAAGGTGGAGTTAAACATCCTAAAGAAAAAGATGTTTTACTATGGTGGCCTAAATTATATTTGAATGATATTAGACCTGAAAATATTGAATGGCTTAATGAAATATCTGATGACGAAAATACTATAACTGAGATAAATAAAAATCCTGAAAGAGCTCAAGCACATATTGAACTTGTAAAAAAAGAAAAAGAACATATTCGAATTGTTTTTGCTAAAATAAAAGATGCTTTGGGAGATAATATGTATCGATTTAAAGGTAAATATGAATTAAATATTAATCAATCAAATTTTAAGAATGGACTTATTTGGAAAAGAATTTCCTCAAGAGTTAAGACTTATAATTATAAATGATAAATACACTAAAAGGCGTTTAGTCAAATGTAGATATGAATACAAATTATTGATTTTGGGGAGGGATTTATGTCAGTTAAAAAATTAGAAAAAAATGTATCGACGAAATCAAAAACAACATCAGTTAAGAACAAATCTGAAAAGAAAATACTTATTACAGAAAACAAGGATAAGAAACAAATCGTCAAAACAAAATCAGGCAAAAAAATTGAAATTGATGAGGGAATGAATCAAGGTTATATTGATTTTACCAAGAAGCACGGAAAGAAACCTTGTTGCGGCTTATGCGCTTATTATTGCGTTTGTGATGAGGTTTGCAGAAAAGAAAATGGTGAACAACTTTCAAGTGAAATGGATGGCTGCGGTTGCTGGGATTTTCCTGATAAACCATTAAATCCTGATTATTTCTGGGTAATGGCGAGATTTTTAGTGAAAATTATGGATTTGCATGATAAAAAGAAAAAAACTGTTAAGGCAAAATCTAAAACCGCAGTAAAGAAAACGAACGTGAAAAAAGCGAAGTCAAAAGAAAAATAATGACAAACTATATTGCTATTGATTTTATACATATATTCCATAAATTCATTGATTTAGTTCCTGATAAAAATGATTGGAATGAAAGCGCGTTGATGAATAATAAACCAAGATATTATTTATATAAGCAAGTGAAATCGCTATTGAGCGCTTTTGAATTAGGGGAAATAACTGAATTTGAAAATGGAAATTTTATATTAAAGCAAAACGAAGCAGATTTTGAAAAATCGAATTTGCGGTTTGTTCTTACTAATTCATTGCTTGAAGATTTTAATATTCCAAAAGATAAATATCTGTTAGAAAGCCAAATTTACGATAAAAATTCTTTACTACTGTTGTTTAAGCATTTATGGGAATATAGAAAAATTATTGAGAAATTATTACGGTTTAATGATGGCTACATACAGACTTCCGGATTTGAGACATTCGCTTGTGAAATCGTTGATAGGTATAATTCAAAAGTAAAGGAAGAGTTAAAATTGATTGAAGATATATTGAGTTTAATTATTTCTCCTGATAAAAAAAATTTTACTGAAAAAGATTTGATTGAAAAATACAATTTTCCGATAAAAGATTTTGAAGATATAGATTTAATCTGAAAACTTCATAATTTCAAATTCATTATTTTTATTTTTAAATATTTAGATGGTAAGTTATGGAAAAATTTAAGATTGCGGATATATATGCGGAGCATAATATAACATACGGCGAATTGGTTAAGCGCGATGACAGATGGTTTATTGAAAAAATGAATCTTGAAGCAATATTAGATTTTAATATGCTGATATACAGCCGAATAGATTCGGATCACTCGCAATGGATTTTTAATGAGGGATACGCAGAAGTGGATTTGAATTATTCTGAAATTTGCGTTCGATTTAACTGGTTTCTTAAAATGTATCCGCTTAAAATGTCAACAGAGATAAAAGCTGAACTATCAGAAATTTTAATAAAAAAATTAACTGAACGACACGAATCATTATTGCTTTATATAAATCCTGAACCAAAAATAAAGTTAAATGTTCAATCAAAAATACCGCTTCGTAAATATCAAATATTTGGCATTGAAGCAGTATGCAGAAACAAGCGATTTATGATATGCGATGAATTCGGACTCGGCAAAACAGCGGTTGGAATCAGTTCGTTACTGCATATTGCTGCATATCCTGCATTGTTTGTGACGCAGGGGAATTTAACTTTGAATTTCATTTACGAATTCAATAAATTTTACGATTCTGTATGCGTAGATAAAACTGGCTTATTCTACAATTTTGATTCTGCAAAAAAAATTCCTGCTGATAATAAAAAAAATATTAGTATCCATAATATTTCAGGAAATATTCCTTATACGCTGCCTGAAGCGCAGATATATGTTTCAGAATATTCAATTCTGTATGAATGGACGGATATTTTGAAATCAATGAACTTTAAATTTATAATTTTTGATGAATGCCAGGAATTAGAGCATTGGACAAAGAATAGAATAAAAACTGCAAAACTTTTAGCTGGAAATTCCGAATATTGTTTAGGGTTGGCAAGCGGGAAGTTATATGATAATTTGACGGATTTTTCAAATATTATGTATTGCTTAGCTCCAGGAGTATTAGGCGGTTTATTTGATTCTGATTTTCATAAGAAGAAATGGAAAGAATTTTTGGATTTTGAAAAAAAAAATATAAAACCTATTGGAGAAATGCTGAATGAGAAATCTATAATTTTAAGAAGAACACGCGAAGAAGTAAAACAGGAATTGCCTATTGTTCAATATTCTGTTGAATTTGTTGAACAAAATTATAATATATTTAATAATTCTAAACAGGAGTTAATTAAACTTTCTAAAAAACTATCTTTTGAAAAAAATATTGATAATAACCAAAAAAACACTAATGAATTTAGAAATACATTGCGCCGGATTACTGGTTTCGCAAAAGCTAAGGTGATAGCAGAACGGGTAAAGCAAATTATTGATGGCGGCGAAACAGTTATTCTCATTGGAGATAATAAGGAAATTTTAGATTTATGGAATAAAGATGCATTTAACGACGTTTATAAAATTTCAATAACTGATTCAAATAAAATTGAAGAAAAAAATCAGATAATTCAGAAATTTTATAATGAACGTTACAGTTTGATAATAATTTCGTCAGTCATAGGAGTTAATTTTGAAACAATGCTTCAAAAAAATTCTGTTATCATATTCGGCGATATTGACTGGACTCAGGATTTACATTATCAGATTATTGAAGAATTAAATAATTTGAAAGAAGATAAACGAACCCAAGTTTTATATTTATTGTGTCAGGCAGGTTCCGATATGCTGACTGAAGAAATACTAAACATTAGAGAAAAGGTTTTACAATCATCGGCTAACTCAAACATAAAATATAATTCTGAATTAGCGTCTGAAACAGGCGAAATAAAAATAAGAAAATATGCTGAACAATTTCTTGCTGAAAATGTTGCGGACATTGTAACTTCAAAATCAGAATATTTCAGGAGTTATGAAAAAATTCTTGAATTTATTGATGAAATTCTGCCGCAAATTAAGGATATTGAAGATAAAAAACAGATAAATATCGCTGAAAAAATCAAAGAAAAATTTATTGAAAAGTATTCCAAAATTGAAATTAAAGTTTGGGATGATCCATATTTTGCACGACAATATGCGATGTATATAATAGACAAAATTGCCGTTCTTATAACTTTAAAAGAAAGTACGAATCTTGCCAGAAACAGGGATTTGAAAAAAATATTGAAATCAGCTTCAATAAATGAAATAATTGTTTTTTCAGATAAAGAGATTGAGATAGATCAAAAGACAACGAAGAAAACTGTTAGATTTTTAAAAATATAAGTATTCATTGAAGTAATAATTATATTAAATAGTTATAAATATTCAATAGAGATATTATAATGAATAATCTTGAAATTAACAATAAAATTTGTAAAATTTGGGAAGATTTTTTTGAGTATAGAAAGAGTTCAATAAATCAAAATATTTTAAAACGAACACCTCTACTTTATTCAAGAATACATTTCAAGGAATGTATTTTATTTATTGGACTTAATCCATCATTCAGCGTTAGCGGTTTTAATTCAATTTTAAATAATAATAAATTAGAAGCTATCGCCAAACTAATAAAAAAAGAAGGACTTGAAACTTTATTTAATTTCACAAAACTTGATGATTACAAAGAATATTTGTTGCAAATTGAAGACTGTGCAAGATACCAAAAAAATCACAGATATTTTACACGATTTAATGTGTTAACTGAATATTTATCTTCTTCAATTAATAGTTATAATTTCAAGTGGGAACATATTGATTTATTATATATTAGAGAAACAAATCAAAAAAAAATTCAAGAAATTATTAGTGAATCAAAAAACAACAAATTTATTTATGAACAGATAGAACTAACACTCAAAATTTTATATGACATTAACCCTAAAATTATTGTTATAACAAGCGCATTAGTACCTCAATTATTATTTGATATTAAGATTTTATCTAAATTTGATCATAATAATGGATGCTGGTTTATTGATAAATACCCTGTATTTGTTACGAGTATGTTAAGCGGTCAAAGAGCTTTAGATAATGGCTCATTTGAACTTTTAAAATGGAATATAAAAAGAATTTTAACAATCATATAAAAGGTCAGAAAACATAATAAATAAAAACCTCGATTAAAATTTCAAAATAAGCCACAAACCAGGACACGAAGTCTAATATTTTTTTTTGACTTATAATATTTGTGGCAAATTTTTCGCTATTTTGTATATTCTTCCCAAAATAAATCCACTCATAAATAAGCGCTTAACAAATTTTTCCCAAACCAAAGTTCCAATAAGCCTCCCAGAAAAGATATACTCGATATAAAAACATCGATTAGCGGTGAATTTATGTTCGGGTGGTAACTCTCTGATAAAAATGGACTTAAACGAAAAAGTAAAATAGTTGATTTTTTGTGTGGCGGCAGTAAGTTCCAGAAAACATAGAATAGATAGATTGAAAAAAAAATTGATTTATGGAGATGGTATGATAAATAAAATATAGCGCGGGTTAACTTCGCGAAGTAAAATAAAACAACGCGGAGTAGAAGGCAGCAGATTGGATTATTTTTTGTGGGTCAAGAACCCGGGAAAGGAGAAT
>Ga0116156_10001263_pt1 | contig 25169 bp, 20 predicted proteins | sample AD_UKC045_MetaG_FD_89891 | JGI IMG/M metagenome (GOLD analysis project Ga0116156, IMG submission 89891) | Active sludge microbial communities of municipal wastewater-treating anaerobic digesters from USA - AD_UKC045_MetaG | ecosystem: Engineered > Bioreactor > Anaerobic > Digestate | place: USA... | reverse complement strand
GGCGCGGGCGCCGGCGCCCGCGCCGACGAGCAGATCCAGATCGCGGCGGGTCAACGCGGCGTCGGCCAGCGTGGCGTCGAGCAGCGCGTCGATCTCGCGCCCGATATTGCCGGTGGTGCGCACGATGCGCGCGGCGCGCAGGCGATCGTCTTCGAGAACGGCCGCCTTGGCGAACAGGCTGCCGATGTCGCAACCCATGGCGATCATGACGCGCCTCCTTTGCGTTGGGCGAGGCGCGCCGCGCCGTAGGCGCCGATGATTTGCGGATCGATCTTCACCGGGCGCATGCGCACGCCGAGCATTTTTTCCAACTCGGCTTTCACCGCCGGATTTTTCGCGACGCCGCCGGTGAGCATGACCTCGCTTTCCCAATGCACACGCCGCACCAGCGCCAGCACACGCTCCGCCATCGAACGGTTGATGCCGCCGGCCACGTCGACCTTGGGCACGCCGCGCTGCAGGTAGTGGATGACCTCGGTTTCCACGTAGATGCTGCAACGGTTGCTCATTTCCGCCGGCTGCCGTGATTGCAGCGCCAGCGGGCCGAGCTCGTCGAGCGTGACGTCCAGCGCGCGGCACATCAGTTCGAGAAAATGCCCGGTGCCCGCCGCGCACTTGTCGTTCATGACGAAGTCCAGCAACTCGCCGTCGGGCGTGAGGCGGATCACTTTCGCGTCCTGCCCGCCGATGTCGATCACCGTACGTACGCTCGGGGCGAGGCAATGCGCGCCGTAGCCGTGGCAGGAAATTTCGCTGACGTTCTCCCACGCCAGCCCCGCTGCGACGATTTTCTCGCGACCGTAGCCGGTGCTGATCGCGTAGCGGATATCATTGGGTGAAGCGTGCGCTTCGTTCAGCGCGCGACCGAGCACGGCGCGCGCCGAATCGACCGGATTGGGCAGCACGGACATGGTAGCGTGCGCAAGCAGGTTGCCGTTGCGCAACAGCACGGCTTCGGCGGTAAGCGAACCGACATCGATTCCGGCAAAGATCATCAAGCGAATCCTTTGTCGCGGTCAGGTGGACGACGCGGACGAAGAGTCGGCCGGGCGCCGGCGTCGACGGCGCGTCGGTTCGCCGCCGCGTTGCGGAGCGACGACCTGGTCGACGAACTCGGCGATCTGCCGCTGCACGACGCCGATGGGCGTCATACGTTTGTTCCATGCGTCGGTTTGCAAGATCAACAACGGGAGGCCCGCCTGCTTCAGCAGTTCCTGGCGCAGGATCGACACGACGCTCCAGGTTTGCTTGCACGCGTGGTGCCCGCAGTAAATCACCGCTTCGGCGTCCAGTTCGCGCGCGGCCCACAACACGTCTTCGATCCAGGCGGCGGACATCGACGGCCCGCCCATCTGGCGCGTCATCGGCATGTCCCAGGCGCGGTCGGCCATGCCGTCGAGCATCGTCTCGCGATCGGTGGTGTCGACCGGCTGCGGCATGAACAGGTCCAGCGCGTCGGCCAGGTGGGTGATGCCGCGATTCTCCATCCAGTTGAACAGGCCGAGAAAGTCATAGTAGATGCTGGTGTAGGCCCACAGGCAGCGGGCTTTCTCACGCGGGGCCGGATACGCCCCGGCCGCTCGGCGCGCCCGCGCCGCTTTGACCAGCGCCTCCATGCAGGCCACGCCCGTGTCGGTGCCCCACATCGAAAAACGCGTGGCGTAGACGAACAGCGAAAAAAGATTAGGGATGGGGCAGGGGCGCACCTTGTGCAGCTCCCACAGCTCGTAATACAGCTCGGTGCAGCGGTTGGCCCGTTCGTTGACGCGCCGCAGTTTCTCTTCGGTAAGGTCCTCGCCGATGAACTCCTCCAACTGCCGCACCAGGCGGCGGTAGTAACGCCGGTACAACGCGACGGCCTCGGGTGAGCGATCCACCGGTTTTTCGAGCACGAACTGCGGGATGTCCATGTACAGCGAAACAAACTCGTGGATTTTCGCATTGGCGTCGCAGCCGCCGGGTCCGGCGCTGATCAGGCCGTCGGCGCGAAAATCCTCGCCGCTGAGCATCGAGCCCAGTTCGATCGTGTTGGACGAACAGGCGTGATCGGGCAGGCCCAGGCCCATTGCCAGATCCCAATAGCGTTCGCCTTGGCCTTCCAACGCGACGACGCCCAACGTGGAAAGCACCTCGACGGTCAGCGGCGCGGCGTGGTCGAAGGCGGTAATCAGCTCCGGCGGGAAGTTGAACGGCACCATGATGATCTTGCCGCCCGCGGCCTTCATCGCGCGCGCCTCGCGCATCCAGGTCGAGAGTGTGCGCAGAAACACCAGGCTCGATTCGCGCAAATGCGGCGCCATCAACGCGGAAATCGAGTTGGCCGATTCCGGCGGTAGTACGCGCAGCAACCCTTCGACCTCCGCATCGCTGAGCGTGTCGCCGAGGTTGTCGACCAGCGAAAAAATGTTCGCCACGCGTTCGAACAATCCTTGGTGCGCCAGGTTCGTCATGGGCGACCGATCCTTTCCAGAAACGCCTGCAGCCGCGTTTTGAGCCGGCCGCGATCGGCGTGCGCGCCGTATTCCTTTTCCAGCAGCAGCACCGGAATGCCCTGTTCTTCAAGGTGTTTGCGCAACAGCACGTTTTCGATGCCGTGCACGTCGCAGAATTTGTTGTGCACGAACACCGCGCCGTCGATGCGCGCCCGTTCGGCGGCGGCGAGGATGAAGGCGCTGCGTGAAGGGTAATCCTCGAACATGCGCGGGCACAGCGTGTTGGACAGATAGAGCTTCGCCAGTGCGCGCAGCGGATCGCCGTCGGCCGGTGCGGTCAGCGACCAGAATGCGCGCGCGCCGTAGCACAGCGAGTCGGTGACGAACAGCGCGCCCAGGCTTTCCAATTCGCGCAGCAGCTCGACCTCGTCGGTGGCCGCGCCGCCGATGAGCAATCGCGCGCGGGGCGCGGGCAGGGATTCGTTTTCGCGCGCGGCGAGTTCCTTTTCGAGCAGCGCGATGAACTGTTCGGCGGGCATCGTCGAACCCAGCAACACCAGGGCCATGGTTTGTGCACCGGTCAGGCCGGGCCGTTCGCGCTCGCGCAGGGCATAAGCGCGCCGCAGCAATTCGCGCACCCGCGCTTGGCGCGCCGTCGCCGCGCGCAGGGCGTCGTCGGCGATCGTCACCGCAAAATGTATCTCCAGTTTCGCCTTCAGTTGGACGAGTTGATCGGCGAAATAGTCCAGCGCGTCGTCGATGACGATGTGCGGCACTTTTAAATAATGAAAAAAGGGCGTCGGCTTGACGTACTGCCAGTTCTCGAAGGCGCCGCGCAGGTGATCGCAGCCATTGATCTCGATCAGACCATCGAGAAAAGCGTAGGCGCCGTTCAAGCCCAGTTGCAGGCACGAACGGCAAAAACCGCAATTGAAGCGCGACAGGTGTGCGTCGGCCAGGTCGGTCTGCGCGTTGCTCAGCGCGCGAATCCGATAGGGCAGCAGTCCGGCCGCCTCGAACAATTCGAGCGGCGCGAACACGCAGTTGTAGCCGACGACGCGGCCGCCGCCCTCGCGCCATTGCCGCACATAGTCGTTCGCATACACCGTCGCTTGCGTGAACAGGTCGTCCATCAATCTTCCTTAGGCGGCGCGGGCCGCCGCCATTTGGTGAGCCATTGACGCACGAGGAAGCCGGCGATGCGCCGGCCGCTTTTCAATAGCGGTTGCAGCAAGGCCTGCGCGCGTTGGGCGCCGGACAACAGCGCGTGGGTCAAACCGCCGAAAAGATGATTCGCCGCGCGGCGCAGTTCGTTCGCGTCGATTTGCGCGAGCACGCGCTTGAAAAATTCGCCCGGGCCGCCGTCCAGCGCGTCCATCCGCCGGTTGAAGCGCGCGAGCGCGCGGTTGATCCCTCTGCCGAGGCGTTCAGGCGAGGTGAGTTCGCGTTCGCGCAGCACGTCGCCGATCGCGCGGCCGGTCAGCGTCCAGGCGTCATGGAGTTGTTCGCCGTCGATGCCGTCGAGCAAACGCCGCAGGTATTCGCGTTGCAGGTCGGGCGCCAGGCGGGCCAAGCGTAGGTACAGGCCGACGGCCTCGTTGCACGCCTGCATCATTTCGTCCTGCCGCCAGTGCGCCGTGATCGCGACGAGCAGGCTTCGGTATTGCTCGTCGGGCAGTTGCGCGACGGCGTGCAGCGTGTCGGCCAGCGCGCGCAGCATAACGTTGTTCCAAGCGACGCCGGTCAGCGTCAACTGCTCGGTCAACGCCGGATCGCGCAGGATCGACTCGACGACCACCTTAACGATTACGCCCAGGTCTTCGCCCGCGGCGGTGAGTGCTTGGGCGATCGCGGGCGTGTCGAGTCGCGGCAGCAGATCGGCGGCGACGTTGCCGAGCACGGCGGCGAAGCGCGGCTCGTCGTGGCCCAGGGTCCAATCGCCCTCACGCAGTTGGTTGCACAGTGCGGCGGCGGCGTTGAGACCGCGGGCGAGCTGCTCGCGGTCGACGGCTTCGAGCGCGTTGAGCACGGCGCTGGCGACGATCTCGGGCGGCAATTCGATTTCGCCCAGCAGATCGGCCGCCAGGCGCAACTGACGATTGAGCAGGTCGGGCAACGCGGAAAAAAGATTTGCCAGGCGCACCGGATCGGCCAGGGCGGGCGCAAGCAGAGCGTGCAGGGCGTCGGCGCGATAGGACGACCAGGCGACCGCGCCTTCGCGCAGACGGCCGAAGTCGGCGGCGCGCGTCGCCTCGGCCAGCACCGAGGCCAGGCGGGCGATCAACTCCGGATTGCGCCGGTGCGTTTCGTGCAGCGCGTCGGCCAATTCCGTCAGCGTTTTTCCCAAGGCGGCGCCGTCGATGCGCTGCGCGGCCGCGGCGATTCGCTCGCGACGTTCGTCGGGCGGCAGCTCATTCACCGCGCGCAACAACGCGGACAACAACGCCGTGTGCGCGTTGAGCAGATCGGGCAGCGCCTGCACGAGCGTGGCGCCGAAGCTGCCGTTATCCTCGCGCAACGACGCGCACAGCGCAGCGACGTTTTCCGGCGTGGCCTGTGCGAAAAAGGATTTCACCTTCTCGGCGGTAAGAAACGGTTCCATGCGTCGCCCCATCCGCTGCAAGAGGAGATTCCACGCGCGCATTCGCTGCCTGGTTGTTTGTGTCGTCGGATTGTCGCGTCTGCCTGTCGAAGATGTGTCGCGTCCGCGCCGCACCAATTCACTGGAGTAGCGCGCATAATACCAAATGCGCCGACCGGCCGTCAAAAGCCGCCGGCGATGCGGATTGATCGCGGCGCGCATCGCGTGTAAAGACAACAGACAACGGCAACAATACCGAGGCCCGTCATGAAACATTTCGTCCGCACCGCGTTGCTTCTCCTGATCATCATGAGCCTGTTCGCCTGCGCCGCGCCGGTCACGTCGCTCACCCGCCTCGACGCGCCGCCGCCGACCCCGGCGCAGGATCTGACGGAGACGATCAACGGCTATCCGATCGCCGATCCGTATCGCTGGCTGGAAGAGCCGCAACGGGCCGCGGCATGGGCCGAAGCGCAGAACGCGCGATCGGCCAAGTTTTTTGCCGCGACCGAGGCGCCGGGATTGCGCGAGCGCCTGCGCGAATTGTACGCCATCGGTTACGTGAAGTGGCCCAAGCCGGCGGGCGGGAAGATTTTTTACCTGAAGCAGGAGAGCGACGCCGAGCAGCCGAAGCTGCTGGTGCGCGAGAACGGCGTCGAGCGGGCGATTTTCGATCCGCTGGCGCAGGACCCGACGGGCAAGACGGCGCTGGACTGGTATCATCCGTCGTCGACGGGCAAGTACCTCGCCTTCGGGTTGAGTAAAGGCGGTGACGAGGACAGCACGCTGCACGTGCTGGAAGTCGCGACGGGAAAGATCCTGCCGGAAAAAGTGGCGCACACCATGCATGCGTCGGTGGCCTGGAAGCACGACGACAGCGGTTTTTATTACACGTATTATCCGGATGCGTCGCAGTACAACCGGCACGTGTATTATCACCGGCTCGGCGACGATCCGCGCGACGACGCGTATGTGTTCGGGCGCGAACGCGCGAAGACCGACTGGCCGAGCGTGCGCTTGTCCGCGGACGACGGCGCCTTGTTGATCGACATCGAAACCGGCGCGACGACCAGCGATGCGTATGTGCTGGAGACCGCTACCGGCAAGCTGACTGCGCTGGCCGAGAACATCGGCGCACAGGTGTGGGTGCATGCCATGATCGACGGGCGAGTGTGGGCGATGACTTCCCACGGCGCGGACAATTATCGCATCGTGGCGATCGACCCCGCCGATCCGGCGCCGGCGAAGTGGCGCGAGGTGCTGCCCGAGCGGCCGTATCCATTGCGCGGTTTCGAAACGGCGGGCGACAGGATCGTCGCGCTGTACCTGGAAAACACGGTATCGCGCGTGCGCGTGTACGACACGGCCGCCCGGGAAGTCGGCGAGATCGCCTTGCCCGCGCCGGGCACGGTGGACAATCTGGAAGGCGAACCCGGTTCCAGCGAGGTGCTGGTCGGCTACACCTCGTTTTTGTATCCGTTCACGTTGTTCAAGGTGGACGTGGCCACATCGCTGCAGCCCGAGACGATCGTGGACATTCCGGCCGGCGGGAACTTCGATCCGCAACGGTTCGTCGTCGAGTACGTCGAGTATCCATCGTATGACGGCACATGGGTGCCGTTGTTCCTCGTGCATCGCAAGGACCTGCGCCGCGATGGCGACAACCCGACGGTGCTGTACGGCTACGGCGGTTTCGGCATCGAATTCAGCCCCTATTTTTCACGCACGAACATGGCGTGGATCGAACGCGGCGGCGTGTTCGCCCTGGCCGGCCTGCGCGGCGGCGGTGAGCGCGGCGAGGCGTGGCACCGCGCGGGCATGCGCGAAAAGAAGTTTCAGGTTTTTCAAGATTTCGAATACGCGATGCGCTATTTAATCCGCGAAAAATATACCCGTCCGGCAAAATTGGCCATTCGCGGCGGTTCGAACGGCGGCTTGTTGATCGGCGCGATGATCACCTCGACGCCGCACCTGTTCGGTTGCGCGGTGGGGCAGGTCGGTCTGTATGACATGGTGCGCTTCCACCGGTTCGAACCGGCGCAGTTGTGGACGCCGGAATACGGCAATGCCGACGAGCCGGGCGACACCGGTTACCTGTGGGCCTATTCGCCGTACCACCAGGTGCTGCCGGGCGTGCACGTGCCGCCGACGTTCATCCAGACCGCCGAGTCCGACACGCGCGTGAACTGGCTGCACTCGGCGAAATTCACCGCCGCGTTGCAGGCCAACGCCGGCGACGGCGGGCCGGTGTTGTTCTGGTTGCAACGCGAGGCGGGTCACGGCCAGGGCATGAACTGGTCGGATCAGATGAAGGAAACCGAGCAGGTGTACCGGTTCATCATCGCGCAGATCGGCGATCCGGCGGTTCAGGGCAAGTGATCGTTGCGTTGCAGCACGAGCAGCGGCAGGTCGCTCAGTTCGGCTACCTCGTGGTAGTTTTCGGCAACGAACTGCGCGAGATCGGCGAACAGCGGCGTCTGCCATAACACAGCGCCGGCGGGATCGCCGTAGACGTTCGACGGATGAAACGCCAGCTCGTTTTTAACCGGCGGCGCATAGCGCGCGCGTACGATGAAGGCGGGCGGTGCGGCGCGCAGATCGTCCAGCAGTTCGGCGCGATTGGCCGCCAGACGCGCGGTTTCGCGATCGTACCACTTGCCGAATTCCGGAGCCAGTTCGTAGGCCACCTCAAAATTCATGTGGTGGCGCGTCGGTGCGAACCGCCGGGCGTACCAATACACCGAGGGCAGGTAATCGTAGACAAGCAGACCGTCGTCCGGTGCGCTGTGCGCCCGGATATACTTACCCGCCGTGCGCGAAGCGAGCTCCCATTCCAGATGATTGTAGGGCGTCACGAAGTCGAGCCAGCCGCCGCCGAGCGAGCGATTGAGCGTGAAGATCTCGCGGCTGACCGGGCGCCCGGTGGTCAGCAACGCCTTGGCGCCCAGCGCGGCGAAGCGCAGTTCGCGCTGTTGGCAGGCGAGCAGCGATACCAGAAGCAGCAGGGGGAATATCCGGCGACCGTTGCCGGAGAACTTCGTCGCTAACGCTTCGATGCCCAGCGCGGCCAATCCGCAAAGCGGCGGCAGCAGGAAAAAATAATAGTGCGTGAAAAACTTCGTGCCCGCGACGACGGCCGCCAGCGAGCCGAGCAGCCAGAGGGCCCAGAGCGATCTCCCGGCGGACGCGCCACGGCGCCAAGCGGCGAACAAACCGACCGGCCACAGGAGCATCAGCAGCCACGTGTGGCGGGCGAAGGCGAAAGCGGTTTGCCGACCGGCGGTGAAAAATTCGCTCCAGGTACGCGAGACGGCGTAATCCACGTTGCGCCACGGATTAAGCGCGACGAGCAAATCGTCGGCGCAACCTTTGGCGGCGAAGTAGAGCAAGGTCAGCGCCCAGGGCAGCAGCGCGCCGGCGCCGAACGCCCACAGGGAAGCTGCGCTGCGATGGAGACGATTTTTGTTTGCGGTGCGCCATACGAAGAGCGGCACGACCGCGCCCAGGGCAAGCGCGGGCAGCGCCCCCTGCTGCTTCATCAACACGGCGAGACCGGCCAACAAACCGGCCAAAACGACGAGGCGGAATCGTTCCGCGCTGCGCCATTGCCAGAGCAGGTAAACGGCGGCGGTCAGCGGCAACAAGGTCCAGGTTTCGAAATTGGGCGCGAAGCCGTTGACGAAACCGCCGGCGGAAAACACGCCGTAAAACAAAGCGGCGAACCAGCCGATGCGGCGGCCGGTCATCGACTCGACAAGTTTCGCCAGCACAAAAGCGACGGCCAAATGATACGCGGCGAGAAAAAGTTGCACGCCCAGCATCGAGTGAAAGGCGCCCAGCAGCAGCGCGAAGACGGCGTAGCTGCCCGGCGGTTTGGTTTCCACGGCCTCGGGGTAGAGGCAGCCGCCGGCGGCGAACAATTGCGCGCTGTACACGGTGGCGGCGACGTCGGGGTCGAAAAACGCCTCGACAAACGAGGGCAGGCGCAAAAAGACGACCAAAAGGATCAGCAGGATCCAGACGGCGAGGCTTTGGGCGCGGGATTGTTCCACCGATACCGATCTTTTGTTGGTTTGCATCAGTAGAGCATATCGCCGCGGGAGTGACAATTGCGCCGCGCGCGTCACGGCGCTTGGTGCAGCAGCTCCAGCGCGATCGAACGCAGTTGATCGTCACGCATTTCCTTGAACGCCTCGCGCGCGGAATCGGATTGCTGCAGGGCGAGCAGGCAGCGGATTTTCTCCAGGCGCAGTTCGTCGGCGCACGGCGCACAGGCGGAAAAATCCGGCGCGTACGATTCGATCAAAGCCAGCGCGTCGGCCGTCCGCCCGGCGCGGCGCAGGTCGACCGAGGCCTTGGTCGTCAAACGCGCGGCCAGCAGCGCCTGTTCGTCGTCGGCGAAAGGACCGCGGGGAAGGTTTTGGGAGAGAGTTTCTTTTTCGCCGGTCGCTGCGAGCAGCAGGCGAATTTTCTGCTTGGCGGTTTCGTCGATGAGCGGCTGCGCCAACGCCTGACGATATACCTCGCGGGCAATTTCGCCGGTCAATGCGGAGGCGAGTTTGTCCGCCAGGTAGGTCAGCAGCGCGGCCTGCGGCGCGGGCGGAACGGCGGCCGACTCGCGCTGCAGAAACGCCACGCCCGCCGCCTCGTCGTTACGAGCCAGGTAAAACAGGAGGCGCTGGCCGACGACCACCCGCCGCGCGTAGTCCTCCGGCGGCAACTGCGCCAGGATCGCAGCGGTGGCGGCGAGAAATTGATCGTCGTTGCTTTCGACGGTCGTCAGTTCCATCAGGCGCGGCAGTAGTTGGCTGTACAGGTTGGGCGTTTTGGGAAATTCGGTGAGACGCGCGATGAGCTCGGCGGCCTCCTGGGCGGGCGGCGCGATCAGACGCAGGCACCGGGCGAAGTCGAGCATGGCCTTGGTGTAATTGCCTTCCCAGGCGTACATCAGCTTGGGCGTCCACTCCATGTCCAGATAAAAACGGAAACGCTCGACAGCCGGCGTGATCCGACCGGCGTACATGAGTTGTTCGGTCTGCTCCAGGTAACGCGCATGTCGCGTGGGATCGATCAACTGCAGGTAAGCGATCAGATCGATCGGCGGCGGTTCGGGTGCGCGTAAGGCGGCCACGGACGGATTTTCGCGAATCACCAGGGTCAGGTCTTCCAACGGCAGGCGCAACCGCTCGACCAAGCGCGGGGACAGGTCGGCGAGGACCGGCTGCAGCGGCGCGAAGGACGCGGGTTGCTCCTTGAACAATCCGCCGACGGCCAAGGTGTCGAAGGCGGAGATCGGCGAGTCGAATTTTTCCAGCGTGACCACGAAGCGCGAGCGCGGCAGATCGTCGACCAGCGCGGCGATCGGCCGGCGCAGCCCTCCGCGCATGGGGTAGCGCTCGGCGTCGAGGAAGAAGCGTTCTTCCTGCGGGTAAAGGCGTTCCCACAGACGGTACGACGCGAGGTAGGGGTGTCGCCACACGGTGTCGCAGTGCAACGTGAGGTGCATTTCGACGACGCCCAACCAATCGCGGTTGGTCACGTCGACCACGGCCACATCGCCCAGGTCGGCCGCGCCGACTGTCCGGCGCAATTGTTCGGCGAAAAACGCCTCGTTGTCGTAGGTGCGCTTTTCCATCAGGTAGACCGTGTCGCTCGAGCCCAGAGCCATCAAACGGGCGAAGCCGTCGCCGTTGGGGAACCAGGGAATGAGCGCCAGCAGCGTGTACCAGCCCAGCAACAGCGGCAGAACGAAATTACGGATTTTCGGCGGCAGGCGGTCAAGCACGGCCGCGGCGGACAGGACCGCCAGGGCGAAGGCGCCCAGGGCGTACCATTCCCACTTGATATCCAACTGGGAGAAAAATAGCAGCGCCGGCACGGCGCCCAACAGCGGCAGCAACGCACGCTTGGGCATTTCTTTCCACTGGGCCAGCGGGGCCGCGATCAGCACGGTCAGCAACGCGGGCAGAGCGGCGTAATCCAGGAGCAACAAACGCAGGTGGAAATACCACGGATGTGCGAGACTCGCCCCGGGATCGACCAGGTTGATCGCCAGTTCGTGCGGGAGTTTTTCGATGATCGGTCCGTACCAGAAGCCGGCGACGACACCGAATGCCGCCAGGAACGAAAGGCCGGCCAGCAGGTTTCGTTTTTCCTGCCGGTCGCGATAAAAATTGATGATCAACACGACGAGGATCGGCAACAGCACCTGGACGAAGATCACGGTTTTGGACAACAGCGCCAGGCCGGCGGCCAGCCCCCAGAGTGGCGCGGCCCAGGCGGGGCGGCGGTAACGACCCGATAACAGCAGCCACCAGAGAAAGGCGGTGGCGGCAAGCTGCGCCGATTCGAGGTTGTAGGAAAGCGCGACGGTCATCCAGCAGGGGCAGGCGCAGACGATCATCAGGGCCATCAACGCGGTCCACCAACCGGTGGTTAATTGCCGCGCGGCGAGCAGAAAGAAAACCATAAAGCACGCGGCGAACAACAGGTTGGTCAGATGAAACGCCCAGACCGAGCGCATCGTTTGCAGCAGCGCGGCGGTAACCGCATAGACCAGCGGCGGCCAGTGAAATTCCAGCGAGCGCAGAATCGGCAGCGTTTCCAGTTGCGGATGCTGCGCCACGTACGACACGGCAATCGCGTTTTGAAAATGCTGCAGGCTGTCGTGGCCCACCGGATAGGGCTTTTGGGCGAAGGTCAAGGCCAACAACAAAAGGATCAGCATGGGCGCCGCCCAGAGGGCGTGCCAGGGCTGCAAAGCCTGCCAGCGATCGCGCCACCATTGTCGATTCATAACGCCGATTATGACAATCCCCTCGGCGTGAAGCCAGAGGGGATTGCGAGGTCGCGCATGTGTTTTTCGGTCAGACCATTTTTTCCGGACGGGTACGGGTCGGTTCGCGGCGGCCCATGGTCATGATGCGATAACCCCAATCCAGGCGGCCGAACGCCAACAACAGAATCACGATGGAAAGCAGGATGCTGACGGCCAGCATGCGGTTAGGTTCCTCTTTGACGAAGATTTTACCCTCGCCGACGCGGGGCATGATCCGCGGTTGAATGGGCAGACCGTAGCGTTGCGCCAACTTGTCCATGCGCATCAGGTGGATGACCGGTTTGTCTTCAACGATGAAGCGCGCCATCACCGAATTGAGGTCGTCCGCGCCCACCGGCGCCGATTTGTTCAAGCCGGCATGGAACAACTGCCGGCCCAGGCGCGCCCCGACCGAAGCGGTGCCGCCGCCGACGTTGATGTAAGCCTGGATGTCCTCTTCGCCGGAATACTGCTGGTATAACTCCATGCGTCGTTGCACGCTGTCGGCGTAGGTTTCGGCCTCGATGTATTCCAAGCCGCTACGCTCGATGGAGCGCTCGATGAGCCGACGACCCTTTTTCGACAGACCCAGCGCCTTATCTTCCAGACCGCCGCGCGAAATGGCGATCGGTTTGGCGGTGATCAAGCGCTTTTCAAGGAGCAAGTCGTGCATTTCCGGCCAAAGAAACTCGGGATTGTTCGCGCCCCACTGCGACGAACCGACGCTGGTGATGATGATCGATTTGATTTTCATCGTTTCCAGCGCGGCCAGCGTGGCGATGTTGACCGCCGGGAACGAACCGGACATGCCGATGGCGACCGTGTCGCCGGTTTCGACGCCGGCGCGGATCAACAAATAAACGATCACGGCGGCGAAGTTCGGATTCACCGAGGTCTGCTTGGAGGGCAGATGCCCGGGGTTGGTGGTGACCGGCGTGAGCAACTCGCCGATCAGGCCCGAACCGGTCGGATCAATGCCTTGATCGATGGAAATGCCGCGGCGCAGCCGTTCGGTTTTGACCGCGTCAAAACAGCGCAGCGCCAGGTTGGCCGCCCGCATTTTCTCCTTATAAAACGGTTGGCGTTCCTGAATCTTGAAGTGTTCGACCAAAAACAGACCGCCGACCGAAAGCAGCGCGACGAGCACCAGAACGCTCAAGGAAACTCGCTGTGGACGCCAATAAAGCCGCTTCATAGCATTATCTCCGCGCCGAGGAAGAGAATCAGCACCAGGCGCACCACGATGGAGACGATGGTCAGCGAGGCCAACGTCTGCAACACGCCTTGACGTTCCATCCAGATGGCGATCAGGCCCGGGATGATGTAACCGATGATGGCGAATTCCTCGATCGGCAGACGAACCCAGGTGCGCACCAGCATGCCCAGCAGGTAGCCGATCAGAATCATGAAGGCGGTCCGCCGCCGGCCGTAGACCAGCAGGAAGGACGACAGCGCGCGCACGATGGCGAAGGTGGCGAACGCGACGCCGATCGTCGCGGCCGCATCCCAGGGCTGCGTCAGATACAACGCGAAGTATCCCGGCACGATCAAGCCGCCGGAGGCGATGCCGAACAACTCGGTGAACAGCATCCCCGCGACCAGACCAATGCCGATCGATAGTGATAACAACTCGGTCATTGAAGCTCCTCAGGCAATGCGCGATTGTGGAAAAAACGGACCAACGGCAAGCCGGGTCCACCGATATTGCCCATGCCCACGACCAACGAATTGCGGCCGCTGGCTTCCAGAATGCTTTCGAAAATTTCTTCGACGCCCATCTGGTCGGCGAAGACGAACCGGCTGGTGTCGAAGTCGGTTTTGCCGGCCATGCGCGCGAACAGGTAGGCGCCGGTGCCGATCAGCACGACGCGTTCGGCATGATGCCAGAAGGTCGTATCCTTGGCGATTTGCATGGTGCGCGAGGGACGGTCGGCGCGCATGTTGAACACGGCGACGGTGCGGTCGACGTTGGTGTATTTGGCGTGAGCCATGTTCCAGATTTTTTCCGTCGACTCCGGATCGTTCGCGGCAAAACCGTTGATAAAGATGATGCGCCGGCCGAAAAAATTGATCACGCTTTCGGTCAGCGCGCCCGGGTCGGGTTTGGCCTGCCACATGCCGGCGATCGCCTGTTCGCGGCTCAAGCCCAGATCCTGCAGGATCTTGAGCGCCAGGGCGACGTTTTCCGCGTGCTCGGTGTAGCTGAACCCGGCCAGCTCGGCGGGCGTGACGGCCGCGACGTCCTCGGCGGTTACCGCGTGCAGCGAGGACTTGCGATCCTGCGTGGCCATGGCCAGCACTTCCAGGTTTTTGCGTTCGGCGGTGAACAGCTTGCCTTTAACCGGGATCATGCCGGCCAGGGCTTTGGCCACGTCGATTTCCTCGGGGCCCATCACGTCCAGGTGGTCGGCGCGGGCGTTGGTGATCACGCCGTGCGTGGCGTGCACCAGCTTGCTCTCGCTGATCCAATGCAGGATGGGCTGCAGGGCCATGCACTCGACGATCAGCACCTCGCAACCCATATGGTAGGCCGTGTTGACGATGCGCTTTTGCTCGATGATGTTCGCCCCGGCGGGACGATAGACCGGCACCTCGCTGCCGTCGGGCAGAATCATCCGGGCCAGTGTGCCGGTCGTTTTCGCGGCGGTTTTTTTACCCGCATGGCGTAGAGCGGCGGCCAACAGTCGCGTGACGCTCGATTTGCCGCGCGTGCCGCTGATATGAATGCGCACGGGTATTTTATTGAGTCGGTGCACGTGGATGATGCGTTCCACAATGGCCAGCACCAAAAGCAACGATGTAATCACCGCCAGCAGACTGAAAGTTGTCATACGAGACGATGCTCCTCCCGAAAATCTTAGGTGCTCCTATATACCTCTTCTTGGAATCTGTAAATACGACACCAAGCCTGGATCGCCAACCCCGGTGACGTTTTTAATGGTCACAGTCCGGCTTGGTTTGGTCCGCGGCGCGTGGTATAGATCAAACACCAACAATACCGGTAACTTGTCATGACCGACCAGAGTTGGAAAGACACGTGGGGACGACGAATGATTTCCTTCATCGCGTATGGAGGGGGATTCGTCGTGTTGACGTTTTTATTCCCGGTGCTGTTGCCGGCCGTCGCGCTGCTCGACCTGATTTTCCGCCGCCGGTGGAAAATGACCCGTCTGGCGCTGTTTTTCGAATATTACCTCGCCATGGAAATGGCCGGTCTGCCGGCTTGCTTCGTCATTTGGCTGCGCCACAAGATGCGTCGCGACGTCGAACGCTATCGCACGGCGAACTATCGCCTGCTGCGCTGGTGGGCGCGTTCGTTGCTGGGCGCGTTGCGACGGTTGTACCGCCTGCGGTTCGCCATCGAGGGCGACCGTATATCGTCCGGACCGTTCATCGCCTTCGTGCGCCACATCAGTTGGCTGGACAACCTGATCGCCGCGGCCGCGTTCATCGTACCGCACGATTTGCACCTGCGGCAGATTCTCAAAGACGATTTGCAGTGGGACCCGTGCCTGGACGTGCTGGCCAACCGGTTGGACCACGTGTTCGTCAGCCGCGAGAGCATCGTCATGGATACCGAGCGCGTGGAGATCGTCAAGATGATGACCGGGCTGCGGGCGCGCAACGCGGTGGTGTTTTTCCCCGAGGGCGAACCCTTTCGGCCGGAAAAACGCGAGCTGATTCTATCGCGGTTGGCCACGACCAAGGATTTGCATTACCGCGAAAAAATCGAGGCGCTTAAAAACGTGCTGCCGCCGCGTTTCGACCGTTCGCTGCTGATCCTGGAAAAAAACAAGAACGCCGACGTCGTCTTCTGCGCTCATTATGGCTTCGAGCACGTCTTGAGCGTGGGGGCCTTTTTCGCCGGGGCGCTGATCGGCCGGACGATCCGGGTGCGCACCTGGCGCGTGCCGCACGCGGATATTCCGCACGACGATCCCGACCGGATCAAATGGATGTTCAACCATTGGGCTCGGGTCGACCGGTGGATCGAGCAGGTGAAAAGCAAGAACGAATAGCGCGCCGGCCAAGCGGGAGAAAACAATGCAATCCTATGCCCGCCCTACGCTTTTTTGCAGCCGATGCCTGGGTTTCGCGCCCTGCCGCTGGAACGGCGTAACCGTGCGCAGCGAGGCGATCGCCGCGCTGACGCCGCACGTCGATTTCGTCACGGCCTGTCCCGAAATGGAGATCGGTTTGGGCGTGCCGCGCAAACCGGTGCGCATCGTCCGCGTAAACGACGAGCCGCGCCTGTTGCAGCCCGACACCGGCGGCGATTTCACCGCCGCGATGGTCGAACGCGTGCGGGAGATTATGACCGGATTGCCCGCCGTCGAGGGTTTTATCCTCAAGACGCGCTCGCCGTCGTGCGGCCCTTATGACGTAAAAATGTACGACGGCTTGGCGCGGGGCGCGACGGTGGCGCGCACGGCCGGTTTCTTGGGCGGGGCGATCGTGGAGATCTTCGGCAAACTGGCGGTGGAGGACGAGGGACGGCTGACCAACTTCGTGCTGCGCGAGCGGTTTTTGATCAAGATTTTCGCGCTCGCCGATTTTCGCCGCGCCCGCCGCACCGGCCGCATCGCCGCGTTGCAGGACTTTCACGCGCGCAACAAGTTGATGCTCATGGCCTGCCATCAAAGCGAACAGAAGGCGCTCGGGCGCATTCTGGGCCATCGCGACAAGCGCCCGTTCGACGAAGTGGCGGCCGATTACGAGCAGCATTTGATCCAGGCGTTTCGCTACGGCCCCAAACCCAGCCAGGTGATCAACGTGCTGATGCACGCGCTGGGGTATTTTAAAAAATCGTTGCAGGCGAAAGAAAAGGCGCTGTTTCTCGATCTGCTGGAAGAGTACCGGATCGGCCGGGCGCCGTTGAGCGCGCCGACGGCCGTGTTGCGTGCCTGGATCGCACGCGTCGAGGAGCCGTATCTGGCGCAACAAACCTTTTTCGCACCCTATCCGCCGGAACTGGTGACGATTTCCGATTCGGGCCAGGGCCGCGATTATTGAGCGGGACATGATTCATCCGACACGAGTGCGGCCGCTGAACGATCGTCCGACGCAAAAGGGGCGTTATGTGTTGTATTGGATGCAGCAGGCGCAACGGATCGACGACAACCACGCGTTGACCTTCGCCGCGCGCCGTGCGAACGAACTGGCGCTGCCGTTGGTCGTGTTCTTCGGCCTTACCGACCGTTATCCGGGCGCCAACCTGCGCCATTACACTTTCATGCTCGAAGGGCTGACCGAAACGCGCGAGCGCCTGACGACCATGGGCGCACGCTTCACGCTGCGGGCGGTTGCGCCGGCGGAGGGCGTCGTCGCGTTGAGCCGCGAGGCGGCGCTGGCCGTGGTCGACGCGGGGTATCTGCGCCATCAGCGTCAATGGCGGGCGGAAGCGGCGCGGCGATCGGCCTGCCCGTTGATCCAGGTGGAGAGCGATGTCGTCGTGCCGCTGCAGGTGGTCAGCGACAAGGCCGAATACGCCGCGCGCACGATCCGTCCTAAGATTTACCGGCATTTGGACGATTACCTGTTGCCGTTGCGGTCGGTTGCCTTGAAGCAAGAGGCAACTTTTCTTGAATTACCGGGCGAGGAACTGACCGGCGCGCCGGAGCGGCTGCTCGACCGAATGGCGATCGACCGTTCAGTGCCGCCCGCGCCGTTGCTGCGCGGCGGCGCGACGCAGGCGCAAAGGCTGCTGGCCGAATTCATCGCAGACAAGCTGGACCGCTACGCGACGGACCGTAACGATCCCACGCTCGACACACTGTCGTCGATGAGCCCCTACCTGCACTTCGGTCAGATTTCGCCGTTGACCATTGCGCTGGCCGTGCGCGCGGCCGGTTCGCCGGGCGCGGCGACGTACCTGGAGGAACTGATCGTGCGGCGCGAACTGGCGATGAATTTCGCCTACCATCAGCCGTCGTACGACGCTTTCGTCGGACTGCCCGGTTGGGCGCAACAGACGTTGGCCGAGCATGCGCGCGACCGGCGCGAGTATGTCTACACCGGGGCGCAATGGGAGGCGGCGCAAACGCACGATCCTTACTGGAACGCGGCGCAGCGCGAAATGATGCTCACCGGTAAAATGCACGGCTACATGCGCATGTACTGGGGTAAGAAGTTATTGGAATGGTCTCGCTCGCCGGCCGAGGCCTTCGACCTGGCCGTCGCCCTCAACGACAAGTACGAACTGGACGGTCGCGACCCCAACGGCTACGCCGGCGTGGCCTGGTGCTTCGGCTTGCACGACCGCCCCTGGGCGCGGCGGCCGGTGCTGGGCACGGTGCGCTACATGAACGCCGCCGGGCTTAAGCGCAAGTTCGACGCCGACGCCTACGTGGCGAAGGTCGCCTTGTTGAAATGAATGCTTAAAATACGAAATGACGCAGAAAACAACGAAGGAGAAAGAGGTTGGAAAACCTGAGATTGATCGGGAAAAAGTTGCCGCCGCTGCCGGCGGAAGTTCTGCCGACGGTCCCCGATTGGGAGCATTGCGATCCGTCATTCATTCGGCGGGCGCTGAAAGCGGCGTTGGCCCGACCCGATCACGGCTGGTATGTGCTCGACGGTTCGCGGACGATCACAGCGCAACCGCGGTTGTTTCAAGTCGACGGTAAAGAGCTGGTGGCCTATCGCGCCGACGGCAAGGTGATCGTCGCCGGCAACGCCTGTCCGCATTACGGCGGGCCGCTGGCCGCCGGACATATGCACGACGGCAAGCTCGTTTGTCCCTGGCACGGGCTGCAATTGGACGAACGCGGCCACCGGCATTGGCAGCCGCTGCCGGTCCATGACGACGGCGTGCTGACCTGGGTCAAACTCGGCGCCGGACCGGACGCGACCGCGCAACCCGTTTTGCCGCCGCGGCCGACCAATTTCATTGATGCGGTCATTCGCCATGAAGGCGATTGCGAGGCGAGCGACGTAATCGCCAACCGGCTCGATCCCTGGCATGGAGCGCATTATCACCCGCATACGTTTGCGCGGTTGGTGGTGACCAAGATCGAGATCGAGGAACTGCGGGTGCGGGTGGCTTACCGCGTCTGGCGACGCTGGTGCGTCGAGGTCGACGCCACGTTCCATGTGCCCGATCCGCGTACGATCGTGATGACGATCGTCGACGGCGAAGGCGTGGGATCGGTCGTGGAGACCCACAGCACGCCGATCGCGCCGGGACGCAGCGCGGTGATCGAAGCCACGCTGGCTTCTTCGGAACGCCCCGGCTTCGCCCGGGCGCAAAAGGCCGCCTGGTTGGTGCGGGCCTTCATGAAGCGGGCGGCTCGGCGCTTGTGGGTCGAGGATCTAGCCTATGCGGAGCGGCAGCGCCGGCTGCGCGAAGGACTCGTCGGCTCTTAGGCGCGCAACGCCGGCTTCGCCTTGAAGATGCCCCGCAACGGCACGGTGTATAGATCTTCGCCGCGCACATTCCAATCGGCGAGCAGGCGATTGGCGGCCAGGATGCCGGTGGTCGCCGCTTTTTCCATCAACGCCGAAGGCATGGGGGCTTGAACGAAATCGCCGGCCAGGGCGATGCCCGGCAATGGCGTGGCCACCGTCGGCCGCGAGGCGAATCCGCCGGGCGCAAAGGCCGGACAATCCTGCCGCCAGAGGAATCGCTCGGCGCGGATCGGCATCTTGCCTGTTTCCGGGTATAGCTCGCGCAGACGGTCGAGGAAAAATCGTTTGATTTCCTCCTCTGTTTTATCCTCCGGTACGGCATAGGCATGGATTTCGATCGCCGAACCGCCATGGCGCAACGCCCACCGGCGGCTTTCGCCCTCAAACAATTCGTACACGGAAATGTTGTCGATCATGCCCAACCCGGCCGTGCCGACGAAGGGGGATCGATCGGGATTGACCGGTTGGTCGAACCAGATGCGCCAGACGGCGAAGGGCAGGGTCAACGAGAGCCCGGCCACGGCCGCGCGCCAGGCTTCGTCGGCGAGGTCGGGAGAATCCCGTACGATCGTCTGCAGCGCCGGCACGGTCACGGCCAGCACGACTCCGTCGGCATCGACCGGTTCGGCGTTTTTCACGATCACTCGCCAGCCGTTTTCATGCTTTTCGATTTTTTCGGCCGCAGCGTTCAGGCTAAGGCGAGCGCCCAAGCCGGCGAGGTAGCGGGCAAAGGGCCGCCACAGCGAATCGGAAAACGGTTCCTGCAAAACGTCGAAGATCAGCCCTTCGGGATTCCCCAGGAAATAGAAGTGGAACATCATCAACAATTCGCCGGCCGACATTTTGTCTTCGGGATTGAAAAAGGAATGGGAAAAGACATCGAACAGCATGCGCCGGGCTTGGGGCGGGAAGTTGAGCGAATCAAGGTATTCGCGCGCGGTCAGATGGTCGAAAGCGGCATACGTGACGGTCGGATCGTAGCGCAGCATTTCCATCGCCGCTTTGACGTTGGTGCGCAGCAGATCGCGAAAGGTCAAATGGGGTGTGCGCATTACCAGCGTCGCAACGTTCCAGGGTGCGCGCCGGGGCAGCTTTTGGAACGATTCCACCGATCCGTTGGGGCCGTAAATCGGGTAATCCTGCAACGGCATGAGCAGACGCAATGGCGGATCGATCCGGCGCAACAAACGGCGTAGATTGTAATACTGGCGGAAAAACGCATGGAAGCCTCGCTCCATTTCAAAAGGCTCGCCGTCGAGATGGTCGGTCCAAGCGCCGACGCGACCGCCAAGATAATGTTCCCGCTCCAGCAACGTCACCTGGGCGCCGCGTTCGGCGAGGATGATCGCCGCGGCCACGCCGGCCAAGCCGCCGCCGATCACCGCGACACGTTTCGGCTTTTCCAGTCGGGGCAACGAAGCCGATCCCGGCTGCCAGAACAGTTGTGGACGATAGGTGTCCATGATTACTTCCTTTTCTTTTTTTGTGCCCAATCCTTTTCCACCAATGTTTTGATACGTTGCAGAATCTCGTCCATTTTATCGGCATGAATTTTCGCGCCGATGGTTTTCCAGGCGAATTGCATGAATTTTCCTTGCGGGACGATCAAGGCGCGATGTTCAAGGACGGTGTGCCCCTCGGCGTCGGGCGAGGTAAAAAATTCGATTTTGCCGCGAAAGATGCCGTCGACGATCTGGGTGCGCAGAACCTGTCCCGTTTCCAATTCGGTGATTTCCACCAACCACCAGGGGTCGGTGGGCACGGTGATCGTAAAGCGGATTTGCATTCCGATCCGCGCTTGCGTGCCGCGGGGGAATTCGATGAGCAAACGATCGTCGTGCGACCAGAGTGAGATTTTATCGCCGTCGGAAATGTACGGATAAACAAAGTCGGGTGGGGCCTGGATGGTGATGGTGTTGAGGTCGCTCACGGGACACTCCTTTCCTTCGTATTCGATCAGGGCTAAATCCGCCATCGCCAACGTCGCCGACAGGCAAATCATCCCGATCAGCAGACCGAGAAAGAAAACTGCGCGATTTGATTTTCGTTTGCCGGTTAACACGTTCCGTTTTGTCGTTATTGGGGAGACGCGGTCGTCTCCGGTTTGTTTTTCCGCCGATCTTCCTCGACGATCCGTTTGATTTCCTGCATGAAGGTCCACATTTTCTTACGGTGCATTTGTTTGCCGTAGACTTCCCAGACGACGGTGACCACCATCCCCACCGGTTTGATACGCATTTCGTGTATGAAGACGGTCGAGCCGTCCGGCTGCGGTTGCAGGAGGTAAGCGAATTCGCCGGCCAGTACGCCGTCGACGAACTCGGTCAACACCAGGCGACCGGGCTCGAGGCGGACGATCTCCAGCAGCATCATCGGGTGCGAAATGACGTCCATTTCAATTTTTATCTGCTTGCCCACGCGCGGCTCGATCCCCCGCGGGAAGGTGACCGTCACGCTGTCGTCCTTCTGCCAGCGGCTGATGCGGTCTTCCTCGATCAGGTAGGGGTACACAAACTCCGGCGGGGCGTCGATGGCGATTTCCAGGCGATAGGTTTGAATTTCATTCTCTGCCGCGACGGAGATAGTTACGCCAGGCAACGCCAACCCGAGCCAAAGAACGAGGATTATTTTTTTTAGCGACAAAAGCTCCCCTCTCTCTTCCACTACAATCATAAAAACCGACCGATTCGACGGTCAATAGCGGAACGTGACACCGGCCGTGCCTCCCGCCACGATTCCCTCGGCGCGGACGGGGCGATCGTCGGCGATGCGCTCCTCGCGATGTTCCAGGGGCATGACCAGCAACGCCGCGTCGATCGTCAACGGCGCTTTAAGCCAGGAGAAACGATGCGTATATCCTGCGCCCAAGCCGAAGCGGTGGCGGTCGCTGTCGAGCGCCAGATGGTTGTTGCCGCCCAGGTTTTCGAAAGGCGACGGTTCGTAGGCGTAGCCGCCGCGCACTTCCCACGCGGGATCCGGTCGCCAGCGCAACCCGGCGCGGGGAATGAAAATGTCGCGCGCCTGCAATGCGAGATCGTCGGCGGTGGCGCTGCTGGTGTACAACTGCCGGTTGAATCGACTCCACAACAAGGCTTCGCCCTGGACATTCAATGTCCATGTCCCCTGGGGAAACAACTCGACTCCCGCCACAAACTGATGCGGCGTGTAACCGTCGAGAAACTTCATTTCGGTCGGATAGGCTTTCACCGGCGTGCCGGCAATCTTAGGGGTGGTGTCGCCGGAAACCGGATCGACGCGGGCCAGCATCTCGGCGCGATAAACCAATCCAAGGTGAAACGAATCGGCTTGCCACTGCAGCCCGGCGAGCGGAAAAAACGCCAAGCGGCCGAGCAGGGAAATTTGTTCGTTTTCGGTGCTGCCGAGGATTTCGATATCCTGCACAATGGTGACGCGGGCCGTGTATCCCAGCAGATAACCGATCCCCAGATTCAAGCCGTCCACCACTTGCGCGCCCAATCCATGGGCGAAGGAAAAGGAACGCTTGCCGTAGCGCAGAAATTGACCGTTTTCATGTTCCACATTATCGAAGGCGACGATCGTACTGAAGCCGTCGTCCACCGAAAGCGTCACGCCCATGCCCACCGGGTAGGCATTCGCCAACAATTGACCGAGCGGCATGTCCAAACCTATGGTGACGATGTTGTTGGCGTGGTTGAATTCCTTCTGCCTGTCGGCCGGGCCGCCGCGCAATTGCGGTTGGGCGAACAGATAACCTGCCGCCAGGGAGTTGAACTCGAGATCGGCCAAGGCGGCGGGATTAAGATAGGCGGCGCCGGCGGCGGCGGGCGAGGCGGCGACCGCTCCGGCCAGGGCGATATCGGTCGGGAAAACGCCGTACATCAAGTATAGATGTTCCACTCCGGCCCCAACCGGTCTGGGCAGCAGCCAAAGCAGCAGGAGCAATGTCAGGCGTTTGAGCATTTTTTCCCACCATTAAAATACGGACGGATTTTTCCATTTCATTTGACGCGAACGCTCGTTCATGGCCGGCAAAACGCAAAAACTTCAACCGGGCGATCGTTTCCACCAAGGCCGAGACAAGCCGATGATGAACTGTGCGGCTTCAATCGGATGGGGAGCGCCGCACGGAGTCCGTCGGGAGTCGATCACCCGGCGTCGACCGTCTCATGCCAAATGGCTCGTTCGAGCGTATTGGCCAGATCCTGTAAGACTTTCTCCTGGGCGATAATCGAACGCAAAATCGCTTTGAGCGGTTCCAACCGGATTTCGGATTTCTCGTCGAGATCGATTTTTTTCATGCCCCAATCGGGAAACAGGCGCTCCGTGATGTTGTCTTCCACGCCCAGCAGCAAGACGTCGACATGGCGCGGATCGCTTAGAATCGATCGATACAAGTCGTCGATATGTTCGGCCGGCCCTTCGATGACCTGGAAAAACATGCCGCCGGAAGTCATCAATATGCCGGTAACACCCAGTTTTTCATTCTTTTTCTCCGCGCGAGAGGCGAGAGCGGCAATTTCTTTCCCGACCATGGGCTCAGCGAATCGACTGACATATTTTATACGCTTCATTTGTTTTCTCCTCGGAATTATCAGTTAAGTCGATATCCACGAATAGGCGTTTCGTCAATCGAAACGAAATGTTTTTTTAAAATACCGCTGACAGGACGGCGGGAAAAAAAGAATTATATTAAAAGGAAAACCACAGAAAAAAAAGGAGCCGTTTAATGAAAAAAAATAAACTTCTGCCAATGGTTTTTCTGTTTGTGTTCGCTTGGGCCGGCACGGCTTGGGGACATGTTCCTTATTTCGAAACCGAGGATTTCTCCCCGACCAACCGCTTTGTCATTCCCTACAAGATCGAGCAATCCATTGCCGCTTATGCCTGGCTGACCACGGACGGCATCCTGCCGTCAACGGATGTGGATGTTTACGAGTTCACGATCGAGGAACCGACCGGCGTGTATTTGGAGGTTATCGTGCCGGCCTGTCGCGGGTATGAGTCGCTGGCGCCGTGGTTCGCGTTGGTCGGCCAAGGTCTGCCCGCGCCCACCGAAGAACTGCCCTTCGAATTGCCGCCGGGCTGGGGCGCCCTGGTCACGCCCCATCTCCTCGGCGAGGAACCGCGCCCGAAATTCTGGGAGCCGTTCGGCGGTAAGTTCTATTACGAGGGGCCGCAATTCAAACAGGTCGTCGAACAGCCGGGCACCTACTACATTGTGTATTGGGATCCGGCGCAAATCGGCGGCGACTACGTGGCGGTGATCGGCGACAAGGAAATCTGGCGGCTGCCCGATATCCTGCTGGCGCTGGTCAATACGCCCAAGATCCGCCAGGATTTGGAATTGCATCTCGAGTGCCTGCCGCCCCTGGCCGATGACGACGATGATAGTGCCGACGACGATTTCATCGATGACGATATAATCGACGACGACGCGGCGGACGACGATGCGGCGGATGACGACGCGGCGGATGACGATGCCGGCGACGACGATGAATCGATGACCGATGACGATGCGCTGGACGATGACGACGACGACGGATGCGGCTCGTGATTCGGCAAAGACGATCGGCCGATCAATAGAACGCGTAGCCGGTCAAAAAGTTGAGGCGGATGGTGTTGAAGCCGCCGTTGACCTCGACGTCCAAGAAATCGTCGCCGCCCGCTTCGCCGGCAAAGCCCATGACGCCCAGATCCAGCGAGCCGCCCAGCACGAAGTTGTTGGCGAAGCGGTGGGTCGAGCCGACCGACAGGTCCACATACCAGGACCGCAGCGGGTCGGAGGTGTAATCCTCGTCCGCATATTCGATGCTGATGCGGTACCGGCCGCCGCCCAAGTGGCTCATTAAAAAGAGATTGGTGCGATCATCGGCCCCGAAAAACCACTGGTAGCCCAGGCCGACCGCGATATGCCAACTGAAGAAGCGGAACGATTCCCCGTCGATCACTT
>Ga0116156_10001262_pt1 | contig 25179 bp, 23 predicted proteins | sample AD_UKC045_MetaG_FD_89891 | JGI IMG/M metagenome (GOLD analysis project Ga0116156, IMG submission 89891) | Active sludge microbial communities of municipal wastewater-treating anaerobic digesters from USA - AD_UKC045_MetaG | ecosystem: Engineered > Bioreactor > Anaerobic > Digestate | place: USA... | reverse complement strand
TATACTATTCGGCAAAATTATTACGTGATTTCCTATTTGAACATTTGAGGCGATAGTTACATTTTGAAAAACAACCGCGCCATAACCGAGATTTGACATTGAAGAAACGCGCGCGGTAGGATGTATAATGGTTTCAAACCTGTCAAGAGTAATATTGGTCTTAGCAATAATATCTTTTTTTTTCCAAAAATTTAACGGACTGCCTATGCCATTAACAAATAAACATTCTTTATATGAATCGGCGGAATCAAGTCCTCCAAGAACTTTAACTCCATAAAATTCTTTACCCCATTTTTTTTCATCATCGTCTAAAAATCCAAAGCACTGATACGACGGTTTTCGTTCACTTGCATTGACGTCGTTGATAACGTCAAGTATATCAATACAATTTCCGCCGGTACCAAAAATAATAATTTTCTTAGTCATATTGTGCGCCCCTTAGCGTTTTATATGTTTTGAAACTCTACTGTTTTAAAAAACTTTACGTTTAATTCCTTATCCTATTTTAATCTTTAAAGTTTTACATTCCCCAGATTGAAACATATTCATTAAATTTCTGAAAGAAAATTTTTTCATCCCATTTTTTTTCAGATGATTTATCAAACAATATCAGATGTCCGGCTTTCGCTCCGCATACATCCATATATTTTTTCAATTGACTCAATCCGTCTTGTTTGGATTTTTCAGTTCTAAAAACTTTTGTTTCTATACAAAATTTTTCACCGCCAAATTCAATAAACAAATCAATTCGTTTTCTTCCTAACCCGTATTCCCTGTGAATTCTCCCGCCGCCATTGATTATTCTCTGTAAAAACGCCATTAAAAGTAAATGCGGACCTGCTTCCTTATACGCAAATTTTTCCAGCCAAACCTCGCTGTTTTCACGATAAAACTGCTGAAATCTTTTCAACAGTTTATCCAATTGAAGTTTGTTGTTTTCTATAAACCATACCGGTTCTATGCTCATTGTGTATTGAGTGGCATACACAAGTTCGCGCGGAATCACTTCTTTGTAAATAGCGTTTGATATCCGGTATTTTTTTTCTTCCTTTTTTATCAAACCTAAATCCGCGACATATTTTAAATCATCAATACTTAAATTTTCAGTTTCCTCTTCTGAATATAAAATCGGTTCAATTACTTTTTGCACTCGAGCTTCGCTCAACTTATCAATCAATATATCTATATGGGTATCGCGGCGCAATATCATATTTTCTTTTGCCGATTCAATATGTTCTTTAGTTATTGGTTTGCTTCGGTCTTTCTCAATTTCAAACGCTACTTCATAAGCAAGGGCATTGACTAACCACGGTTGACCTTCGGTAAGTTCCCAAACATAATCAATAACATCATCTTCAAATATCTGCCCTGTTTCTTCGGTATGTTTCAAATACAATTTTTTAATTTCTTCTTTTTGAAAATTTTCTAAAGTTATTGATTTGGCTTTAATATTAAAAGCGCTGCCGCCTGCTATAATCATTTTTTCTTTATCAGAATGAATTCTATAATCCTGCACATCGCGCACGCCGCACAAAATTATTGATTGAGGAAATCCTTTAGGACGATTCAAATAACCGCTGCGCAGCTGCCGTAAAACCGATATTAAAGTATCGCCGACTAACGCGTCAATCTCGTCAATCATCAGTATAAGCGGTTTATCTAAATTCATTGAAAATCTATTCAACACTTCGCCTAAAAGTTTATCTCCGGGAATTTTATCATATAGCGAAAAATAATCCGGAAATTTTTCAACTAATTTCGGATGCGAAAATCTAATCTGCTGAGCCAGAGCGCCTAAAATTGTTCTGACGCCTCGTTCAACATCGTGACGCGCAGTTTGTCCTTCTTCAACATTAAAATATATGCAATGGTATTTTCCTTCAGTATTTAAATAATCGCGAAGTCCGATAAGGCAGCTCGTTTTACCGGTCTGCCGCGGAGCGTGTAAAATAAAATATTTTTCTTGTTCTATCAGAAATTTTATATCATTATAATTTATTCTTTCCAACAAATCCAAATAATAATGAATATCGGTTTTTATTGGTCCTGCAGTATTAAAAAATTTCATACTCGCCTCCTTAAATCTTGCGGAGAATTACTTTAAAAATTTCCCCAAGTCTTCATTTTAATAATTTTTGCCTGACCGCAAATAAACCTAACTACTCGACTTGATACATTATCAGATTTGTAATCGTTTGGTATTCCATATTCGGAATTTTTATCTTTCACCGCAATTTCAACCGCGTTTTCAATGTTTTTAGAATCAATGCCGCATTGAACGCATACTCCGGTATCCAAAGCTTCCGGTCTTTCAGTAGAATTTCTTATTACGACCGCTGGAAATTCAAGTATTGCCGATTCTTCAAATATGGTTCCGCTATCGGATATTACGCAGAAAGCGTTTTTTTGCAGATTAACATAATCAAAAAAACCAAACGGTTTATTAATAATGACATTCTTATTAAATTTAATTTTTTGATATTTTAATCTATTCAAAGTTCGCGGGTGCGTTGAAAAAATAATCTTATGTTTGTATTTATTTACGACGTGATTAACAGATATGATAAGTTCTTTTAATTGATTTTCGTTATCTACATTTTCTTCTCTATGAGCGCTCAATACAAAATATTTTTTCTTTTCCAATTTTAATTTTTTCAATATGTCAGATTTCAATATTCTATCGTAATTTTTTTTAATTACTTCTGTCATTGGAGTTCCGGTAATATATATATTACCCGGATTTAATCCTTCTCTAATCAAATGAAGTTTAGCATGTTGGGTATAGCAAAAATTAATATTAGAAATATGATCTACAATCCTCCTATTTAATTCTTCCGGCGTATTTTCATCAAAACACCTATTGCCTGCTTCCATATGAAAAACAGGAATTTTATAACGTTTAGCCGCTATCGCAGTCAATGCGCTGTTTGTATCTCCGAGTATCAGAAACGCATCAGGATTTTCTTTTATGATAACTTTTTCAATCCCAGAAATTATTTTTCCGATTTGTTCGCCGATTCTGGCGCTTTTAACTTCAAGAAAATAATCGGGTTTTCTAAGGGTTAAATCTTCAAAAAAAATCTGATTTAGTTCGTAATCATAATTTTGTCCAGTGTGGACAAAAATATGGTCGCAATACAAATCTAATTTTTTTATTACTTCAGACAATCTGATTATTTCAGGTCTTGTTCCAACTACAGTCATTACCTTTATTTTATTTTTTTTCATAATAATTAGTTCCTTTTTTTTAATGAACTACCTCGCAACAAGCTGCGAGGTATCAAAGAAATTAAGAAATATGGAATCTAAGCAAGCTTCGGGGAATTAACCCTAATCTCTTATTAAAAAACCTATTTGCGAATTTGCGCAAATTCGCAAATAGCTTTCAATGCCTTGATAAAATATCTTCAGCCACTTCAATTATCCGGACAACGCTTTCATTTTTTAATGAATACATCACTTCGTTTTTTATTGTTCTATAACTTACTATATTTAAATCTCTCATTATTTTTAAATGCTGGGATATATTGGGAATTTCCTTTTTTAATAATTCGCTTAATTTCCCGACGCTATATGAACTATTGATTAATAATCTAATAATTTCAAATCGTGTCGAATTAGATAAACATTTAAACACTTTTAAAACCCTTAAATCATTTTCGTTTATCATATTTTTCTCCTGAATACTATACGATTTTTTTTAATATCGTATCCTGTTCTTCTTTATTAAACGGTTCGCTTATATACGCTGCTAATATCATTTCTCCGTCCGAAATATTAACGAATGCATGAACGACATTAGGAGGAACTTTTACCATACAATAATTATTTTCGCCAAAAATTATCAAATCTTTTTTTCCTGTTTCAATATCTAACAAATGTAGTTCCGCATTTCCCTTAATAATTGTAAAATACTCGGCTTTTCGGGTATGGTAATGATTCCCTTTTATAACTCCCTTTTGTTTTGCTTGAGAAATATATACTAATCCAAATTGTTTTTGTTCGTCAACATACTGCGATTGAACTAATTCAATAAAATATCCTCGTTCATCTTCTTTCTTTTCTAATTTAATTACTTTTACTTTTTCTATATTCACTGATATACTCCTTCAATCCTTCTTTGAATTTTGTAAATGAAAAACCGGATATTTTTTTTAAAATCTTTCTATTGTCAATTATTGAACGGTTAACTTTTTCCGGTATTGACTTAAAATCAATATTCGCCTTTTCCGAAATAAATTCTTCTATATATTTTACCGCGTCGCATATTCTTATTGTTTCGTTAGACGTTAAATTATAGATACCTTTTTCAAAATCTTCGTGTAAAATTATCTTTTCAATAATTCGACAAATATCTTTTATGTAAATATAACTTCGTTTCTGTAATCCTTTATTATTTAAAGTGATGTTTTTTTTATTGTAAATATTTTCTATGAAAGTTGCAATAGCTGAATTATAAAACGGTCTTGTCCCAAACCCATAAACATTTGAACATCTTAATATAACAGGATTAATCGCATCTGAATTCAAAAGAAGTTGTTCCGCTAAAAACTTTGTAACGCAGTGATAATTCGGCGGGTTTATTCTATAATCCTCGGTAATTATTTTTTTATCCGAATAATATCCGTAAATTTGCGTAGTCGATAAATAAATAAACATTTTATTTTTTTTTGAGTCTTCGCATGATTTCATAAGATTATAGGCTGAATAAATATTAAAATTCATCGAATCGTCGGAACCAATAATCGAACCCGCCAAATGAATAATGACGTCAAGATCGGAAGTAAATTTTTTAACTTCATTTAGCCGTTTTAATTTATAGAAATCTTTATCAAATTTTTTAATCTTAAACTTATCTTGCAAAATCAAATATTCGGACAAATTACCGCCTATAAAACCATCCGCGCCTGTTATTCCAATTCTAATCATTATGAATTATACTCCGGAACAAAATTTGAATTCAGCCATCCTTCTTCTTTTAATGTTTTAATTATCTCTGATTTTTTAAAATATTCGGCATTTTTAGAGCTGAATTCATTAGTTTCAATTTTCTTTAGTTTATCGTATTTCTTAAAAATGTTCAATTCTATTCTTGGCAATAAAACAAAATAACCGTTTATTTTAACGGTGCGGGCAGATTCTTCAACTGAAATCAAACTTTCATGAATTTTTTCGCCGGGTCTTATTCCAACCAATTTTATTTTTTTGGGTTTTTCTGGCGTTAATGTTTCATACATACTATCTATTAAATCGGATATTTTTATGGCTTTAATGTCAAGTATGAAAATTTCCCCTCCATATGCAATAGGCAAAGCTTCAATAATTTTTTGCGCCGCAAATTTCAATTGAACAAAAAAACGAGTCATATCTTTATGAGTTAAATATACTTCTTCGCCTTTTAAAATCCGTTCTCTAAAAATCGGTATGGCGCTCCCCCTCGAACCAATAACATTTCCGTATCTGATACAACTATAAATTTTGCCTGAAACTGCGTCTCTCTGATTGGCTGTTATAATTATTTGTTCCATAATCCCTTTACTCATTCCGTAAGTGTTTATAGGAGCGCAGGCTTTATCCGTGCTTACTGCCATCAGATATTTTATACCGGCGCCCAAACAAGCGTCAACCACGTTTTTAGTTCCAATAATATTTGTTTTTACAGATTCAAATGGAAAATATTCGCAAGTAGGAACCTGTTTTAACGCTGCGGCATGAAAAACTATATCAATGCTTTCAAGGGCTTCTCTTATTGAATTAATATCTTTGACGTCGCCTATTCTAAAAGTAACATTTTTTTGATTAATATAAATTTCACGCATTATGGATTGTTTCAATTCGTCGCGGCTAAAAATTCTTATTTCTTTAGGATTATATTTCAATAAATTATTTACAAGCGTTTTTCCTAATGAACCGGTGCCGCCGGTTATCATTATTTTTTTTCCTTTGTAAAACCGATTCAAGTCGATTCTTCTTTGATTCATTTAAACTCCTCCGCAAAAGCAATTTTTTTATTAAAACGCTAAATATAAATATATCTGTTTTAAAGTATTCTTTTTTTGCCAAATGAATAGTAATAATCGTTAGGCAAATAATCAACGCGTTCTAAATTATTAAAAGTTATAAAAGCTTCGCTATTATTATCAATTTTTGATGTATCTGATGTTTGCAATAAAAATTTAACGGATTTAACATCATTTAAAATTAATTTAAATATATTATACAAAAAGTTTGTTTTATAAAAAAATATCCCTGAAATTCGGGAATTAAAATATTCAATATCGTATCTGATTTTATTCTTAAATTCTTTATACAGCATTACATAAAAATTCAAATCATTAAAATTCAAATCAAGGTTATATTCGGAATTTAATTCTTGAATTGTAAACACGGGTATATTTATCTCTAATTTTAATCTGTTTTTAATTTTATCTCCATTATTTATTGAAGCCGCAAAAACAAAATCCGCCGAACTAATTTGTTCTACTAATACGATATTTAATTTTTCTTTGTTAAAATAAATTAGTTCCCTGATTTCGCCCGTTCCGTAAATAAATACTTTTTTATTTTTAAAACATCTATTTAAACTGTTAATCAACGCGTCGATTAATTTATTACAATAAAACAACAACCCGTTAGGAATATGAAAACCAAAATAATTTTTTAATTTCAATAATTCTTCATAGGAATGCTCTTGCGTATAATAAATTATGTCTTCTTTATTCATCCATACGTCATCATTGATTTTATTTTGATTTTTTAAAGAAAAATATATCTGAGTATTAGGTAAAATCCAAAGAATATTTATAGCAAAATAATTAGAATAATCGCAATTAATTTTTTTCATCAAAAGAATAGTTTCGTCAATAGTATCGATAGTTTCTCCGGGTAATCCCAAAATAATATACGGACGAAAGCAAATATCATTTTCAATGCATAAATGATATGCCGTTAATATTTCTTCTACGGTTATTTTTTTGTTCACAGCGTTTAATAATCTTTGCGAACCCGATTCGATACCGAAATCAAGCCGAAAACATCCAGATTTTTTACACAATTCAATTACTTCTTTATCAATATTATCGACTCTGCTTAAAGCCATCCATTTAATATTCAAATTTAAATCGATTATTCTATTCAAAATAATCTTCAGCCGATTTTTATTAATAAAAAAATTATCGTCATAAAAAATTATTTTATCGTATTTAAGGCTTTTTGTTAAAAAAACAAGTTCGCCAATTATATTTTCCACTCCTCTAAAATTGATTTTTCTTTTCCAATAATGAGAGGACGAACAAAAACTGCAAGCATATGGACATCCTCGCGAACTTATTATTCCAGCCATATTGCGGCATTCGCTATCATTTATGTAAGTATAATCGGATTTAATAACATCGACATATGAAGGATAAAAAATTTCGTCTAATTTATCTGATATCGTATATGATTTATCTATATGAAAAATACCGTTATTTTTAACGAAGGAAATTGAACCTGCTTTTATTATTAAGTTTTCATCGCTATAAACTTTTAAAAATTCTATTATTTTTTTTTCTCCTTCTCCCGCAAAAACGTAATCGGCTCCAACCTTTAATAATTGTTCAGGAAAAAAAGAAGCATGCTGTCCGCCGACAATAATTTTTATACGAGGGAATTTTTCCTTAATAAATTTTATAAAATTATAAACGTTATTCCTCATTACTGTCCAGCAGGATAAACCTATAAAATCCGGATTATATTCATTAATATATGACGATATTTCATTTTCTGTTAAAACAGACGCATTATAAAATTTACAATCGTAACCTGAATTTAAAAGAGCGGATTGTATATACAACAAACCAAAAGGTGGGAAATTCAATTTTTGTCTTTTGGGTTCGGCAATTAATAGTATTTTCATTATCTTTTATTCTTAATCCTTTTTATTCAATATCAAATTAATAAAAAAATTTTTGATAAAAAAACAAATAAATAAAAAAGAACAAAATGCATTTAAAAATAAAGCTAACAGAAATTTATAATAGATTTTTTCAACGAAATAAAAAACAAGCCATTTTTTAAAATCAAATAAATGCATTTTCTTATCAAAATCAATACAGTATAATTTTGACGGTTTAAGGAAAAATAATATTCCGGCTATAATCGAACCGTATTTTTCGCCATAATAATTATTCCACGGTAAAACTATGACGCTTTCAGGTTTTATAATATCTTTGAATAAACGCATTTTTAAAAAACTGAATTTATCAATAGGTTTAAAAATATATCCGCATATTTGCGTATCAAAATTTAAGTGTTTTATGTTATTTTGAGCGATAGCGATTAGTTCAGCATTATCATATTCTTTACTTAAAAACTCTAAAACGCCTATAAAATGATTCATCTGGCAAGTTCTAAAAATAAATATTTTCATTTAAACAATTTTATGAAATCGGAACAAAATAATTTTTCTTAAACTTATTATTAAAAAAATCAATCATAAACGACGACCAATTTTTTTTAAACGCATCTTCGTTAAAATTGGTTGCGATGTATTTATATGCGTTTTCTTTTATATAATCCAGAGAATATTTGTTTTCATAAATATATCTTAAAATTTTATTCCACTCCTCAATATTATCTTTGTCAATAAGAAAACCGTTATGTCTGTTTATAATTAAATCGGATATGCCGCCGACATTAGAAGCTATAACAATTTTTTTCATCAGCATTGATTCGCCAACCGAATTAGACGGCCCGTCGGAGCGGGAAGGATGCATCAAAACATCGGCATTATTGATATAATATTTGACATTTCTTTGATAGCCGACAAAAAAAATATTTTCAATTTTTTTTTCTTCGATTACTTTTTTCAAAGTCGGGTGGTATTCGCCAAGAATAAAAAATTTTATAGGCAAATCGCGGGTTAAATCAGCCGTATTAATCAATATATCAAAACCTTTGTCATATTGAACTCTGCCTAAAAAAATAACAGACAAAAAATTGTCGTCGCCTATTCCAATTTTATTTTTTAATAACTCGGCAATTTTAAAATCTTCATTCGACATTTTTATTCGTGAAAAATCGAATAACTGACCAAGTATAGATATTTTTGATGAAATCAAATACGACTCATACAATTTCGTATGACCAGAAGTCTGAATAATAACGCGTTCAGTAGAATCGCACATTAATTTTGTTCCATACTTGTCAATCCAGTATTTAAATAAATTAGTATGAGGCGGCAATCCCCTGAAAGAATATATTTTTCTTGCTTTTAAACAATTTAAAAATATATAATACCATGGATACATATAATCGACCGCAGTATCAAGGAAAACTACGCAATTTTTATTTCCAGATATTTTTTTATACAATTTAAAAACCGCGGTTCCAAAATTTCTTTTATATAAATAATTTATTTTAGAAACTAAAATATTTTCCGAATTAAAAATCATTTCGGAATTTTTAAAATCATTTTTAAACGCTTCCGATTCCACTCCAAGTTTTAAAAAAATTATTTCTACCTCTGAAAAAAAATTTTTAAAAACCTTTGCCGTTGTTAGATATTTATTAAAAACCCCGTGGGTTTCACGCGAACAAAAAAAATTTATGATATAGAATATTTTCATAGAAAATTATATTAGCGGAATATACCATTGATCGCAATTTTTGCAAAAATCGCCGTATTTTTCCTCGCAATGCTTTTTCTTTTCAGCTAAAAGTTTTTCTTTTAAACCGGCGTCGTAAATATTTGCATTCAAGTCATTCATTGAACATATTATTGATTCGGAATTAACGTCTTGGTCGCAAATGCAGACATTCCCGTCGGAATTAATAAATATTCCCTCAAATAACCGCCTGCAGGGAAATCTGTTAGCCGGAGCATATTCGGTAACCTTCAAATCTTCAAGACGATTTTGAAAATGATTATGTTTCATAATCAGACAGTATTCGACAGCGAGATGATTTTTATAAAATTCTTCATCGACAAAAGACAATGTTTTATTTCTGCGGTAAGTTTCGGCGAACATCCATTTTTTAGAAAATTCAAGGGCATTTTTTTCCGTTTGCTTATTCAGAATATAAGTTACGGCGATATTCGGTTTAGGTATCAAATTTAGAAATATTTTTTTCTTAACGCTCGAGAAATAATTGATATTTTGAATTACTTCCTTATATTTATTGTTTCCCCAGAATTCAGAATAAGACTTCTCGTCAACGGCGGATAAATTAATGAATACGTTATCAATTTGACAATCTATGATTTTGTTAATCATTTTTTCAGTTAAATTTAGTCCGTCCGTATAAAAAGATATTTCATATCCTTTCTCATTAATCTTTTTTAAATTTTTTAACGCATCGAGCAAATCGTCGATTTTAGAATACAAAAACGGATCGCCGGTTCCTTTAAAATCAATATAAAATTTATTATGCCTATCTGTCCTCATTCTGCATTTTTCAATAGTATTCAACAAATCTTTCATACTATTCAAATCCATTTCGGTTTCGCTTATTTTCACTTTATCTCCGTCAAATCCATTTATGGGTTTGTTGTTGAATTTATTGGTAAGATTCACCGATAATTGAGAAAAAAAACTCATTTGAATTTCAAAGAACACGTTCAAACTTATTTCTGCTATTTTAACTCGATTTAAATCTAAATATTTTTTGATATGGTTCATTATATTAAGCGAAGTGAATCCGCAATGATATTTAATGTTAGCCGGTCCGAATTTATAACCGAGAGAGGATAAAGGAATCTCGCTTACAAGTATTTCATTTTTAATATCGTCTTTATTTATAATCAAATGCTCGAAAATATTCTTATTTGGATAAATTACAAGATTATCTATCTTGCAATTTTTCCATTTGGAAAAGACATTTTTATTCAATAAAAATAAATCCGCTCCTTTAATAAATTCAAAATAAGTAAAATCATTTTTATTAGCGGAATGATTGTCCGTAAGCGCTTCAAGCATTTCATGGCTGAAAAACCATGTGATATTATAACACATCAAAAAATCATCGTATTTCGAATCTTGAGAAATAAACTCAAAAATCCGATTGTGATATTTGGCGTAAGATTTTTCAGGAGTTTCCCATAATTTAAACTCGAATTTATTTAAATTCCTAATACTTTTATCGTTTAATTGTTTGAATAATAAATAATCATCATAATGTTTTTTATCAATAATCACCTGAACTCTATCAATTGATGAAATCGAATTTATCCTGTTCGTCATCTCGAGAAAAAAATCCGGAATATTAAAATAATTTACCGAATCAAAACAAGTAATAATCATATAAAAATTAAATTTCATGTTCAGTCTCCTCTAAAAAAATTAAAAAGGATGATAAGCGCAAAGATGTTTACAGCGAAAATGCTCGAAATTATTTAGTTTCCGGCGCATATCAACAATTTTTTTACCATTCCAAATTTCATCAAAAGAATTTCTGAATAAATTTCCGTATGAAGGAAAATCAGGATAACATCCAGGACTGACATTTCCGTAAATTTCATCTTGACTTATGTCCGGCGATGGAATATTCAGCATAATCTGAGTATACGGCTTAACGCAATGAAGCGAAGAATTAGGAAAATCTTCCTTAAAAAAATAAGGATAATAAAAATCGATTTTATTTTTTGAAGTAAATTCTTCAAGTTCTTTTACAACCGGATAAACAAGTTCGGGTTCGTTAAAAAGAGTGTTTTCTCTCGTTAAAAAACCGGCGTCTTCATAATTGACCGCAAGAAACATCAGAGCCCACATATCAACGCCAAGCTCCTTAAGTATATATCCTATTTCTTTTAATTGATGCAAATATTTTTTTGTTATTATCGTATTCACTTGAATTTTTAAATCCTTTTTTTTATCATTTTTCAAAGCTATTATTTTTTTTAAATTATCGAGAAGAATATCAAAATCGTCTCGTCCGCAGAGCCAATTGTAATCCTCTTTATTAGACGCGTCAAGATCCGTTGAGAAGCATAAAAGATCCGCATCGACTATTTTTGAAATTTTATCAGAAACAATTTTTGAACAATTTGATAAAATCGACGTTCTTTGTCCTTTAGAATTAAGATAATCGAACACTCTAAAAATATCCTTGTTTAAAAACGGCTCTCCTATTCCGCAAATATGAATTTTGGGAATGTTATGTTTTAAAAGCAAATCGATTTCATCTTTAATCTGTTCAAACGTATAGGAATAATTACAATTATATTTTTTTTCAGGACCATGATAAATGCAATACTTACATTTAAAATTGCATCTTGCTTCTATGTTTATCGTAGCATAAAGCGGAAGATATGAAACTTCAAGTTTCTTTCGTCTTTCTTCTAAATAGGTATCATAATTTTTTCTAATTTCATTTTCAGTCAGCATATTAAAACGCTCCATTAATTAATTATTTTTAATCGAATATAAAAATAAATTTTGATAAAAACAAACCGCAAAACGCTAACGTTATTCCGCCTAAATTGCTATACAGAATATTCAACATCGCAATCCTGATATTCCCTGCCTGAAATAAATGCAGATTTTCCAAAGCAAAAGTTGAAAAAGTTGTGTAAGAACCTAATACTCCGATAAAAATAAATACTTTAATTTCCGGCGAGATTGGTATTTTTGAAAATAAACCATATAAAAAACCTATAACCAAACATCCCGATAAATTTACAATTAAAACGCCTATGGGAAATGCTAAATTTAACGACCTCGAAATATACTCCGTCGTAAAATATCTCAATAAAGCGCCTATTGCTCCTCCAACCGCTAAAAACAAATAATTCATAATAAATCCTCCTAAATAATAATAAACTATTAAGTAGGAGTTATCAGCTTTTTGAAAGCGGTTATGGCGAACCCCATCGCCTTTTAAATAATAAAAAAAATATACGACTTTTTCAAACCCTTTTAACGGTTTGATTAAAGCATCTGAATAGTAACAAATTTATGCGGTTATTTTACTTTATAAATAGCCATTCTAAAATTTTTCACAACCAATTCTGTCATATTATAAAAAGATTCTTTATTGTCTATTGTATTCGTTAAATATTTATCAAGTTCTTCGTTTCTAACGGCAATATATTTTATCGAATATTGTTTCACTAAATCGGCAAATCTCCCCGAATGGCAAGGAAATTTTGAAAACAGCAAATCAAACTCTGATTTTGAAATGTATTTTTCTTCAAAGTTGCCTGAATAAAATAAAAGTTTTTTATTAACGTAATAGAATATGCTCCAATATATTGAGTTTATCTGCATAATATTTCCATCGGGCAATTCATTTAGTTTGCTAAAAATTTCCCTGTCGGCTTCGGCGGTTCTTTCAACATTCAAATATCTCGTTATGTATCTAACCGAATAATAAACCGCCAATAACAAGTATAACGAGCATAAAATTATTAAAAGGAATATTCCAAAATTAATTTTTGAAAATATTATTACAAATATAAGCAGCGAAGCCGGTATCGAATATTCAATATATCTTTCCCCTTCGCCTAAAAAAAGAAGATATTTGGTTTTTGTAAGCAAATAAAAAATAAAACCGGATAACGCCCAGATATAAAGAAAATCCTTAATTTCGTAGAAATATATAACCAATATAATGTGAGGAAAAACCGTGAACAAAAGATGTAAAAAATATTGTTCGCCTGTAAACCAGTTAATAAATGCGTTAATCTTACCCGACTTTAAAAAAAGTTCAAAAGCGATTGAGGCATTTTTTAAATAATTTTTTAATGTGTTGAAAACTATAGCGTTTTCAAACAGATATTTTTTTTGCAAATATTTGCAATAAAAAATCGAATGGTTTATCTGACCTGCAAAGACTTTGAACGTTCGCCCTAAAGTAATTATATTAGAGATTAGAAATGAAAGCAAAATAATAAAAATATAACGGTAATTCAACGTGACGCAAACGAATACCAACGCGTAAAAAATTAAAACCTGAACGGAAAATTTTGCGCTGATAAATAATAAAGCGCAGGAAAAAACCGCGGCGGCTAAAAAAAATGTATTCCCGTTAAATAACCATATATTAAAGGACGCAAAATGAATAAAATATAAAATCTGACCTAATATTCGCGGACTTCCGTTAAATGCGCGGGGACCAAATCCTATGCGTAAAAACACAGGCGACATTCCAGTTAAGAAAGCGTAAAATAAAGGTATTTGCGAATTTTCAAGTTTTAAAATTTCACTGCAATAATAATCCGCAAAAATATAACAAAAAAAAACATAAATAGAATCCAAAACTGCGCCGGTAAATCTTTCAGCGGTTTCCCTTTGCTTTTCAAAGGGAAACAACGCGAGAATAAAATGATATAAAAAAGGATAATTATACGTATGGTCAAGAATTAAATTTGGAAACTTTTCGGGTATTTTAAATCTATTTTTACGAATTATCCGCGCGCAATGCAAATGATAAAAAGAATCAGAAGCAGAACAATTTTTTATTATTAATCTCGGTATGGCTCTCACTGCAAATACCGCGAATAAAATTATAAATATCAGTGGATTCATATTCGACATATATGAATAAAATATTATGAACAACGCTTATCCGTAAAAAATTTTATTAAGAATAACGGCGCGATTACCGGAAGATAAAAAAAGAAAATAATGAAACATAGCGTTTTGAACGCCCAATAATGTTTAAAATAAAATTTTTCAAAACAGCTTACAGGATGCAATTCGTTATCAAGCGTCCAGAAATACATATTGGAATTGAATTTTAAATAAAAATTCACTATGCTGTCATAACCGTCCGCTTCATTATTATTTATCGGTATAACAATCATATCTTCATTATTCAAATCCGGAAAAACAATTGATTCCAACTTTTTTTTAGAGAACGGTTTTTCATCAACGTTTATATTCAACCATTTCTCTGAATCAAATAATGATTCCGGAATTGCCGCATTATTTTGAATAACCGAGATATATTTTTCCGCATTAAATTTTTCATTAAGATATGAACAACATTTTAAAAAATTGTCCATCCGGGCGGAGCGTAAAATCAGGATTTTCATTATGTCAAATCAATCTTTTTCTAATAGAATTCATTAAATTCCCCGGTTTTATTCTTTTTCCAGAAAACTCGACTTCAGTTATTTTAAGTTTCCCGTAACCTGTAATAACGATTATGTCTCCGGAATTTTTATCGATACGCGAAACTTGTCCCGGAATGGCGCAATAATTCTCATCGTCTTCATATAATTCGGCGCGCCATACAATTAACTTATTTCCATCATATCCGCAAAACGCTCCGGAAAAAGGTTCGGATGAAGCGTTTATCAAACGGAGAATTTCAGTATTTGATTTATTCCATTCTATTTTCGAATCTTCGGGAAGACGCGGATAACATCTTAAAACGTCTTCGGATTTTTCAGATTGTTTTTCAAGAACATAATTTTTGTCCGCGGCGATTTTATTCACTGCGTCAAGATATAAAGCCGGAGCCGTAGATTCAATCCACTTATATACGTCTCCAATTTTCGAATTAATATCGAGCTGAAAATACGAGCGCGAAATAATGTCGCCGGCGTCAATCTTATCCGGGACCATCCTATGAACGCACAACCCGATTTTTTTTTCTCCATTTATGATTGCCCAATTCGGACAAGCGTTTCCTCTATATCGAGGCAAATCGCCGCAATGCAGATTCAGAATTCCCAGCGGAAATAAATCGATTATTTTTTTTCCTATTACAGAAAGCCAATTCATACTTATTGCCAAATCAGCGTTTGAATGTTTTATTTGTGAAAAAATTTTTTCATCGTTTAGGTTCTGTCCAAAAAAAAAGTCGGCTCCGTTTTTTTTTGCAAGTTTTAAAAAAGCGTCTTCTTCGCTTGAATATTCAGGCGATTCCTTACAAGTTCCGATAATCACGGGATTATATCCAACAGAACAAACCGACAAAACAGAATCGTAAAATATTTTTGTTCTACCAAAAGCGGCAATTTTCATATTTTAATATCCTTAATCAATTTAAATTGAAATTCGCTGTCTAAAGCGAATTCAATTAATTTTATAAAAAAATAACGAATCCCCGCTTCGGAATAAGAATTCATTCCTAATTTAAACTTATCGGCGTCGTTTATTTTATCTTTTACGGCTTCGTATTTTTTTAAAGCGTTGGTATTCAAAAAAATATGCGCGGGATGAAAATCAAATATTTTCAATCCTTTTTTCGACAGGAGAAGTTTTATATCATTCTCGATTTTTTGTTTGTTTGACGGTTCGAAAGCGTATAAATCATCCTCCCAATAATACGGCGCTTTTATCAATTTATTGCATTTCATACGATACGGTTTCAACTCTATTTCAGAATAATGCGGAATATAATAATTGCAGTCGTAAATCAGTCCGTAAGATGAAAAAACGTTTGCCAACTGGGAACTATAAGTCATCGAATGACATCTGAAGGAAACCGGCGAAGCTACAAGATTATAAAAATATCCTATGACTTCCTTGAAATTTTTTCCGTAAACCAAATCGCCGTTTAGCAACGGATTAAAATTAGGATGTATGCCAAGCTCAATTCCGGGTTGGTTTGATAATTCGTTTAGTATTTCAGATTTATGCGTGCAGAAAATTGTCGACGCCACTCCATTTTTTTCAAGAAGATTCACAGTATCCCTCAACGCTTCGTCGCAAGCCCAATCAACATCAATTGTAATAAAAACAGTTTTAATAATATCAATCATAATATTTCAATAAAACAATAGCAACAAATTACTTTTAAATCAATATTCCGAGAAAAATTTTTTCAGCCATATCTCAAAGGAAAGAAGCGACCAAATCAGAAGTCTTTTATTTTCTTTACCGCTCAGATGATTTTCAATAATTTTTTTCACGAAATCATACGACAAAAAATTATATATTCCGGCGTTCTTATTAAACAAAATACTCTTTAAATAGTTTTCGGATTCGTTTCTAAACCAGGAAGCGTCGGGAGCCGAAAATCCTTGTTTTTTAAATTGAGTATAATAATCAGGAACATATTTTTTCAGAGCATTGCGAAGAATAATTTTACCGTCTCCGGTCTGATTATAAAATTTTTGAGTTTTAATTCCAGGTTCGTTTTCATTAATTCTCATAATCTCATTAATATTTTTTAATTTATATTTCACAGGCAATTTCAACGCGAAATCAACCAAATCATTGTCAAGAAACGGAACTCTTGTTTCAAGACCGTGAGCCATTCCAAGTTTATTGTCTATCATAAGAAGTCCGTGCATAAAAGTTCTGGCTTCAAGATTTAACGAAAGATTGATATATTCTTCAGGTGTTTTAATTTCAGATTTATTTGAAGAATTAATCCGTTTAATTATTTCGGCAAAAACCTCTATTGTCGGGTGTTTATCAGTTTCTTTGAAAATATCTGGAAGAAAAAAATCCGATTTAAATCTATCCGGAATCAAACGCTGCCAGTATCTGTAATATTTCTCGGCATATTCGTCAATATTCTGATTCACAAGCGCTCTGTAATATCGCCACGGATAACCTCCGAATAATTCATCGCCGCCGGTTCCCGACAATGCAACTTTCACAAATTTTCCGGCAAGCCGCGAAACATAATAGTTCGGATAGCATTGACCTATTCTCAAATCTTCAAGGCTCCAAATCAAGTCCTCCATTATCCGTTCCATATCGCCGGCTTTTAAAATTATTTCATAATGCTCGGTTTTATATAGATTGGAAAGAAATTCCGCTTTTCCGCGCTCGTCAAAATTCATTTCATCAATAGACGCGCTTGATAAATCAAAACCGCAGGTAAAGCTCTTTAAATCTTTAAAATTTTTTGCGGCAATACAAGTAATCGCTCCCGAATCAATTCCGCCGCTTAAATACGCTCCTATCTCAACGTCGCTTATCAAATGCCCTGTTACGGCTTTTTCAAACAAACCGGTAAATTCGGTAATCAATTCCCGTTCATCTTTTAAGCTATTTTGCTCGTTGAAAGAATATTCCCAGTATTTAGTTGTCGAAAAAGAATCAACTTCGTTTTTAATAATACTTATATAACTGCCCGAAGAAAGAATCTTAATGCCTTCAAATAAAGTCAAATCAGTGAATATATTTTGAAAAGAAAAATATTCGTTCAACGCAGGCAGGCAAACGTTTTTCTTTACTTCAGGGTGAACAAGAATTGATTTTATCTCGGAAGAAAAAATAAAAACGCCATTTTTAAAATAATAGTAAACAGGGATTATTCCGTATCTGTCTCTAAATAAATTGAGTTCATTTTTATTTTTGTCCCATATAGCGAATGCAAACATCCCGTTAAACATTTTAACGCATTCCTGTCCCCATTCCTGATATGCTTTCAATATAACTTCAGTATCGGTATTGGATTTAAAAGAATAGTTTCTTTTTTTTAGTTCTTTCCTGATTTCTTTATAATTGTAGACCTCTCCGTTATAGGTAATAAAAATCGAACCGTCTTCCGAAATCATAGGCTGAGCGCCCGCTTCGGAAACGTCTATTACAGCTAATCGTCTATGTCCAAAACCAATAAAACCGCCATTCCAAAAACCTTCGCCGTCTGGTCCTCTATGCTTTAAAATCCCCGTCATTTGCTTCAAAATATTCATTGAAACAGAGCTGCCGTTTATATTAAAAATTCCAGCTATTCCGCACATAATTTATTAATTCCTAAGTTTTAACATAAATTGCGATTTTATATCTAAATCGCAATAATACATCTATGTTTTAGAAAAAAAGCGATTCCAATTGGAATCGCTACTTCACTTAACGTTTAATGCGCTATCCGGGTTTAAATACAATTCGCCCTTGATGGAATCATCATAAAATTCAAGCCAGTGATCGCAGGCAAAACAGACTGATTTGCGCGAAAAATTATTTTCATTATGATTTTTTCTTATTATTTCATACTCTTCCGAATTCCATATTTCCATTATTGATTTTGTTTTTGCGTTAAATCTGAATTCTTCGGCTTTCCAATCATGATTGCATAAAGCTATTTTTCCATCCCAGCATATAACGATATTTTGAAAAGGTTTATGACAAGCTTTTCTCTGAATTCCTGTTTCCGAATCATCTCCAACCTTGCCGAAATTCCCGCCCGAACTATGTTCGCAATAAATCCTAACTCTATCAACTTTATTTTTCCAGTATTCTATAAATTTATCCTTTTGTTTTTGTTCGCCGTTTATCGCGACAGCCGACGCTTGCGCGATAACATTACCCCTCGACTTATTTAAAAAATAATCGATATTCTTTAAAACCGTTTTAAACGTATCGGCTCCCCTGATTTTTTTATAAGATTCCTCGTTTATCGAATCCAGACTGAATGAAATGAAATCTATTCCTATTTCAGATACGGCGTCGCTTATTTTTTCCGTCAATAAAGAACCGTTTGTGGCAAGCAGTATTTTTCCATTTATCGTTTCTTTTATTTTAGATAAAAATTTTATAAAATCCGGATGCAGCAGAGCTTCGCCTCTGAAAAAAGGAATAACGTCGATTTTTTTTCCTTGAATTTCAGATAATATTTTTTTAAACAGAACTTCGCCCATAAATCCGGTTTTCATATCGAAATGATTTCTCGGACACATAATGCATTTGTAATTGCATTCGTTGGTAAGCTCTATTGTTATTTGTTTTGGAAATATTTCTTTAATCATATTTTTTATTTCTCAAAATATTTAATTTAATTAATTTTGTAAAACGAATTTACTTTGAGAGTTCGATAACTTGGTTGGATATATATTCAATATCATTTTCAGAAAGCTGATGATTCATAGGAAGTATGATAGTCGTATCCGAACATAATTCAGTGTTTTTTAATTCTGATTTTATATCGTTATAGATTTTCTGTCTGTGAACCGGCTGTATGCCTATCGTGCATAAAATTCCTTTTTTTCTTAAGTTCTCAACTAAATTATCTCTAAACTTTTTAGCGGCGCCAGCGAGTCTTACGCAATAACTTTGATAATTCGCCCTGACCTTATCAGGCGTATATGGAAGTAAAATCCGACTAACGGCAGAAAAATATTTTTTATACAATCCGGCGTTTTTTATTCTTTTTTGGATGTAATGTTCAACGGATTCAAGCTGACTTAATCCAACTGCAGACTGAATATCGCTCAATCTGAAATTATATCCGTAATTAGAATATTTCATAAAAACAGGTTTCTGGGATTTATGTCTTTTTATATCGTCGATTGCTTCGCCGTGAGACCTTAAACTTTCAAGTTTTTTTTTCAATTTCAAATTTGGAACCGTAATTAATCCTCCTTCGCCCGTTGTTATAATCTTTCTCGGATGAAAACTGAAACAACAAATATTTTTGCTATCGCCGATTTTCTTTCCGTTATATTCAGAACCGATTGCGCAAGCCGCGTCTTCAATTACGAATAAATTATGTTTTTTAGCTACAACATTTATTTTATCCATATCTGCCGGCAGTCCCATTTGATGCACTGGTATAATAGCCTTAGTTTTAGAAGTAATTAATTTTTCTATTTTTTCAGGGTCAATATTGTAAGTATTAATGTCAATATCGCAGAAAACAGGTTTCGCGCCGGTATGCTTTACTGCGTTCGCCGTAGCAATAAAAGTAAACGACGGAACAATAACCTCGTCTCCGCGTCCGATATTATTAACAAAAAGAGATAAAAACAAAGCCGTAGTGCAGTTTGAAACGGCTATGCAATTTTTATTATTCAAATAGTCTCCGAGTTTTTCTTCAAATAGTTTTGTTTTGGGTCCTTGAGTTACCCAGCCGCTATCCAGCGCCTCTTTTAAATATTCGAGCGCTTTTGAAGAAAACTCAGGTTTGCATAATGATATGACTTTTTTACTTTTCATTTTTTGTTCCAATGCTTATTTTGAAATTTTAAAATTTCTGATATTATACGCCAATTCGATTGATTTTCTGCAGTCTTCAATTCCAAATCCCCTGCCCGACAGAATTTCTCTATAGATATTTGTGTGCAAATCGGTAAATCCTTCGGAAAATTCGATTTCATCGTTATCTATTGTCAAGGATCTAAAAGTTGGTTTATTCCAATTATCGGGCAAATCGTTTTTATCAATTGATAAAAACCAGTTCACATCCGCGTTTTCAAGTTCAATTGTTCCGCTTGATTTTTTTTCATCGGCAAAAGAAACTTCAAAATTCTTAACTCCGCCGAAAATCCATATAAGTAAATCAAAAAAATGTATTCCTATATTCGTAGTCAATCCGCCTGATTTTTCCATACTGCCTTTCCAAGAATAATTATACCATTTTCCGCGCGACGTTATATAACGTAAATTTATTTTATGTTTTTTGGTTGTCGATTGAGCGCGGATTTTGTTTTTTAAATTTAATAACGCCGGATGAAGTCTCAATTGAAGAATACAATAAATCTTATTATTCGTTTTATTTTCAATCTGTTGTAAAGCGTCCAGATTCCAAGGGTTTAATACCAATGGTTTTTCACAGATAGCGTCCGCTCCTATTCTAAGAGCAAATCTTATATGAGCGTCGTGAAGATAGTTCGGAGAACAAATGCTGACATAATCGATTTTATCGCCTTCGAAAAGAAGTTTTTCAATATGCCTGTCAAGACGTTCAAACTCCGTAAAAAAATCAGCGTCAAAAAAATACCTATCCAATATTCCCACCGAATCATTTTTATCAAGCGCGGCGACAAGATTATGTCCGGTTTCTTTTATCGCCTGTAAATGTCTGGGAGCTATGTATCCTCCGGCTCCAATCAATACAAAATTTTTTTTCATAAAATTAATCCTTATTTATTTGATTAAAATTTATTGCTATTCAGTTCTATTCATAAAAAGCAACTGAACGTAATAAAAATTTAATTTTAAAATTCATTGCCGATTCTTAATATTTCTTCAAGTCCGTTTTCTTTCAAAACATATTTCGCAAAACAAATTTTACATTCGTATTCATTCTTGTTTTTCATAAAAAGTTTTTCGCCGCATCTGCAAATCCATCCTTTTTGAACCGCTGGATTTCCATATACGAGTCCAAAATCCGGTATGTCTTTAGTAACCGCGCTTCCGGCGCCGACAAACGCGTATTTTCCTATTGTAACTCCGCAGACTATAGTAGCGTTGGCGCCAATTGAAGCGCCTCTTTTAACAAGAGTTTTCCTGTATGCGCTCATATTATTCCGGACAATTTCGCATCTCGGATTAAATACGTTTGTAAATACCATACTCGGTCCGCAAAAAACATTATCTTCGAGAATAACTCCGTCGTAGACTGAAACATTATTTTGAATCTTAACGTTATTCCCGATTTTTACCTTGCCGCCGATATAAACGTTCTGTCCGAGTTTGCAATCTTCGCCGATTGAGGCGCCAGAACAAATATGCGAAAAATGCCATATTTTAGTGTTTTTGCCTATCGTCGCGCCATCGTCTATGACGCTTGTATTGTGATTATAATACTCCTTCATTTTTTATCATACCATCTCCTTTTATAATTTTTTATTCAGAAATTAAAAACCCGAAAACTTTTCAATTTGTCGTTTTAGACGTAGATTTTAAAGTTTTGGGATTTAAATGTCAGCAAATATCAGTATTTTTTTCTTGTCGGATTCCAAATGTTTGATTTGGTTATATATTTCAAATCTATGAGTCAGCGAGGTTATGATTATCAAATCAAACTTTAATTTTTTAAGTTTTTCAGGCAAATAGCATTCGACATTCCAAGACGTTCTTTTCGCAATAATTTTCTTATCGGAGTCAATTACTCCGACAATATTCAAATCGTTCTCTATTTGAAAAATAAGTTCGGTTATTTCATTGGCTCCGTAAAAAACTATTTTTTTATTTTTATATAATCCGCTTATTTTTTCAATTTTATACTTAATTATTTTTTTTATTTCTTTATACAAAACAAGAATTTCATTTATAAATTCAAACAGATATTTTTTTCTTAAGTTTTCGCCTTCCGCAGATAAAAAATATTTTGCTCGTTTATGATTTTTTCCGGAAACTTTAATCTTTTTCGTTTTTCTGAATTCTGAAATATATCGGTTAACCATAGCCGGAACAATCTTAGAATGTTTTGCAATTTCGGATTGGCTGGAATGACAATCTTTTGAAATTTTTTCAAGTATCAAATATTTTCTCAAATCCGGCGAAGGTTCAAAAAACTTGATTTTGGCAATAACATCAAGTATTGGAGCATCCAAATTTTTAGAAAACTCCAACGTTTCAAAACTTGAAAATTTAGTTAATACAGAAACTTTAAAATCAGAATCCATAAATTTATTAAAATTAATCAAAAAAACACATTTTCTCCAAATACCTGTTTTAATCAAAATTTCAGGAATTTTTGCGGAAAATTTTCATACCAAACAAATCAATAAACCGCCGAAACAGATTTATCGTTCACTCAGTAAACGATTTTATTTTATATTGTTTTTTTTATTTGTCAATTTTTTTATTATTGATTTTTATCAGTATTGCAAATATGATTAATCACAAAAACTGCAATCGGATTTTGAATTCATTTTTTCAGAATACGCTTATAACAAATTTTAAACGCTGAATTTTTAAGGATAATGTATGACTAAAACTAATTCCGGTCAAACTTCAATAGATAAAAGAGAGCTTATAATTTTTATTTCTTTTATTTTTCTTTTATTCGTTTATTTACTTTTAATTAGATACTCTCCGAATTTTTTGTTCATTAACGACAATTTTTTTTCTAAAGGGATAAGAATAATTTCAGATTATTTTGACAGAGCATTTTATTCCGCTTACGGGGAATGGACAAAACTCAAATATTTTCCATATAACAATCAGGAATTCTCGGATTTGCCGCCCGTTGCAATTTATTTTTTTGGGTTAAACTGGTTGTTTTCTCAAAACCTTAAAGAATATATGTTTATATTTTCTCTTTCTATGATGTTCGTATCTTCTCTCGCATTTATAATTTTTTTAAAAAAACTATCCGGCGCCGGCAAATCATCTTGGCAAATAATAATCTGGTTCACTCCGATTTCTTTTTATTATTATCTCAACAGATTTGATATGCTTCCGGTGTTTTTTTTCATCGCGTCGCTTGATTTGATAAAAAACAGAAAATTTACCCCAGGCGGAATGTTATACGGCTGTTCTATTCTTACAAAGTGGTTTACGGCAATAACATTCGTCTGTTTATTAATTTATATTTATAATAATAGAAAAAAAAAAAACGACGTCTTGAAATTTGTATCAGGCATAATTTTAGTAATATTTTCAATTTCTGTTTTTACAATAATAACATCAGGATTAAAAGGTTTCTTACTTCCTTACAAAAATCAGATATTCAGAATTAATTTTGAAAGTTTATATTATTTATTAAACTTACATCAGAGCAAAACTGATTTTTTCAGATATGTATTTGCTTTTTTACAAATAATTCCGGCTTTGATTCTCCCGTTTTTAAAATCATCCTGCGATGAAAATAAATTCAACGCAATGATAGCCGTCATTATTATTAATTTCATTATATTCTGTCCGGTCAATTCGCCTCAATGGTTTCAATGGTTTTTCCCATTTGCTCTTTTAGCTTTAAAAATGAAAAAATGGATTATATTATTTTTAATCATTCAAATAATAACATATTTGAATTTTCCGGTTTTTTTCGATATATACGGACCGTATTCAAATATATTCAAATATACGGTATCCGCAAAAATATTTTCATACATCGCTATCGAAGGAGTATTGCTTCTAAAAATATTCGCTCCTAAATTTAATGATATATAAATATAAAATTAAGGTTTGACAAAATTTAAAATACGAGTAAAATAAATATTTCATAATAATTATTTGGAGGATGATTTTAAATGATTAAAGTCGATAACAGGATAAAGAACAAAAAAGTTCTTGATAACGCTATCAAAAGATTCAGGGAAAGAAAAATAGTTTTGCCTACTTTTGCTCAGCAGAAAAATCCTCAATTAATACCCGATAAAATAAAGAAACATTTAAAGAAAATCGGGTTGTGGGACATCAATTCATTAAACCTTTTCAGAATCACTTGGAAAAACGAGCCCGTAAAAACAGGCGGCGGATTCGGCGGAGTTAATTTTATTGAGATGCCTTCAGAGATTACAGGCGTTAAAGCGCGAATAGTTTTGCTCGTAGGAAAATGGTTTCCAACCGGAGCTCATAAAGTCGGAGCGGCTTATGGATGTCTTGCTCCGCGAATAATAAC
>Ga0116156_10001253_pt1 | contig 25240 bp, 20 predicted proteins | sample AD_UKC045_MetaG_FD_89891 | JGI IMG/M metagenome (GOLD analysis project Ga0116156, IMG submission 89891) | Active sludge microbial communities of municipal wastewater-treating anaerobic digesters from USA - AD_UKC045_MetaG | ecosystem: Engineered > Bioreactor > Anaerobic > Digestate | place: USA... | reverse complement strand
GATTTTAATCGTCATAAAGCAGTTGCGACCCTAAAGCCAACAAGTATGCCAAGCGCTATAAAGCACGTTTCAAGCATTTTAAGCCAGTAATTCAATCTATTGTTCGTTCACATGTGAACGTGTGTGTCCGTATACGAACGTAAAATTTCAGTGAAATATGAAGCTAAATCCTATTTTTGAAGTGGAATGGCACTGTATCAGTTTCGGTACAGTCTTAGTGGTTCAAGGTTCCAGGTTCAAAGTTAGTCAGTGATTTAAACATTGAACTTGAAACCATGAACCTGCAACCTTGAACTTTAAACTTTAAACTGAATGTCCGAATCCAAGCAAGGAAAAATCCTTATCGTTGATGATAATGAAGATCTACTCAAAGCTGCCAAGATGCATCTCAAGCGTCACTTTGTACAGGTAGATATTGAGAAAAACCCCGAAGCCATTCCAGCCCTAATGAACCAGGAAGATTACGATGTCATCTTGCTGGATATGAATTTTACCAAGGACGTGAGCAGTGGTAAAGAAGGATATTATTGGCTCGAACGTATTTTGCAAATTGATCCATCTTCTGTTGTTGTTCTAATTACAGCTTACGGTGATATTCAAATGGCTGTAAAAGCAATCAAAGCCGGTGCAACTGATTTTGTTTTAAAGCCCTGGGAGAATGAAAAGTTACTGGCAACACTGTATTCTGCTATGCGATTGCGTGAGTCCCGGGATGTCATTGAGGTTCTTAAAAGCAAAAATCATGAAATCAATCAGGCACTGAACGATCGCTACAGCGAGATCATAGGCCAAAGTGCCTCGATGCAAAAGATCTTTCAAACCATTGACCGTGTCGCGAAGACAGATGCTAACGTTTTGATATTGGGCGAAAACGGAACTGGAAAAGAATTAATTGCCCGCGCTATCCATAGAAACTCCATTCGAAAGAATGAAAACTTTGTGAGTGTCGATTTAGGCTCTATAACCGAAACACTTTTTGAAAGCGAACTCTTCGGACATAAGAAAGGATCTTTTACCGATGCGAAAGAAGATCGTGCCGGACGATTTGAGTTAGCCAATAACGGCACCATATTTCTGGATGAAATTGGAAATCTTTCCATGCCCTTGCAAGCGAAACTCCTTACTGTAATTCAAAACCGAAGAGTAAGTCGCGTGGGAGCAAACAAAGATATTAATCTGGATATGCGGTTAGTATGCGCAACCAATCTTCCGCTATATGAAATGGTGAAAGAAAATCGCTTTCGTCAGGATTTATTGTATCGGATCAATACCATTGAAATTGAAATACCTCCCTTGCGGGAACGCTTTGAAGATATTCCGCTTCTGTCCAATTATTTCTTGAAGCATTATGCTGATAAGTATGAAAAGACAGTAAACAAAATCAGTGAAGGCGCGCTATCAAGAATGCATAAACACAGCTGGCCCGGGAACATTCGTGAATTGCAACACTCCATAGAGCGCGCAGTTATACTAAGCTCAGGTAATGTACTTCAGCCCGAAGACTTCACCCTAAATGTATCAGCAACAAAAGAAGAAAGTAATCTCAACCTTGAACAATTCAATTTGGAAGAAGTAGAGAAACTCTTGATCCGGAAAGTGTTGAAGAAGTATAACGGCAACATCACACAAGCCGCTTCAGAACTTGGTCTTACCCGATCATCGTTGTATCGGAGATTGGAGAAGTATGGACTGTAGAAAGTTCAAGGTTCAAAGTTCGAAGTTTGAAGTCTGAGGTTGCTGAATTTGAATGCCTGGATCAAATCAACGAATCATCAAATTACCGAATCAACGAATCATCAAATCAATCCCCTACCTTTACATTTAATCCCTACCTGTTTTGAATATAGGATTTAATGATTTTCGCACCAGAGTTATTCTAAGGGTAGTCTTGTTGGGATTAACGCTCAGTGCATTTATGTATATGATCACCCGATCGAACATGATATTCGCGGCAGCGCTCACGGGCTTTATCATTATTTTTCAATTAGTTGAACTTTTTCGTTTTGTTAGTCAGACGAACAGAAAACTAACCCGGTTTTTAGAATCGATAAAGTACTCTGATTTTATTTCAGGTTTTGCCAACGACAATAAGCTGGGCACAAGCTTTCGAAATTTGAACACCGCTTTCAACGAGGTATTGGAAGCTTTTAGAAAAGCAAGATCAGAGAAGGAAGAACATTGGCAATACCTTAACTCCGTTGTTCAACAAGTAAGGACAGGTATTTTATCATTTGATTCCGAAGGGAATGTTCAATTGGTAAATGCCAATGCAAGAAGATTTTTGAATGTCATCAATATCAAAAACATTCACGAGCTAATCGACATCAACCCTAAACTTTATCATGCCATAAACAGTGTTGAGCCTGGAAAAGGTGAGTTGTATAAAGGTAATAATGATATGCACTTAACCGTTCAAGCCACCGAAATGCGCATTCGCGGAATTGATGTAAAGCTTGTGACGCTTCAAAATATTCAGCCAGAACTTCAACAGCAAGAACTGGAAGCATGGCAAAATCTTACGCGGGTTCTGCGTCATGAAATTATGAATTCAATTACGCCTATATCTTCGCTCACCTCAACCCTGCGTGAGATTTTAGACAAGGAAATGTTGAAGAAAGAAAATCATTTTGAACTTCAACAAGAAGGTGCAGAAGATCTACGTGAAGGACTAAGCACCATAGAAAACAGAAGCAAGGGGTTGATTAAATTCATTGATGCCTATCGGGAATATACCTCGCTACCGAAACCCGTTATCGTTAGTGTGCGCTTAAAGGATCTGATCGAAAAAGTATCTCAACTCCTTAAAACCGATCTAAAGAAAACGAACATTGACTTTCAATATTCATGCAGCTCTGAATACCTTACCATTCAGGCTGATGCTGAGATGATCGAACAGGTTTTAATAAACTTATTAAAAAATGCCATTGAAGCCTTGAGTGAAACCGAAAAGCCATACCTCAAACTGATCGGGAGCTATAATGAAAATGTCGTGAAGATTGAAGTGATCGACAATGGATCAGGTATTATTAAAGAAGCCATTGATAAAATTTTTGTTCCTTTCTATACCACGAAACGCACGGGTTCAGGAATTGGACTAAGCCTTTCCCGACAAATCATGCAAATGCACAATGGATCCCTCAATGTCGAGTCGGAGCCGGATGTGAAAACGATTTTTACTTTGAGGTTCTAGTTTTTCGGTTAGCGAACATACTTACGGAAGCTTAAACAAAATACAATCCTTCGCTGCGTTATCCTGATTGACAAATTTGAAGTAGGAAACCAAATGAGCTTCTTCCACTAGTCCACTTTTCAGCAATACATTTGCAGATGCAACATTCTCTACATCAACGAAAGTTTGAATGCGGATAACACCCTCTAATTTTTTAAGTATTTGCATCATGCATTTGCAAACTTCTGTGGCGTACCCTCTTCCCCATTGTGTCGGACTTAAGGTATAACCAAATTGAACTTTCCCATCATCATTCATGATCCCAAAACTACCAATCAACCGATTCGATTCTTTTAGACGGATTGAGAAAGAATAATCCTTACCTGTGCTCCAGGCATGAATCGCGTAGCGAAGAAAAGACCGTGTATCATCAAGCGATTGATGTGTTGGCCACGAAACAAATTTTGTCGCCTCTGGTTTGCTGGCATATGTATAAAAGAGTTCTTCCGCATCTTCGTACCTTAGCCGCTGTAAGACTAACCGCTCAGTTGAAAGTTTCTCTGGAAGATTCAGTTGACCCATAATCAAATAAACAGCGAATGGCCAAAGACAGCAACATTGTTCACCAATATTTTAAAAAGCAATTTGAAGGCACTCAAATTCTGGTAAAAGTAAATCCAATTGAGTTTAAGGGAATAGAAATTTCCATCTTTAAAAACGGAGAAAGTGAAATGCGTGAACTGGAATTTGATAGTAATATTTTTGAAGACTTGAAGACGGATGGGTTTGAATCGTCAAGTGCTTTGGAGTTTAATCTATATTACTCTGGTCTGGCGTGAAAACGGTTGCCAGTTGCCAGTCTCCGGTTACCGGTAACTGGGAACCGGCAACCCGAAGTAGTCTTACATTGAAATATCTCACTCGTTAATTTTCGAAATCCCTATTTATAGTTCGAGGGTATTTCAAACATTTTCGATCCGCATTACCAATTTCCGAATATCAATTGTACTTTCGCACCGGCAAATCGGCACGACCAGCTCCTGCTGAACTCCCCCAGGATCGGAAGGTAGCAAGGGTAGGTGGTTGAGCGGTGCGATGTTCGGTTTGCCACTTTTTTCTCCCCCCTTTTTTAAGAAAAATAAAATCCACTGGACTTGGAGAGGTGTTTCTGAACCTCAAGAAAGACAAGTTTTGAGCTGCCGGCATCCGCAACCTTCTTCTGTTATCCTGCTTTTTGGGCGAGGTCCCCGAAGGGTGAGGCCTGATTTTGGACGAAAGCTTCACTCGGTATTGTATACATGTTAGGTTCAGCAAACGTGTCCCAAACCCAAGTGGATTTCGTTACAAATTTAACCAAAACAGATTGCTCATTGCTTTTGATGATCAGTATTTTTTAAATCATTCAGTGCAATCGAAAGAAGTAAGTAGATTAACATTTTTTTCACTCACAATGGTAAATAAAGGTTGACCTAAAAGTAGAAGTCTTTACTTTTACAGTTAACCTATGACGCCAAAAATCAATTTCACTCCCGGTCCTTCACAACTTTACTTTACCGTTGAAGGTCATGTTCGAACTGCTTTTCGTGATGGCATCCCATCCTTGTCGCATCGCAGCAAACAGTACGAAGCTATTTATAAAAAGACAGTTGACGGTCTGCGTGAGCTGTTAGGATTACCTCCTAACTATCATATTCTTTTCACAGGTTCTGCCAATGAAATCTGGGAGCGCATTCTTCAAAATCTTGTTGAAGAAAGTTCATTTCATTTTGTTAATGGATCCTTTTCAAAACGGTTTTACGAAATCGCGCAGCTTCTAAATAAAAAACCGGTTAAGGTAGAGGTAGAGATGGGAAAAGGCTTTGATGCAAATATTGCCATTCCAGCAAATATTGAACTCATCGGCATCACGCATAATGAAACCAGCAGTGGTGTTTGTCAGACATTGGATTATATGTATGCCATCCGTAAGCAAAATCCAAATACATTAATCGCGGTTGATGCAGTTTCCTCTCTGCCCTATCCAGATTTTGATTACAATCAATTTGATTCTGTTTTCTTCTCTGTCCAAAAAGGATTTGGATTACCTGCCGGACTCGGAGTTTGGATGATCAATGATAAATGCATCGCAAAGGCAGAGCAACTTCTATCAAAAGGAATTTCAATTGGATCGTTTCACAGCATTCCTTCTTTGTATTCCCATACCATTAAAAATCAAAATCCGGAAACACCCAATGTACTGGGAATTTATTTGTTGGGACAAGTAGTAGCAGATTTGATACGAAGAGGAATTACAAACATTCGAAAAGAAACGGAGTACAAGGCAGCAATTCTGTATCAAACCCTGAACCAACATCCATTATTAAATGCATTTGTAAAGGATACGGCACTTCAATCGAAGACTGTAATTGTTGCTGAGTGTGGTGAACATACTGAGAAGGTAGCAAAAGCTTTGCTCGCAAAGGGAATGCAACCCGGTGATGGATATGGAGCGAACAAGAAAACCCAACTTCGGTTTGCTAACTTCCCAACCCACTCGAAAGAACAGTTTGAGTTGTTGGTTGATACTCTAAACGAGTTCCAGGTTCAAAGTTGTGGTTCAATTTAGAATGCACATAAACTTGGCACTTTGACCTTTAAACCTTTTTAACTTATAAGAGTCTAAGATTCGATTTTGACAATATTCATTGGACGATAAAGAGCTTTTAGCCAAGATTAATAACCCTGAGACCCGAAACTACGGGTTTAATTTGCTGGTACGCGAATATCAAAAGCGTGTGTATTGGCATGTACGTAAAATGGTAATTGACCATGATGATGCTGATGACGTTACCCAGGAAGTGTTTATAAAGATTCACAAGAGCATTGGGAATTTCAGAGAAGATGCTCAGCTCTATACCTGGATTTACAAGATCGCCACCAATGAATGCCTTAGTTTTTTACAGCGCAAAAAACGCAGATTCTTTCTTCCGATTGGGGATGTTGAAGGCGAGTTGGTAGCGGCATTGGACAATTCTCCTCACATTTCCGGTGATGAAATTCAGCTTAAATTGCAAAAGGCACTTTTAAAATTACCAGATAAGCAGCGATTGGTTTTTAACATGAAGTATTTCGATGATATGCCATACGAGCAAATTTCCGAAATCACAAACACCAGCGTTGGGGCGTTGAAAGCCAGCTACCACCACGCGGTTAAAAAAGTTGAGAATTTATTAGGCGAAGATTAAACCATTTAGAACTAGCAATGTCAAAGAGACGATTATGAAAAAGCTGGAAGATATACCAAAGAAAGAAGTTTTCAATGTGCCGAATGGGTACTTTGATAAACTACCCGGCATAATACAGTCACGAGTGGTGGCACCCGAAACTGTAAATAAGCCCACTTGGGGTTTTGCACTTCGATATGCATTACCGGTTGTTGTGCTACTGGTTGCTGGCATACTTTGGTTTAACCGATCAAATAAGGTACTAGATGCAGATCAAATGCTTTCGGCTATTGAGACAGAAGATTTAATAGCCTATCTCGATAATTCAGACATGACAACTGAAGAGCTCTTGTCGAATGTTTATTTAAGCGATGATGATGCATACGAAATTGAAGGTATTGTATATGATCTCAACCTTGAGAATGAGAATATAGATGATATTTTAACTGAAATGGAATTCGATAATTTTTAAGATATGAAAAGTTTAATACGAATAGGATTGGTTTTGCTCATGGCAATTCCAGCATGGGCACAAGACGATGATTTACCTCAGACGCAAGACCCAAAAGTAAAAGACAAGATTAATGCTGCACGCATTGCTTATATAACTGATCAACTTGGACTTACACCTGCTGAAGCTGAAAAGTTTTGGCCTATTTATCATGAGTTTTCGAAAAACAGGGCTGAGATAAAACAGCAGTACAGGGAAATGAAGAAAAATCCTGATCCTAATAAAACGACTGAACAAAATGAGCAGGCATTGGTCGATCTTCAATTTCAAATCAAGCAAAAAGAACTTGATCTTGAGAAAGATTATTCAGGCAGATTACTGAAAGTTATATCCGCACAAAAGTTACGTACCTTGCCGGATGCTGAGAAACGCTTCAGGCAAATGATTCTGGAACAAATTCAGCGAAGGCAAGTTCAACAAAACCGACAGCAGCAGTTACGTGATAAACAACAGCAGCAATTGCAAAAACGTAACAACTAAATTCTCAAGATTATTACATGAGTTGGTGTAGATGTTGGCTTTTCACAACCATCTTATCAGCGTCCTCAACACTTGTTGTTGCTCAGGACGCTGATTCTGTTTTATTGCACTCTGAAGATCTGCTTACCGTAGAAGATTCCCTTTCCATCTTCAATCTCATTGACAGTTTATTAGCGTTGCCACAACCTGTTGGTTCACAGCTGGCCATTCGCATGGGATATAATAGCAATGTACTTTCTGCGGGTCGTACATTAGGAATTGAAAATTTTGGTCTCGCACCCGGCATCTCTTTTTATCATATTTCTGGTTTAGTGGCTGATGTTACTTCATATTGGAGTAAGGATTTTGATCCCTCGTATTACCTTACTGTAACTTCCATTGGTTACATGCATGATTTCTCAAAGCATTTTTCCATTCTTGCCGGATATGATCATTACTTTTATAATGTATCAAATAACAGTTACATCCCCTATCAAAACACATTATACGTCACTCCCATCGTAGAATTTAAACCCGTAAACTTTAGTCTTGGCTATTCATTTTATTTTGGCGACCAGCAAGTTCACCGGCTGATGCCAAGCATTGGTTTTACATTTGAAAAGAGAAAGTGGTTAGGACTAAGTCGTGTTGCGCTTCTACCTACTGCTTCAGTATTGTGGGGTAATGAGCAAATCTCAACCATTGAATATGTAGCGCCAAAAACGTTGGCCGAAGCCATTGAAAATTTCAGAAAGTATGGATGGCGATTCAGTCCTGTTTTGATTACCGAAAATAAATCCGGTATTATGAATTACACCTTTAGTTTACCACTCAACATAACCTATAAGAACTGGAGTTTTATGTTTACCTATTCCTATAATATTCCAAAGGCATTACCAGGTGAGACCTTAACTTTTTCTGAAAGCTCCTACCTATCCGGTAGTCTTGCTTATTACATTCCCTTCAAGCAGAGAAAATTTAAATTCTAAAATCCTATGCCGGGCTTTTGATCAAAAAAAAGAGGCTACCCTTTTGAGTAATCTCGTTCAAAAAATTAGTTGGATCTTTTCTTAAAACTTGAAAGTCAAATTATTACAATTTTCCTCTCACCTCATCATTAATCAGGAAGGTTCCATCCTTATTTACAAGAATCACAATCTTGCTTTGCTCCTTGCGTTTATCGTCCAACAGATTGATGGTATATTCATGTGCCGTAACACGATCCTTCACATCATCGGTAAAACCGATATCAATTGAAAATTCATCTCCCTCTTTTAGTTTTTTTGACATAACATTGCTGCTACGGTTATTAGAAACTTTTAATCTCACTTCTTCCGCTGATGCTTTCAGAATTTTTACATTCAATATCAAATATGGCAACACACCTTGGGCGTTCTGACTTGCCGACTGGTTTTCATATTGATAGGTGTTGTGCTCAGAAACAGCAGGTCGCTGCTTAAGGGTATAATTCAACTTTACTTCAAACTCATCCTTAGCCTTGAACGGAATTTGATTCTGAACAAAAAACAAGGCACACAAAAAATATGAAAGGATCATGATAATTGTCTTCTATATTGATGTAAGGTAATCATAATTTAAGGTTCATTTTATACTTTGTGAAGCTATGTTCAATCATTCAGATTTGATCCATTTTTATGCATTTGCATCAGTCGAGCCACGTAATTCCAGTTTGTAAAATTAGGCGGTTCAACTATTTTGCATGCCTTAACCTAAATTATTCAACATGCTTAGATTCAGAATTGTATTGCTATCCATTTTTGCTTTGACTCAAAACCTTTTTGCACAGGACTATCGATGGCAGCAGCGAGCTGATTATCAAATGGATGTTGCACTTGATGTAAAGACCAATCTTATCAACGGCACTCAAAAACTTACCTATTTCAATAATTCGAAAGACACCCTCACCAAGGTTTATTACCATTTATACTTTAATGCATTCCAACCGGGCAGCATGATGGATGTACGATCCCGCAATATTTCCGATCCGGATGGTCGTGTGATGGATCGCATATCGAAACTAAAGGATAATGAGATTGGCTATCAGCATATACAGAGTCTGAAGCAGGATGGAAAAGATATTACCTTCCATGTAAATGGAACCATCCTGGAAGTAACACTGGCCAAACCAATTTTTCCCAATACAAAGACGGTATTTGATATGAAATTTGAAGCACAGATTCCAGTTCAAATCAGACGATCAGGAAGAGAAAATAAAGAGGGTATTGCCTATTCGATAACACAATGGTATCCTAAAATGGCAGAGTATGATTTTCAAGGGTGGCATGCTTATCAATATGTAGCGCGTGAATTCCATGGTGTGTGGGGAGACTTTGATGTAAATATTAAAATCGACTCTTCATTCACTATTGGAGGCACTGGCGTATTAGCCAATCCGGAAGTTGTTGGGCATGGATATAAAGTAAAGCCAACGGCAAAGGCAACTAAAAAGGATCAAAAAAGTAATGCTGTTCCGCTAAAATCAAATCAACTTACCTGGCATTTTGTAGCCAAGAACGTAACTGATTTTGCATGGGCTGCCGATCCGCAATATGCGCATGACATTGCGCAAGTACCCAATGGTCCTGAGCTTCATTTCTTTTATAAGAAAGACGATAAGATTATTGAGAACTGGAAGAAAATGCAAACTTATGCTGTCAAGCATTTCGAGTTTATGAACAAGACCTTTGGTGTCTATCCATACAGCACATACTCCATTATTCATGGTGGCGATGGAGGTATGGAATATCCCATGTGTACACTCATCATTGGCGGACGATCTCTTGGTAGTTTAGTTGGAGTGATGACGCACGAAGTATCCCATAGTTGGTATCAGGGTGTGTTGGCATCAAACGAATCATTGTATCCCTGGATTGATGAAGGCTTCACCGATTTTGCAAGCCAGGAATCAATGGCTGTATTGTTTGATAAGCCCGTTGCCGATTCACATATGGGTAGCTACACAGGATATTTTAATTTAGTGAAAAGCGGACTTCAGGAACCGATTAGTCAACATGGCGATCATTACAATACCAACCGCGCATACAGCACTGCAGCATATAGTATGGGTACAGTATTTTTACACCAATTAAAATATATCATTGGCGAAGAAACTTTTTATCGCGGTATGCGCCAATATTATAACACCTGGAAGTTCAAACATCCGGAACCGATCGATTTTATTCGTGTCATGGAAAAGGTATCCAATATGGACTTGAAGTGGTACTTGCGCTATTGGGTTAACACAACAAAGAAAATTGATTATGGTGTAAAGAATATAATCAGCAAAGATGATGGAACATATGTAACCATTGATCGTGTTGGCGATTTTCCAATGCCGGTTGATGTGGTGATTACCTATGCTGATGGAAGCAAGGAACTATACTACATACCAACCAATGAAACTCTGGGAAGAAAAAAGGTAGAAGATAAAACAATGCAGCGTTTTGATCTGGAGGCATGGCCATGGGTAAATCCATCGTACACCATGAAGGTGAATCATAAAGCGGAAAACATTACTTCTATTGAAATTGATCCGTCATTACGCATGGCCGATGTTGACCGGAAGAATAATATTCTCGATTTTAGTTCAGGAATTAAGGCGTATCATGATGATACGAAATAAGAAACTGGTTAATCGTTAATCGCGCGTTATGAGTTTGGAGGAAGCAAAAACTAAGATTGAAGCATTAACGGATAAAATTAATTATCACAATGAACTCTATTATCAAAAATCGAAATCTGAGATCTCTGATTTCGATTTTGACAAGTTACTTGAATCGCTCATTCAACTTGAAAATGAATTTCCAGAACTAAAAAAAGCGGAGTCTCCTACTCAGCGTGTTGGTGGTACCATCACGAAAGAGTTTGAAGCCATTTATCATCAATTTCCCATGCTTTCGCTGGGAAATACCTATAACCAAAAGGATCTGGAAGATTGGGATGGTCGTGTGGCAAAGGGCCTGGAAGGTGAAGCCTATGAATATTTCTGTGAGCTGAAGTTTGATGGGGTATCCATCAGTTTGATTTACGAAAATGGATTATTGACAAAAGCCATTACACGAGGTGATGGTGTTCGCGGTGATAATGTCATTGTCAATGCAAAGACCATTCGATCGGTACCTTTAAAAATTAACAAGAAGAACATTCCTGATTCATTCGAAGTGCGTGGTGAAGTTTTCATGACCAAAGAAAACTTTAATCAACTAAACAGGGATCGCGAAGACATTGGCGAAGAACGATATGCTAATGCACGCAACACCACTTCGGGCACATTAAAAATGCAAGACTCGAAGGAAGTAGCGAAACGGAAACTCGATTGCTTTACCTATTATCTTCTTGGTGATAATATTGAAACCCTAACGCATGAAGAAAGTATTCATTCGCTTGAATCGTGGGGCTTTCAGGTTTCTCAAACCTATAGAAAGTGCAAATCAATAAGCGAAGTCCTAGAATACATTAACGAATGGGAAAAGAAACGTCTTGATCTTCCACTCGAAACAGACGGTGTTGTTATTAAGGTAAACAGCCTTGATCATCAACAGCAACTTGGTCTTACAGCAAAGAGTCCGCGATGGGCCATTTCGTATAAGTATCAGGCGGAAAGTACGAGTACAAAACTAAATAGTGTTACCTATCAGGTAGGACGAACAGGTGCAGTTACACCCGTTGCCGAATTAGAACCGGTTCAATTGGCAGGCACAACTGTTAAGCGGGCATCACTGCATAATGCAAATGAAATAGCCCGTTTGGATTTACGCGTTGGTGATTATGTGTTTGTTGAAAAAGGTGGTGAGATTATTCCCAAAGTAACAAAGGTTGATCAGGATAAAAGAAGTGCAGACGCTAAACCATTTGTGTATACGGATGTATGCCCGGATTGTAATACAAAACTTGTAAGACAAGAAGGTGAGGCTGCGTTCTATTGTCCGAATGCAACTAGTTGTCCGCCACAGGTAAAAGGACGCATCGAACATTTCATTCAGCGCAAAGCAATGAACATTGATTCTCTTGGCGAACGCAAAGTGGATATGCTTGTAAATAAAAAATTGATTTACAACTATGCTGACTTGTATGACTTAAAAAATCAACACGATACCTTACTTGGTCTACAAGATTATTTTGACTCTGATGAAGACTTAAACTTCAAGGACACCAACGGAGTCTATCAAATAGCATTGGAAAAAGTAGTGTCTGCTTTAAAACTTACCGCAACATCAGATAAGGTATCTGAATTTTCTGCAATTCTAAAGAACATAAAGAAACTTACCGCACAGCAAACTGGTGCAAAGGCATATCCTTCATTTTTGATGAAGTCGCTTGAGCTAAATTATGCACACATTAAAGATGGTTATGTTCCATTAGAGAATATCCTCTATCAATTATTTAAAGGAGGTATTCCTTTCGCGATACTTGAAGCTGCATCTCAACAAATACAAAACATTGATGACCTGTATGATCTGAATAATAATTTAGAGATTCAGAAGAATTCATCCTTTCTTGAACTAATTGGCGATCAAAAATCACGAGCCAAACTTGATGCCTTTAGCTATAGAAGTAGAATAAGTTTTCAGGCAAAAACAGTTGACAATATCTTATCAGGGATTGAAGCCAGCAAGCAGATTAATTTTGAAAAGGTTCTCTTTGCATTGGGTATTCGATATGTTGGAGAAACAGTAGCAAAGAAATTGGCAAAACATTTTAAGACGATTGATGCGATCATGGCTGCTTCGTTTGACGAATTGATTGCCGTGGAAGATGTGGGTGAACGAATTGCAAGGAGTGTGATCGAATTTTTTAGTATTCAACAAAATCGAGATACCATCACCAAACTGAAGAAAGCAAACTTAAAACTTGAGCTGGAAGAAAAGAACACTACCCCTATTCAAGGTAAGCTTAGTGGATTTAAAATCCTGGCTACAGGAACCCTGACAAATTTTAAGCGAGATGAAATTGAGAAATTCATTGAAGCCAACGGAGGTGAGTATAAAAAGACAGTCGCGAAAGACTTAACCTTTCTAATTACCGGAGACAAACCCGGTGAAGCCAAAATTGTAGCCGCTAAAAAACATGGAATCAAAACTGTTTCGGAAGAAGAATTTCTGAAGATGGTAAATGATTAATTAATTCGTAGTCCAATACCTTAGCTTTCGATTAACCATTAACGAATAACGATTATATCAGTCTTTCAAAATCCGCATCTCCACTCTCCTGTTCTTGGCACGAGCTTCCGGTGTCATTTCATTGCCGAGGGGTTGAGAACCACCAAAAGCTTTAGTCTGTATTCGACTTTTATTGATGCCTTTTGAAACGATGTATTTCTTAACAGCATCTACGCGGGCTTGAGAAAGTTCAAGGTTTGCTTTTGGACTACCTACATTATCGGTATGACCTTCCAGCTGAATTTCAATTTTTGAGTTTTCTTTCATCATCTGCACAACTTCATCTAATCCCGGAAATGATTTAGGATTAATAACCGACTTACCTTGTGCAAAAATCAGGTCCTCAAGAATGATGGTTTGCCCTTTTGGCGTAAGTAATATAGCGCGAATCACAGTATTATTTGCATCAATATCTTGAGGCGCCACAATAATCGTCTTTGAATTATATCCTTCAGCAGAAGCTGTAATCTGATACTTTGCTGTTCCGAAAATCGGGAATGAAAATGTACTATCATTAAACCTTCCCGTGATACTTTCAGTGGGAATACTACTATATCGAACGTTGGCTTTCACCCCTTTTCCAGTTCGTGCGTCATTAATAGTGCCTTTAACCGTGATCTCTGTGTTTTGAGCCTTACATAAAACTACTGCAAAGAATAAAATAATGAAGAAAGAAGTGTTTTTCATGCCAGCAATATAATTTGAAATTATGAATGAGTCATTGTTTTTAGGATTGATCACCATTTGAGTAGATCGATGAAAGCTCTTCTCGTTAAGATTGAAATTAAAAATTAGTATTACAAATTGAGTTAAGCATGAAAGCAGAGAAAGTGGGATTCGAACCCACGTACCGATTGCTCGGTAAACGGTTTTCGAGACCGTCCCATTCAACCACTCTGGCATTTCTCTGTATACTATAATTAACAAAAATAACAAACTCTTATTGCGTCTAAATATTTTGAAAGTTCTTTATTTTTCTTGCTCCAACTCATAACCAAAAACATCAAAAGCAAACTTCCACCGATTCGCAATTTGCTGGCGCACCTCTTTATTTATATTTGAATACTTATTTTTTTGGTATGATTCAGATTGCGCTACTTCCTTCATTAAAAAATCTTCAACAGAATCAAAGGTACCCATTGATAGCTGATAATATGCTTTCTCTAGTTCCTTCATTGGATCAGCAATAAAGCTTTTGTACGGAAGTTCGTAAAGTTGATCACTCGAAAGAACTTCCCGATCACGGAGGTATTTGGAATACATTTCTTCATACATATATAAAACATACTTTTCCATATACTCCCCCTTCACACGATGAAGACCAAGCAAAGGCAAGATCTTTTCATAGAGTCCAACATTGGAAAGATAGACTTCATACGGATTTCGGTGAATGTGTATAAAGCGAGCATCAGGAAAGACTTCAAGAATTTCTTTTATCCTTGCTGTGTTGCAGGGGCTTTTTAGCAACAATGTTTTTCCGTGATTTTGATACGCCAACTTCTTAGCAAAAAAGAGAAAATGCTTTTTCCATTCTGCTCTCGCTTCTTTATCCCTCTTAAAGGTTACGCATTCATCAAAGACATCGAAAATGCTTTTCGGAAAGTATAATCCATGAACCCAGGAGGTCTGGCTGATACTTCCCATGGCAAACTCTTCCTCGATAGGTAATGCTGCACCAGCCTTTACATTATCCTGCGGACGAGTAGCAGGTATAAACAAATTCATTACTGCTTTTACGATTTTTCCACTGCTCAAAAATACATGTGGTGCTAAGCCTTCATACGTCTGGCAAAAAGAAAACTGAGGATCCTGACTCAGTACATAATGCAGATAGGTAGTTCCACTTCGGGGATGGCCCAATATGAATACAGGACTTTTTACTTTTACTTTCTTTATTCTTTTGGAGTAGGCTATGAATTCATAAAACTGAAAGGGTGCGTTCAACATACTAATACCAGTGAGCAACAAGGCCTTCGGCCAAAAACGAAAATTGATGGCAAATCTATTTCTCCATAAAAGTTGCAGCCAGTTTATCAGGTCAATGCCAATAACGGTGTGAGTAGGATTAAAAAAATCACTCGTCTTATACCTTAATTTCATTTTGCTACCCTCTGACTTTTGTAATTTCTGCACCGTGGCTCGAACCACTAAGTTGCACAAAGATTTTAAGACTTTACTTGTACTTGGCAGGAATGAGATTGAGATTGAGAAAATTTAGGACCTGTTCTGAATAAGTATTTTCTATCTTTGTTACTAAACCGATCACAGTTACAGCTTACAGTAGCATGGCCAGACTTCTTCGAGGATCATCTCTACCTTTTCTTCTTTTTTTCATCACGTCTTTCGCACTCGCACAAAACACGGTTGTTGAAGGTTTTGTGAAGGACGAAAAGACTGGTGAGGCAATTGTTTTTGCACACATTTTTTTTAAGGGCACGCAAATAGGGATTACGAGTGATACTACAGGATACTTTCGCCTGCAGACTTCTAAGAAAGTAGATTCGCTGGTGGTATCCTATTTAGGCTATTTTACCCAACGTCTTGGTATTAAACCTTACGAAAGGCAAACGATAGAAATTAAACTACGATCAGAATTTACGCAGCTTCATGAGGTTGAAGTAATTGCAGGAGAAAATCCGGCATGGGCCATTCTTGAAAAAGTTGTGGATGCAAAATCCCAAAATAATCCGGAACTGAAAACGAACTATTCTTGTGAAGAGTACATGAAAGTTCGTTTTGATCTCAACAACTTTACAGAGAAGATTAAAAAGAACATCATGGTTCGCCCATTTGATTTCATTTGGGAGAACGTAGACACTACAAAAGATGGCGTTACCTTCCTACCGATCCTGTTTGTAGAAAAGGAAATCGATCATTACTACCAGCGCAGTCCAAGAAAGAACAGAGACTATATAAAGGGAGTAAACACCACAGGATTGAAAGGCCCTAAGATTATGAAGTTTGTAGATGATCTCTACCTTACTCCAAACATCTATGACAATTTTGTGGTGATGCTTGACAAAAGTTTTCCGAGCCCGATCAACGATAATTTCAAATTACATTATGATTACACGTTGATGGAAGACAGCGTCATGATGGATAATATAAAGTACTATCGGATTACCTTCCAACCTAAATACAGGAGAGAGCTTGCCTTTACAGGCGAAATGCATGTACATGCTGCTACCTATGCCATCAAGCAAATTGAATTGCGATTTGATATTATGGCCAATGTAAATTTTGTGCGAAGCTATTGGGTAAGTCAAACATACGAACAGGTAAATGAGAAAGACTGGATGCCTGTCGCGTCCCAAGTCTTAGGTGATTTCACTGTGGTGGAAAACTCATCTGACATGACCGGATTCTTTGGAAGAAAAAATTCGAGTTATAAAAACTACACAATCAACAGTGATTTACCTTCATCCGTTTTTAAAGGAGCGGAGATTGTCGTTGAACAAGACAGCGCTCAACTACGAAGTGATGAATATTGGAAAGAAGCCCGCCATCTGGAATTGACACCAGAAGAAAACAATGTATTCGGTATGGTGGAGCGCATCGAGCAAGATCCAGCGTTTCTAATTCGAAAAAAAGCAGTGCTTACTTTTTTAACTGGATACTTACCGGTTGGCAAGAACTTTGACATCGGGAATTTCTATACTTTTTATACCTACAATATCATTGAACATTCGCGTTTCAAATTTGGTTTTCGCTCCAGTAAAGACCTTTCATTTCCGGTAAAGGTAAATGCTTATGTTGCCTATGGTACGTTTGATGAAAAATGGAAATACAGCGGTGCTGCCGAGTGGAACATTGGTAAACACAAAAATCCAAAACGTTTAGGTGTCTCCTACCTATACGACATTGAACAACTCGGACGAAGTTATAACCAGATTGAAATTGATAATCTGGTGACATCATTTGTTCAATATGGAGATGTTACCTCACGAATGTATAAAATGGATTTCAAAGTCTATGCAGAAAACATGTGGGCACCCGGACTTTTAACACGATTAACTTATTTCAATACTGCTACATCGCCTACCAACAATGAGTCATTTGAGATTAACGACAATGGAAATGTAATTTTTCAAGATGCCTTTAAAGCAAATGGTGTTGCCATTACCTTAAAATACAGTTGGCAAAATCGCGATGTGTCAGGCGAGTTTTATTCACGCGATGAACGTAAGGTAGTCTTCCGAAAATATCCGGACATCGGTATTGAATGGCGATGGGCTAATAAGGACCTCTACCAGGGTGATCTGAATTTTCAAAAAATCTCTGCTCAGATAAAGCAAAAAGTACGAATGGGGAAGTTGGGATACTTTCAATATAATCTCGAAGCCGGAAAGACTTTTGGCACCGTTCCCTATCCTTATTTGAATATACCTTTCGGAAACCAACTGGTGTTGCACGATGACGTAGCGTTCAATCTCATGAACTTTTTGGAATATGCTTCAGATGAGTATGTAACACTTCATGTTCAGCATCATTTTGATGGGCTTATTCTGGATCGCATTCCGCTGATCAACAAATTAAAATGGCGCTCATTAATTTTTGCGCGTGCGTACTGGGGCGGAATTTCCGATGCTAATAATCAATCCATTTATTTGTTTCCGGAAAATCTAAATCCATTGAACAAAGGATATTACGAGGCAGGATTTGGTATTGAAAATATCTTTAAAATTTCCCGAATCGATTTTACCTGGAGGTTGACGGACAGCGATGCCCCAGGGGTTTATGCCTTTATTGTAAAGCCATCGTTTAGGTTGGCTTTTTAGAAGGTTAGTTAAAATCGAATGGTTAATCACCGCCAATTCTTCACACAGCCGAATGAAAGCACTACCATGAGAGTTGTTGAATCCAAAAACTGAACATATGCCCAAGATTTTGATTTAAGGGTGCGACTAGGTTAATTTGAAATTACTATTATTTTTGCTGCAATTTAAATACTCAGACATGAAACGTTTTACGTTAATTTCAATCTTCATCATATTTTACTTGACAGCTTTTCCTCAGAAAGCAAATTACCAACCTGCAAAGATTGTCCTCGAAAACGGTGATACTCTGACGGGCTTTGTGGCGAATGCCAGCTTAAACAAGATTTATAATGAGATTAAATTCAAAAGGTCTGAAGCTGATGACTATATTAAAATAAATGCAAAAGAGGTTTTGCGTTTGTCTTTTTCTAATAATTACGTCTTTGAAAGCCTTCTTGTTAAATACGATCCTGAATCACAAAAGACCGGTAGTTTACCCACTCAGAAAGAGCCTCTGGCATGGAAAGAGGATAGGATTTTTCTTGAAGTTGTGGCAGGGGGCGACTTGGTTTCCCTGCTGATGTTTGAGGATAAAGAAGGAAGACTTCACTTTTTTATAAAGCAAAACGAAAGTATAACCGAATTGTTGAACCGGTCTTTTAGAGGTGCAGAGAATGAAGCCGAGATACGCGCAAACAAAAAATACATTGGCCAACTTCGCTCAACCTTTTTAGATTGTCCGGATGCTATCATTAAGGATAATTTGAGGTATGACAGGGCATCATTGCTTGCCGTTTTTAATAAATATACTATTTGCAAAGGTGGTAAGCCTGATCAGGTCGACCATGGTAAAGGAGTAACTACCATTGGATTCGTAGCCGACTTCTTCTACGAATTCCGAAAGTATGATGTTGTTAAAAATGGCGCTTATGGAGTTCAACAATTTTCATTAGTTGGGTTTAGCCCCGGACTCTCATTGGAGATACGTAGTAAAAAGCCCTACAAAAAACTTTCAATCTATCAGGAGCTTCACTATAAAAGTCAAAGTAAAAAAGATATTTCCTTTAAAGAATCCTCACTGGAGTTACTGGTGCTGCCAAGAACAAACTATACCCTTAAGTCGGGAGGTAATTTGTATTGGAATACAGGCTTTACGTTCAGTTATATTTTTAAACGAGAGATAGAAATGAGTTACCCGCAAACCGGGCTATTGGGTAATATGGCCATTGTCACTGGTTTAGGTGTTCACGCTGTAAAAAGCAAGACAATGGATTTGAGTTTTGAGTTAAGAGGGAAGCTAGGAATTTCAGGATATCCTGATCCTCTTAGTGGCATTGGCTTAGTTGTTAATTTTGTGCCGAAGTCCTGGTAAGAGGGTAGCTCTTTTAGTTTCGAGTTTGAACTTTAAAGTTTTAAGTTGAAGAAGAGTTGTCTCGATTGGCAAACAGTAGTGTCATTAAAACCTAATCATAAAAAGACCAATCCACACCAAAGTCTAGCGTATTGCGATAGCCTGGATACCCGGGTGTAGGCATATATCCCTGTTGTGTAAAAAGTTGGAGAAGGTTGTTGTACTTCACAAAAAGCCTGGCCTTTTTTATTCGGCCATTGAAGAATACATCTATAATCGGAAAGGCCGTTGTGTAGTAACTTTGTTGAACAAAATATTGCTGGGTAGTAATGTCATACCCGTTTGCAGTGTAGGATGATTGCCAATGTACATCTACTCCTACCTGCATATCTAAATTATTTTTAAACCACATTTTCTGATACGCAAGTTGTCCATTTACAAAGAGCTCGGGTACCTGTATGGCATAATCATCGTTTTTCAAAACGGCTGTATAAATGGTTTGTGTACTAAACGACATATCTTTCAAAAAGCGAATAAAGAATTTAAGTTCGGGTGCCGCCATTACCTGTGTGCCGGAAGACTGAATAGGGAGCACCCGTTGATTTTGTCCGTAGTAGCCTCGCTTAAAGAAAACATAGTTGGTAAGCGTACTGAAAGTTACGCCTGGTGAAATATCAAGTTTCTTTGTGGTGTAATGCAAATACCCATTAAGCTGCGTAATGTTTACATCGTTAAAATCATTGTCCCATACATCATGGCTACCGCGATACGCTTGCTGCAAAAAAGATGGAGCATATTGCATTTGTTTTAGAGAAGCCTCCAGCCATTTGCTTTTCAATTGTGCGTCAATCCGGTAATTTCCATTTTGCATAATTTCTCCCCACCCCGTTAATTCAAATACAGAATCAAGCTTCATGGATATTCTTCCACCAATATAATTTTCAACACCTTTTGCTTTTGTAAACAAGGTATCCTCCGCTATGTACTTATAGTTCATGTCGTAATTACGAATGGCATAATAGCCATTGTAAAAAAGCTTGAGCAAATTTCCTTTAATACCTACTTCATTGCGAAATGATTTGAACTTAGCATAATCATCTGTAAGCGTACTATCCACTTCAATATTATCATAGTAGCTTTCTGGTGATTTAGAGAGATCATCTTTAAAGCCATTTCCTTGTTGATAGCTGTCAAGTGTGTGATAGATCTGCAACGCTTTTACAATTTCATAGCGGTGATGGAGATGAAGGTTATTTCTTTTTTCATAACTCGATGCTTCTGTTAACCACGGAATAGCATCTTTTGAAAAGAAATCTTTATAATCGTAAGTACCATCCAATTGCACACCGCCATATTCATCCACTTCATGTTTGTTGTGTCTGTAGTTAATAAACAAGCGATACGAACTGTCCTTTGTTTGGTAGGCTGTATGGAAATCAAGGTAGCCTCCTTTAACATGTCGGTCACCTTTTCCCTGACGTTGAATTTGTTTATCAATTAAAAGTACACGATAGGTAAAACCCAGGTTCCATTGCGGATTGATATTGCGGCTAAACGCAATACGCGTAATTGACTTACCTCTACCTCCTAATATTATTTTTAAGTTGGTGTAAGGTGACTTGGTGTCAAAATACTTTACAGATTCAGTGTCCCAATACAAATCGTATGTATTAAAACCTGAGCTCGCCCCGATAAGATCGGGAGGTTTGAAAAATATCGGGTGGATGGCAGTACCTGTATTACCCAGATCCTGATAGAGGTTATTATTAGCCCGGACATAACTGTTCATCCTGTGAACATTCGTTATGATCGTATCGATTGTATAAAGTTGGGGGCGGTTAAAGAAATCGTCCTGCTCATAGTAGTACTTAGAAGTCTGCGGACCATAAACCTGCCGGGTAGTATCATCAATAATACTCGAACCCACCCTCGGTCCCTTTCGCTCAGGTTCATCCTGCCCTTTTGAAACTATGGCAAGCGAAAAGGACAAGACCAGAAAAAAGAAAATTCTCAAAAAATGCACACGCAAAAATAGGGGGAGAATGTGGTTCGAACGATTTTGAGTCAAAAATTTTCTATTAAGCACGCCTTACTGAGTTTAAGACAAGCTCATCAAAATCCCTTCCATTTTTTATAAACTCAACTTCGATCGGCAAATAAAAAAATGAAAGTCGGTCGATATAGGGTTTAAATTGGGGAGACTCCAACTTCACCATATCCTTTTCTGTCGTTAGGAAATTTACACCAGGATACCGCAAGGAAATGGATTCCATTTTTTTCAAATCATCGAGTGTGTACTGATGATGATCACCAAAATGAAGATGTTCCTTCAAGTCATATCCTTGCTTTACATACGCTATCAAAGAAGAAGGGTCGGCTATTCCCGATACAAGGATAATATCACGTCTTATTTCTGCTTTTAGATCACCGATAGGTAATGCATTTCCATAATGAATGGTAGCAAAGAATACAGGCCTATCGGCATATCTGCGAATTGATTTTTCAATGCCCATCATATCATCATCGGAAATCTCAACCGGGCATTTTGTTACGACCACCACATCTGCTCGTGCAGCCCCCGAGCGCGACTCGCGCAATTTGCCAGCAGGCAGCAAAAAGTCCTTATAAAATGGGCGATTATAGTCACACAGCAAAATACTAAAACCCGGTCTCACCCTTCTATGTTGAAAAGCATCATCTAATAAAATCGCGTCAGTATCTTCTGCTTCTTGTAAAATGTTGGTGATGGCAAGCACTCGCTCCTCACCAACTGAAACAATTACCTTATTACCATATTTTTTGTAAAACTGGTAAGGCTCATCTCCTAATGTCTCAGCATTGTCAAGCTTTGTGGCAAGTCGGAAACCCTTTGTACTTCTTCCATAACCGCGGCTAAGAGTGGCTACTTTGTGATCATTGTATAAGAGCCTGATCAAGTGTTCAATCATAGGCGATTTACCTGTACCTCCCACAGTTAAATTGCCAACTGAAATAATAGGGATATCGAAGGCTGTGGACGGTCGGATGCGCAAATCGTACAGCCGGTTTCGGAAGTGGGTAATTGCATTGTATAAGAATGCAAAAGGGAACAACAAAATTTGCAAGATGGCCATCAGCACGTAAAATACATTTAACTTTCAAACCTCAACGATTCAAAAGAATGGCAAGTATAAAAATAAAAGATGTAACCGATTTTCTCGAGTCCTGGGCTCCGCGATCCTACCAGGAATCCTATGATAATTCTGGCCTCCTTGCGGGAAATTATTCATCAGAAGTGAAAGGTATTTTGGTGAGTTTGGACTGTACCGAAGAGGTAGTAGCCGAAGCAATACAGGCAGGATGTAATATGATCGTGGCTCACCATCCAATCATTTTTAAGGGACTTAAGAAGCTTACCGGAAGCAATTATATCGAGCGCACCATTATCCTGGCAATCAAGAATGATATCGCCATATATGCCATTCACACCAATTTAGATAATATTCATACTGGGGTTAACTATAAAATAGCCGAAAAGCTTGGCTTAAAGGACCTCCGGATACTACTGCCCAAGACAGACACGCTTCAAAAACTAGTCACCTTTATTCCGAAGACTAAGGTAGCCGAAGTCTTGTCTGCTATGCACCTGGCAGGTGCAGGACAAATAGGAAAATACAAGAATTGCAGCTTCGGGGTTGATGGCATAGGTAGCTATTTACCAACGAGTTTGGCTAATCCAACTATTGGTTCTATTAACCAACAAGAATCTGTTGAGGAAACGAGGGTTGAAGTTATTCTTCCAAGCCATTTGTCAGGCAGAATCATTAACTCACTAAAGTTATCCCATCCTTACGAAGAGGTAGCCTATTATCTTACCAATCTTAATAATGAAAATCAAGAAGTTGGATCCGGAATGATTGGAGAGTTAGATAAGCCGATTGAACCTTCTGCGTTTTTATTAGGTTTGAAAACCAGTATGAATCTATCTGTAATCAGGCATACAAAGTTGATTGAAAAGCCTATTAAGAAAGTGGCAATAGCTGGTGGCTCTGGCAGCTTCCTTCTCCCGAAAGCCATTCAGGCTCAAGCCGACATCTTTATAACGGCCGACTTTAAATATCATGAGTTTTTTGATGCTGATGGCCAGATCATTATTGTCGATATCGGGCACTACGAAAGCGAGGTTTTTACCAAAGATTTATTAGTAGGTGTTTTAATGGAAAAATTTCCTACTTTTGCGATCAATTTTTCAAAAACTATCACCAATCCAATAAGCTACTTTTAAAGAATGGAAAATCAGTCAGTTGCACAGAAGCTGGAAGCGCTTGTTAAACTTCAGTTCATTGATACCAAAATAGACGAACTTAAAAAACTGAGAGGTGACCTGCCAGATGAGGTTCAAGATCTGGAAGACGAGATGGAGGGGTACAAGACCCGCCAAAGCCGTTTAGAGGTTGAGTTCAAAGAAATTGAGGAAGGGATAAAGAAGAATAAAGAAGGTATTAAGGAAGCCGAAAAGCTCATCAAGAAATACAACGAACAACAGAAGAACGTTAGAAACAACCGCGAGTTCGATGCTATCACCAAAGAAGTAGAACTTCAAGAACTCGAAATACAACTTTGCGAAAAGAAGATCAAAGAAGGCAAAGATTCAACCCAGCAGAAGAAAGACGAAATTGAAAAAACCAACATCTTTATTAAGGAACGTGGCGAGCATCTTGATATAAAGAAGAATGAGTTAAACGGCATTCTGCAAGAGAGCCAGGAGGAAGAGAAGAAATTGTTAGCAGAACGTGAGAAGGCCACCAAGAAAATCGAAGACAAACTTTTAAAGTATTATGAGCGCCTTCGCGGAAGCTTAACTAATGGCCTTGCAGTAGTTCGTGTAGTTCGTGGTGCTGCGGAAGGGTGTAACATTGTAATACCACCGCAGAAAATTGCGGAGATCCGCGAGAAAAAGAAAATTGTGATCGATGAACATTCTGGCCGTATCTTAGCCGATGTAGACATGGATAGTCTTGATGAAGGCGATAAACCTAAAACAGCAAAAGTTGCAACACCTACACCAGTCAGCAGAAGAAAGAAAGTTGAATAGACTTCAATTCCATATACTAGAAAAGGCATGCTTTATAACATGCCTTTTTTTATGTCTGGTTATTCAATCGTTAGCCCAGGATTGGAAATTTGACCCTGCAACCAAGCAGGCCTACAATCTTGTACTGAATCTTCAGACACAAGACGCTCACTTGCTGATACCCAACCCGGAGACAGCACAGGAACATTATGTAACCGCTTTGTCAGAAGCTCTGGAGCTTCTTATTACAGAAGACAAGGAGAAGTTTAACGACTACGAAGATCGATTTGAACAACGCCTCAATCGTAAGGTAAAAGCAAACAGTCCTGACGATATGTTTCTTCTGGCAGAGATCAGGCTTCAATGGGCATTTGTGTATCTGAAATTCGGACACGAGTTTGATGCAGCCTTAAGTTTGAAACAATCGTATTCATTAGTTCAGGAAATTAAAAAGCGGTATCCATCCTTCAAGGCCATTCAAAAAACCTCTGGAATATTAGAAGTTATCGTTGGATCCGTTCCTGAAAAGTATGATTGGTTACTGAGCTTAATGGGTAT
>Ga0116156_10001249_pt1 | contig 25282 bp, 19 predicted proteins | sample AD_UKC045_MetaG_FD_89891 | JGI IMG/M metagenome (GOLD analysis project Ga0116156, IMG submission 89891) | Active sludge microbial communities of municipal wastewater-treating anaerobic digesters from USA - AD_UKC045_MetaG | ecosystem: Engineered > Bioreactor > Anaerobic > Digestate | place: USA... | reverse complement strand
GTGGTCGTGCCCGCCCACAATTACGTCCACGCCGGGCATCTCGCGCGCGAGCTGCTTGTCGACCGCCACGCCGCAATGGCTGAGCACGATCAATAAGTCCGACATCGCGTCATGGCGCGGCGCGAGCTTTTTCGCCAGTTCCAGCGGATCGTCGACGATCAGGTCGCGTACGTTTTTCGGATGAGACCCGGTAACCAGCTCCGGGGTGGTCAAGCCGATCATGCCGACCGCCAGCCGGTTGTTGAACTGCTTGATCATCCCCGTGCCCAGCGGCATCCACGGGCCGTCGTGCCCTTTTTTGCGCAGATTGGCCGCGGCCCAGCCGAAGTGCGACGCCTCGACCAGCTTGTTGAAATTGTCGAAGCCGAAATCGAATTCATGATTGCCCACGGTGGTCAGATCCAATTCCATCATATTGAGCAGATCGACCGTCGGCAGTCCGTGGAATGCCGAGGACAACGGCGTGCCTTGGAGATAATCGCCGGTTGATACAACCAGCGTGGCCGCGCCCACGGCGTCGTTTTGTTCGCGGATCTGCCGCACCAGGGGTATCATCCGCGCCAACCCGCCGACTCCCTGTTCGGACCAATCGGCTTGGTGCGGATAAATGAAGCCGTGCGTATCGTTGAAGTGCAAGATGGAGAGGCGATAGACGGCCGGCTGTTCCGGTATTTGCGATCCGGCGCAGGCGACGATGAACGCCGCCGCCAGCAACACGGCCAAAACGATTTTGATCCAACGATTGCGCATCACGACCTCCGGTAAAATATGCTTTACGCTAAACATGGCTCCGAACGGTGTCAATGTTGCCCTTGACCATCGCCGGGCCAAGCGGTAACCATAATTGAATAACAATCGGGCGAGGGCGATGAGCAACTTCAAATCGTTTTTTCGCGATCTGTTTCGGCATGACCTGGACAAGATGCAGCCGCTGAAACGATCCCTCGTGACGGTGCTGCGTTTTCTGGTCGAATTGCAGCATCAGTTCACCAAAGATACGGTGATCGTTCGCGCCTCGGGCATGGCCTACACCACGTTGCTGGCCATCGTTCCATTGATCGCCGTGTTTTTCAGCATTTTCTCGGCTCTGTTCGCCGACGAAATGAAAGTCGCGGTGCAAAACTGGCTGATCGAACAGATCATTCCGGTCAGTCCCGATCAAATCGTTTTTTACCTGAACAAATTCACTTCCAACACCAAAGCGCTCGGGTTGTTCGCCACCGTCGCGTTGGTGCTGACTTCGGTTCTGCTTTTCGACAACATCGAAAAGAATTTCAATGCGCTGTGGCATGTGACCCGGCCGCGCTCCTTTTGGCGGCGATTCATGGCCTTCACCATGGTGCTCGTGTGGGGGCCGGTGCTTATTGCGTTGAGCTTTTACACCAGCGGCCGCATTCGCGCCACGATCGACGCCAGCGAGGTTTTGGAAATCGGTCTGCTCTCGCGGCTGGTCTTCGGCATCGTGCCGTGGCTGCTGACGGTCTTTGCTTTTTTTCTCATGCTCTACGTGATTCCCGCCACCAAAGTGAAGATGAAAAGCGCGCTCATCGGCGGTCTCATCGGCGGTACGCTGTGGGAGTTCGCCAAGGTCGGTTTTTCCAACTATGTCGCGCGATCGATCACCTACAACGCGATCTACGGCAGCCTGGCGTTGATCCCGTTCTTTCTTGTCTGGCTGTACCTGACCTGGATCATCGTGCTGTTGAGCGTGGAAAGCTCATACGTTCATCACAATTTTCGCTCGCTGATTCTGCACCGCGTGTTCACCAACCTTTCGTTGCACGACCGGCTGCACCTGTCGATGCGGTTGTTCACCGCCATCGCGCGGCGCTTTCATGAAGGCGGCGAACCATACACCGCCGTGGAATTGGCCGACCGCTACGCCATGCCTTTCGAATTGGTCGAGGATTTGATCGAACTGTTCGTCGAGCAGGGTTTGCTGGCGCGCACGGACTTGAAAAATGACCGCACCGGCTATCTGCCGAACCGTTCGCTCGATGCACTGATGGTGAAAGATGTTTTCCGCGCCGCCTATCTGCAACGAAACGAGGGCGTGGACCTGGAAAACACCGACGAAGTGGACAAGGTGGTCGGGACGATGGTTCAGCAGGGCGAAATGGAGGCGTTCGGTTCCTTCGGCGATCGTACGGTTTTGGAAATCGTCACCAGGAAAATCGGTTAAGGTTTTTCACCTTTCGTTGCCGGTTCCGGCGTTTCTTCCGGCCGCTCGTTGACGCGTTCGAACTTGCCGTCGAAATTTTCATCGTACATCACTTTGCTGGGCGGTTGTTCCGGATTGTCGAAAAACGAAATGATGTCGACACGACCGTCGGCGTTGGTGTCGCGTTCCAGGCGAATCAGCTTTTCGTTGTGATCGAAAAAGGTGAAGGTTTCGAATTTACCGTCTATATCCAGGTCCGTTTCGGTGCGGAAAACGTGCTCTCGCCCCAGTTCCGGCGAAAATTTGTAATAGTCGATGTAGTCGATCGTCCCGTCGCTGTTTTTGTCCTTTTCGAAGCGGATCATCTGCATTTGCAGATCGAAATAGCTCCAGCAGTTGTCGCGTCCGTCGCCGCTGCAATCGTTGCCGATCCGAAAGCCGGTCAGCCACCAATACAGCAGCCCGCCGCCGCCCAGGACTAGTAGCAGGCATAGGATAATAAACGGAACGTTGCCGGTGGTCGCTTTTTGTTCTTGTTTCATGGGGCGTCAGCATAACCGATTCGTGCCTGGTTTCCAATCGATTTTTGCCGCCTTGCCGATCGGCCGCCCCGTTCGTAAGATGGCTTCGAGGTTCAACCGGAACTGAAGGCGCGATGAAACTGGAGCAAGCGGGGCGGGCATTCGAACGAAACGGTTTTGCCGTGCGTTTGTTCGACACGCCGGAAGAGGTGGGCGCCGCCTTTGCCGAACAACTGCGCGATGTGCGCGAGGTCGGTTTCGGCGGTTCGGCGACCTTGCGTGAACTGGGCCTGGACGAAATCGCCCGTCGCTCCGGCGTCACGTTTTACGATCACTGGCATCCGGGCTTGTCGCGCGCCGATGAATGGGAAATGCGCCTGCGGCAAGGGCGCGCCGATTTGTTCGTCTCCGGCGCGAACGCGGCGACGATCGACGGCGAACTGCTGTTGGTCGACGGCATCGGCAATCGCCTGGCCGCCGCGGTTTTCGGCCCCCGGCGGGTGCTGTTCGTCATCGGCGAAAACAAGCTGACCGACAATATCGCGGCAGCACGGCAACGCGTGCGCGACATCGCCGGGCCAAAGCGGGCGACACAATTGGGCGTCGATGTGCCCTGCGCAAAAAACGGCATGTGCACCGATTGTCATTCACCCGGGCGCATCTGTCGCGGCACGTTGATTATTGAACGACCGAGCATCGGCCTGACCGCCGCGGTCTGGCTGGTGCGCGGCGCGTATGGATTGTAGGAGGGAAGGACGATGAAAATTCGCTGGAACGGCCATTCAAGCTTCACCATCACCGCTGCGGACGGCACGACGATCGTGACCGATCCCTATCAGCCCGGCGCTTTCGGCGGCGGCATCGGTTATCGACAGATCGACGTGCAGCCCGACATCGTCACCATCAGCCACGAGCACGACGATCACAATTACCTCGACGGTTTTTCCGGCGACTTCGCCGTGCTGCGCCAGACAGGCCGGGCTAAGGGCATCGCTTTCACCGCGGTGGATACCTTTCACGATGAAAGCGGCGGCAGCAAGCGCGGCACGAACCGCATTTTCGCCTTCACGGTCGACGGCGTACGCCTGTGCCATCTGGGCGACCTGGGGCATTTGCTGACCGACGAACAGATCGCCGCGATCGGCAAGGTCGACGTGCTGTTTCTGCCGGTCGGCGGCTTTTACACGATTGACGCCAATCAGGCGACCGACGCCATGCGGCGACTCGATCCGCGCGTGGTGATCCCGATGCATTTTAAAACCGACAAATGCGGTTTTCCCATCACGCCGGTCAGCGCGTTTACCAACGGCAAAGATCGCGTGCAGATGCTGGACGCGGTGGAAATCGAACTGACCGCCGACGCCTTGCCCGGCACGACGGAAATTTTCGTTCTCAAACATTATTTTTAACGGGGAGTGCAAGATGCTCAAAGTCGTGGATCATATCGGCATTGCCGTCCCGAACATCGAAGAGGCCCTGAAATTCTGGGCGACCGGCCTGCAAATCGAGGTGACGCATCGCGAGGAGGTTGCTTCGCAGAAAGTAAAGACCGCGTTCCTGCCCATCGGCGACACCAACATCGAGCTGTTGGAACCGACCAGCGAGGACAGTCCGATCGCCAAGGCGATGGAAAAACGCGGCCCCGGCATTCATCATCTTTGCTTCGAGGTCGCCGACATTCACGCGGCGCTCAAGCACCTGACCGCGCAGGGCATGACGTTGATCAATCACGAACCGGTGCCGGGCGCGCACGGGAAATTGGTGGCGTTTGTACATCCGAAAAGCACCGGGGGCATCCTCATTGAATTAAGTCAGAAGATGTAGTATCAGTAACCTTCGCATAGACATCAAAGACGCCGGCATCTGAGGGATCATTCGGATGCCGGCTTTTTTTTAAGGAGGAATGATGAGAGAGGTCTGGATTATCAGCGGAGCGCGCACGCCGATCGGTTCGTTCGGCGGTTCGTTGAAAGATGTGCCCGCCACGAAACTGGGCGTGATCGCGGCGAACGAGGCGATCAAACGCGCCGGCGTCGCCAAGGACGTTTTCGAGGATTGCATTGCCGGTCAATGCTTCATGCGCACCGATGAAATCAACATCGGTCGCTGCATCGGCTTGGAAACCGGTCTGCCGTTCACCATTCCCGGTTGCACCATTCAACGACAGTGCTCCAGTTCGATGCAGGCGATGGTCTTCGGCGCGCAGCAGATCATGCTGGGCGAACACGAAGCCGTGTTGATCGTCGGCGCCGAAAATATGAGCCGCACCCCCTACGTTCTGTACGATATGCGTTGGGGCGCCCGGATGAACAACCGGCCGGCCGTCGACTCGTTGATGGAAGGTCTCGCCGATCCCCTCGGCCATTTCCTGATGGGCATCACCGCGGAAAACCTGGCCGAGAAGTACAACATCAGCCGTCAGGAGCAGGACGAACTGGCGATGACCAGCCAGACGCGCGCCATTGCCGCGATCGATTCCGGCCGCTTCAAGGACGAGATCGTTCCGGTCGAAGTGCCGGTTAAGAAAAAGACCGTCCTGTTCGAAAACGACGAACATCCGCGCCGCGATGCGACACTTGAAGGCATGGCCGCACTCAAGCCGGCCTTCAAGAAGGACGGTACAGTCACGGCGGCCAACGCCAGCGGCATCAACGACGGTGCGTCCGCCATGGTTCTCATGTCCGCCGAAAAAGCCAAAGCCCTCGGTCTCAAGCCGATGGCTCGCCTGGTGGCCCATGCGGTCGCGGCCGTCGAACCCGAACTGATGGGCTTCGGCCCGGTGCCGTCGTCGATCAAGGCATTGGCCAAAGCGAAAATGCAATTGTCCGACATTGAGCTCATCGAGCTCAACGAAGCCTTCGCGGCGCAGTACCTGGCCTGCGAAAAAGCGCTCGGTTTGAACCGTGAAATCACCAACGTCAACGGCTCGGGCATCGCCTTGGGTCACCCGGTGGGCTGCACGGGCATCCGCATCGTCATTTCGCTGCTGTATGAAATGCAGAAACGCGACCTGACCACCGGCATGGCCACGCTGTGCGTCGGCGGCGGCATGGGCAAGACGGTAATCGTCGAGCGGATCTAAACGCGAAGAAAATTCCGGTTCGTCAAACGATCAGTCCCGACGGGGGCTGATCGTTTTTTTTCGGCTCCGGCTCGAACAGCTTGGTCAGCATGGCGCGAAAAAACTCGATCGACGAAGGCCGGCGCTGCCGATCATCGAGCGCCAGCGCCAACGCTGCGGCGCTCACCGCCTGTTCTTGTTGCCCGCGCGCGGCCAGCAGATACGCCGTGTCGCGCAAACGCTCGGCGAAGGTCAGGCGGCGATGGTCGTCGAAGAAACGGTCGATCGCCCGGTCGATTTTCGCCGCGAACTGTTCGGCGCGTTGCGCCTCATTGATCGTCAGGCCACTGGTCGTCGTATCCTGCAGGCTGATCTGCAAAGCGCGGATCGTCTCTTCGTCGACGATCCACCCGGCAAAATCGGCTTCGCGGTGCAAACGCTCGCAGCCCTTCAGGTCGGCCAGGCGGGCGAAGACTTGTTGCCCGTCGACTATCTTTTGATACGGATGATGAGCGGTTGTTGCGCCTGCGCCGCTCATGCGCGCGTAAGCGCTGACGAATCCCGTCGGCTCACCGTGTCCGGCTTGGCGGCCGAGTTCGCGTACGCGTTCGATCAGGTAATAGACGAAATCGGCCTCGGCCTCGAAGAGCGGAATATGCCGCACGCCGCGCAGATCGTCGACGAACTGCCGCATCTTTTTCCGGCTCGTTTCGTCGTAGTGGAAATGCATGATCCGGTCGCCGCCGCGCTCGTAGACCTGTAAGGTGCGCACGCCGTGCGCGGCGGGCTCGTTGAGGATCATCAGCCGTTCGTTGCGCCCGTCGACCGCCGAAACGAAGCAGGCGTGAATTTCCTCCACTTCCGCCGGACGCTGGAACAGGGGCTTTTTCGTCCCTTTGGTTTCGATGGTCACGCCGGCTTGCCGAAGGTCATAGAGCAAGCGTTTGAGACTGCGTTTGTCGTCCTTATCCTTGGTTCGCTCCAGACAGCCTTGCAGCGCGGCAATCTGCCGATCGCGGGCCAAACCGTAAAACACGGCTTCGCGGAAGGACAACGGCAGGGCCAGGATCGCCGGCGCCGTCGCCGGATCGCTCGCCTGGCGCCACACTTCGCGCGCCGGGGGAATGCCGTCGAGAAATGCGCCGTCGATCAACCCGTCTTGCTCACGGTATTGGGCAAAGTGGGCATTGAATTCGGCCGGTTTTTCCAATAGCGCCAGCAGCGTCGGCGCGGCATTTTTTGCGCGTTCGCGTTCGTCTAGGTAATTCATGGGGACGAATCCTACTTGAGTCCATGGATCGTTGTCCACCTGATCGACAAAGAAACTTTTTTTGACATGTCTGGTCAAAACGGTAATGTTCTGTTACAAGGACGCACTTGTGAGCGTGTGTCAGGAGGAACGATGCGTACGACCCTTACAATCATGATGACGATCGTCGCGCTGTTGTTCGCCACGGTGGCCTCGGCCGCCGACGAGATCAGCGGCACGTTTCAAATCAAGGAAAACGACAAGGTGATCGGCGCCGAAAGATTTACGATTGCCTTCGAGGACGACGGGCGCGTGGTTGCCGAATCCCAAGGCACGCTCAAACAAGACGACGACACGGAATACAAAGACTATTCACGGCTGCAAATGCGCGGTCTATCCGGCCCGGTGCACAATTACCAGCGGGAAATTCTCATCAACAATCTGCCCCGCGAATTGGGGGTTACCTACGAAAACGACGAAATGCTCATCGAGGTGCGCGAGGGAGTAACCAAAAAGGACAAACGGTTGCGCGTTACCCCGGCCACGCTCATTCTCGATATCGGCGTCTGGCATCAATATCACCTATTGATCCACCGCTATTCGCATCGGACCGGCGGCGAGCAGTCGTTTCTGGCCGTGATTCCCTCGGAACTGCGTTTGGTGGAGGATGTGAAAATTCGTCACCTCGGCTGGGAAGCGGTGGCCCTGGAAAACGGCTATTTCATGGCACACCGCTATTTCGTCGACCGCAGCGACATGGGATTGCTCATCTGGGCCGACAAACAAGGCCAAATCTTGAAGATCGAAGTGCCGATGCTCAACCTGATCGTCGAGCGCACCAAATACGACGGCGAACGGGCTGACGAGGTCAATCCGGTTAAAGTGGTCGGCGGCGATCTGGTTACCGAAGCCGTGTCCTTCGACAGCGGCGGCAACAATTTGGTCGGCGTGGTCACCAAGCCGAAAAGTCTGGAAGGACGTTTGCCGGCGATTCTTTTCCTCTCCACGGCCGGGCCGCAGGATCGCGACGGCAATTCGCCGATCGCCAACGTGAACATCGGCACCCAAAAAATGATGGACGACGTCAGCAAGACCGGCTTCCTCGTGCTGCGGCTTGACGATCGCGGCGTCGGGGAAAGTCAGGGCGATATCGCCCGCGCCAGTTTATCGGTGCAGGCGCTGGACGCGTCGGCCGCCTTGGAATTCCTTAAAAAGCGGACGGACGTCGATGCGGAACGCTTGGCCGTCGTCGGCCATGGCGAGGGGGCCAATGTGGCGATTATGGTGGCCGCCAAGCGGCAGGATTTGAAAGCCCTGACGCTGTTGGCCCCCTGCGACGTTCCGCTGTCGCAACTGGCCGAAGAGCAAATCAAGCATCGCCTTGCACTGGAAGGCAATACCGATCCGGAAGCCTGGCGCCGCAATCCCATCGCGGTTTTAATGAACCGTGCCAAAACGCAACCGGAGCTGGAATTCACCGTGATGGGCGGTCGTTCGGTGTACCTGGATGTTTACCGGGAATGGTTCGACATGAATCCGATCGACGACTTGAAAAAAAGCTCCGCCAAGATCCTTCACGTGCAGGGAGGCAAGGATTTACAGGTGTTTCCCCAGCATGCCGAAGGCTTCCGCAAGGCGCTGAGTGGCAAAGCGAATTATACCTTTAAAAACTTCCCGCAACTCAATCACTTTTTCAAACCGTCGCGCGGCACTGTGGCCGAGTACAGCGATCCCTCGCTGGAAGTGGCGCCCGAATTCATTCAGTATTTGACGGCCTGGCTGCGCGCCAACCTGTAACCGGACGAGGCATTACCGCTCAAGAATCCCGACGAAAACGTCGATGGTATTATTAATGCCTTCTTCGGCGACACGGGAGTGATGCATGCTCAGCCGGGATATGGCTTTTTTGACGACCTTGTTGGATTCGGTCAATGAAATCATCTTTTCATTGGACGATGATTTCCACATCCAATTTGTCAACAAATCCGTGACCCGCATCCTGGGCTATCATCCCGGCGAACTGATCGGTAAAAACATGCAGATTTTCTTCGAGGAACAGTCGCGGTTCGTGAAGTTCATCGAAGACATTCGCGACGCCTTGCTCGACAAACGGATTTACACCGAACGGATAAAAATCCAGCGTAAGGACGGCCATCCCTTCATCGGCAGTTTGACCATCTCCAGCAGCGAACTCAAAGGCGACGCCAAGCCGGCATTGATCGGCATTTTGCGCGATGTGGATAATGAAGTGCGCGCCGAACGTGCTCTGACGCAGCGCAACTGGCAGTTGGCCACGCTCAGCCGGGTTTCCTCCCTGGTGGCCGAGGGAGGCCGGCTGCAGGGACTGGTCGAGAAATTCTTGATTATCTTGATGCAAACGCTCGACCTGCGAGCGGTCGCGATCTACCTGGTCGGACTCAATCGCCAAAAGTTGGTGTTGTATTCCCATCGCGGCTTGCCGCAGCAGGTCGTCGAGAAGTTTCGTTTGATTCCTTTTGATCAGGAGTGGATCAAGCAGATCATTGCGCAGGATCGTCCTTTAGCGCTTGCCGGGTTGAAAGCGATTGATCCGATCGTTCTGGATCATATGAAAAAACATCGTTTGGAAGAAGCGCAGGCGATTTCGATCCGTAACCGTGGGCGCGTGTACGGCTTTTTGCTTTTCGTGCCGTTGATCTCATTGCACCCGGAAGACCAGGCGTTGATGCAGGCGATGATCGTGCAGTTCAGCCAGGCGATTGAAAACGCACGTTTGCTTGACGAATTGCGCGGCAACCAAGCCAAGTACAGCGCGTTGGTCGAACAGGCCAACGACGGCATCATGATCAGTCAGGATGGCGTCTTCAAGTTCGCCAATAAAAAGCTGGCCGATATGCTCGGTTATCCGGTTTCCGACATGATCGGCATGCCCATCGAAAAAGCCATGCCCGACGAAGACATCGCGGAATTGATGCGGCATTACCAGGACCGCATTTCCGGCGACGTTTCCAAAGCCATCTACCAAGCGCGGTTGAAGGCACGTGACGGACATACCGTCATTGTGGAATTCAATGCCATCGCCATCGATTACGAAGGACGCAAAGCCAGCCTGTCATTCGTGCGCGATTTGTCCGAACGCATCGCCATGCAAAACGAATTGCTCCGTGAAAAGGAAACCGCCACCTTCTTCAATGACGTGCTGACCCATGACGTTAACAACATGATGCACACCATCCTGGGCAGCGTCGATTTGCTGGCCGATGAAGCCATCGGTTCGTTGAATGACGATCAACAGCGTTATGCGCTGACCGTGCAACGCACCGCCCGCCGCGTCGCCGGCTTAATTGACCAGGTCCGTGAACTCATGGCCATCCGCAGTCTGGATCCCAGTTCCTTCCTGCCCGTCGAACTGCGAACCGTTGTCGACGAAGCGCGGGAAATTGTCGAAGACATGTACCGCGATGAATCGTTTTCCATCGAAATCGACGTGGCTGACAATCAGTTCATCCTCGCCAATCCATTGGTCAAACAACTGTTCGTCAACCTGCTGTCCAATGCCGTTCGCCACAATTCCAAACCAAACAAGTGGGTGAAAGTCACCGTGGCTGAGGATCCTCAGGAGAAAAACTGGTTGATCTCCATCGAGGACAACGGCGACGGCATCAGCCCGGAGGCGCGTGAAAAATTGTACCAACGCTACGCTCGTTTTTCCAAAAAAGAAGGGCTCGGTCTGGGGATGAGCATCGTTAAAGCCCTAATCGACGTTCTGCATGGATCCATCACCATACAGAATCGCATGCCTGAACATGTGGATGAGGGCGCTCGCATAGTTATTCACCTTCCTAAAGCATGATTGGAATGTCTTTATGACGCGCCGCATACAAGACTTGACACTTTTTTCTTCACCAAGTACATTATATAGCGTTTTTACCATCTAGGCGGCGCAACTTCCAAATAAACGGTTTACCTGAATATTTATACGGGGGAGACGATGCGTGTTTTAATTTCGGACAAGTTCTCGGAAAAAGGGTTGGAAATCCTGCGACAGGCTCAAGGCCTGGAGGTGGATTACTCGCCGGGACTCAAGCCCGATGAATTGAAAAAAGCCATTGCCGATGCGGATGGTCTGATCATTCGATCGGCCACCAACGTCACCGCCGACGTGATGGAAGCCGCTGTGAAACTCAAGGCGGTCGGTCGCGCCGGTGTGGGCGTGGATAATGTCGATTTGCCGGTCGCCGGCAAACGCGGCATCGTCGTGATGAACACCCCCGGCGGCAACACCGTGGCCACCGCGGAACACACCATCGCCATGATCATGGCCTTATCCCGCCGTATTCCCCAGGCCGACAACGCACTCAAGAACGGTCGTTGGGAAAAATCGAAATATGTCGGCGTCGAAGTCTACCGCAAGACGCTGGGGGTCTTGGGCTTCGGCAACGTCGGGCGCATCGTCGCCGACCGCGCCCTGGGCTTGAAGATGCGCGTGCTGGTTCACGATCCGTTTATGGTCGAGGACAAAATCGCCGAGGCCGGTGCGATCCCCGCATCCTTCGAGCAAATCCTGGCCGAAGCCGACTACATCACCATTCACGTGCCGCGCAACGACAAAACGCTGAACCTGATCGACGCGGCGGCTATCGCCAAAATGAAAAAGGGCGTGCGCATCATCAACTGCGCGCGCGGCGGCATCGCCAACGAGCAGGCGCTGATCGACGGGCTGCAATCGGGACAGGTTGCCGGCGTCGCGGTCGACGTCTTCCCGCAGGAACCGTGCACCGATTCGCCGCTGTTCGCGCAGGAAAACGTGGTTGTCACGCCGCACCTGGGCGCGTCCACCGGCGAGGCGCAAGACAACGTCGCCATCATGATCGCTGAGCAGATGATCGATTTCCTCCTGCACGGCATCGTTAAAAACGCGGTCAACGCGCCCTACGTCGAACCGGAAACCCTCAAGCGCATGGCCCCGGTGATCAACCTCGCCAAACGCGTCGGCGCGATGCTCGGGCAGTTGGTCGACGAGGCGCCCAAGTCGATGAAAATCTTCCTTGGCGGCGATTTTGCCAACTTCCCGGCGTCGCCGATCCGCGTGGCCATTCTGACCGAGTACTTCAAACAGCAGCGCGGCGACCAGGAAATCAACGAGATCAACGCGCCGTATCTGGCGCAGGAAAGCGGCATCGAGGTGCAGGAAGCCAAGCGCCCGCACCTTGACGATTACGCCAACGTTCTGGGCGTGAAAGTGACCGGCAAGGGCGGCGAACAGACGATCCAGGCATCAATCCCCGCGCCCGGTGAAGAGCGCATCGTGCAGATCAACGGCTACAGCATCAACCTCGAACCGGAAGGCACGATGCTGCTGATCGTCAACAAGGACGTACCCGGCGTCGTCGGCGAAGTCGGCACCCTGTTGGGCCGCGCGGCGATCAACATCGGTCAGTTGCGACTCGGGCGGATCAAGGGCGAAAGCCACGCCTTAATGGTCGTTACGGTGGACGGCGATATCGACGGTGGAATTGTCGAGGAACTGAAAAAATTGCCGCAAGTCTTGTCGGCGCGGCTGGTTCGTGTTAGCTAAGTCGCCTAACATGCTCGCGGAGGAACGATGCCGTCGGTGGTGATATTCGGTACGCAGTGGGGCGATGAAGGCAAAGGCATGGTGATCGATCTGTACGCCGAAAAGGCGGACATGATCGTGCGTTACCAGGGCGGCAACAACGCCGGCCATACGGTGGTGGTGGCCGGGCAGAAAACGATTCTCCATCATATCCCCTCGGGCATTTTGCATCCCGGCGTCCGTTGTCTGATCGGCAACGGCGTGGTGCTCGATCCCGCCGTGCTCTTGGATGAAATCGACCGTCTCAAGGCCAAGGGCCTGCTGGCCGACGACGCGCAACTGGTCATCAGCGATCGCGCGCACGTCACCTGCCCGCAGCACATCGCCCTGGACAAGGCGGCCGAAGCGCAAAAGGGCGAAGGCAAGATCGGCACCACCGGCCGGGGCATCGGCCCGGTGTACCGCGATAAAATCGGTCGCGGCGGCCTGCGCGTCGGCGATTTCGTCGGCGGGCGTGACCTGCGCGAGTATTTCGCCGAACAGTTGCCGCTGGCCAATTTCCTGCTCACGCAATATTACGGCGCGCCGGCGTTGGATCTGAACGAAGTGGTGGACGCTTACCTGGCGTACGCCGAGCGCATCAAGAAATACGTCGGCTGCACCTATCGCCTGGTCAACGATGCGCTGCGCGACGGCAAGAAAGTGCTCTTCGAAGGCGCGCAGGGCCTCATGCTCGACATCGATCACGGCACCTATCCGTTCGTCACCAGTTCCAACACCGTGCCCGGCGCGGTGTGTACCGGCGCGGGCGTCGGTCCCCGGCGCGTCGATCGGCTGATGGGTGTGGTCAAAGCCTACACGACGCGCGTGGGCGCCGGCCCGTTCCCGACCGAATTGTTCGACGAAATCGGCCAGGCGTTGCGCGATCGCGGCGGCGAATACGGCAGCACCACCGGCCGGCCGCGTCGTTGCGGCTGGCTGGATCTGATGGTCGTCAAATACGCGGCGGAAATCGGCGGCATGACCGATCTGTTGATCACCAAGCTCGACGTGCTCGACGGGCAGCAGACGATTCGCGTGGGCGTGGGGTACGAACTGGACGGCCGGGAAATCGATTGCTTCCCGGCGGGAATCGCCGACTACGGTCGCTGCCGGCCGATCTACCAGGACTTTCCGGGATGGACGGGGTCGGTGTGCGCTTGCCGTACGCGCGAGGATCTGCCGCGCGAGGCGCGCGAGTACCTGCAATTCATCGAGGAATTCGTCGGCCTGCCGATCAAGTTGATTTCGGTCGGCCCGGGCCGCGAAGAAACGATCGTGCTCGAAAAACCCTTCGCGTAATACGAAACGGGGAAATCAGACTTGTTCCGGCTCCGGCGCCGGGCTGATTTCCTCTTCTTTTTTCAGCGCCAGCAAGCCGGTGCCGACGATCACCAGCGCGATGCCGATCGCATGAAAGATGGTGACCGTTTCACCGAAGATGGTCAGCGCCGCGACGATCGGAATGATTGTCGAGACGATGGTGACGATCGTGGCCACCAGTCCCGCGCGCCCGTTGGCGAAAGCCGTTTGTTGGAACACTGCGCCGAAGAAATTGCAGACGATCACCACCAGCACCGGATAATCGGTCAACAGGCTGCCCCACACCTCGATCCGACCCAGGCTGAACGGTTCGCCGACTTCCAGAATCGCCCGTTGGGTCAGCAGCTTGCCCATCAGGTTGGCCAGACCGAAGGTGAAGCCGCCGGCGATCGACAGCGTGAACTCGGTGCGGATGCCCACGCGCTTGAGCAGCAGCGACGCCAGCACCAGCGCCACGGTGATGCCCATGAAAAGCAGAATCGCCGCGTCGCCGGGGATCTTCGCCGACTTCTCGCCGCCGACCAGCCCCACGAAAATCACGCCCGCGATGATCAGCGCCATGCTGAACCATTCGATTGCGCTGAAGCGCTCCTTGAGAAACATCATGCCGATGAGCATCGCCCACACGCCGGTCAAACAGACGATCGGCTGCACCACGGTGATGTCTCCCGCACCCAACGCGGTGGCGTACGACACCATGCCGCCGATCATCGACGCCAGACCGATCAGCCAGATGATGTTGGTGAATAGCGCCTTGAGAACGGGCCCGATCTGGTGTAGCGCCTGGCTGACGGTGATTTTCGGAAACGAAGTCACCATGCCGTGCTTTTGCAGCACGTTGCCCAGACCCCAAAAACAACTGGCGAAAATGGCGAGAAGTACCGGATTCATGAATGCTCCAGAAAATGAGGTCCTATCATCGGGGCGCGATTCCGGGCTGTCAATAGGACGCGTTTTTCATTAGGATGACGGCAATGCAATTCATTCGCCGACACAGGAGTTGAAGATGCCCGATCCGCGTTTGGGCAGCGGCTACGTGCAGGTGTACACCGGCAACGGCAAGGGAAAAACCACCGCCGCCCTCGGCCTGGCCTTTCGCGCCTGGGGACGCGGTCTGCGCACCTACATCGGCCAATTCATGAAGGGCCAATTTTACGCCGAACTGGCCGCCGCGCACAAAACCGACGGTCACATCGTGATCGAACAATACGGCAAGGACACCTTCATTCACGTCGTCAATCCGCCCGCTCAAGAGGATGTCGCCATGGCGCAAACCGGGCTGGAGAAAATCCGGCAGGCGCTGACCGGCGGCGAATTCGACGTCGTGATCGCCGATGAAATCAACACCGCGCATTACTTCCACCTGATTACGTCCGCACAGATGCTCGAGTTGATGAAGCTCAAGCCCGAGGGCGTCGAGTTGATCTTCACCGGACGCTACTGCCCGGAGGAAATCGTCGCCGCCGCCGACCTCGTTTCGGAAATGAAGGAAGTCAAACACTACTACCAGGCGGAAGTGCCCGCTCGCGACGGCATCGAACGATAGCCGATTGCTCAATTGCCCGCGTCCCGGCGAGGTGATACACTCGCGCTTCGCAAATAACGGTGCTGGAGGATTCACCGGAACATGCGCGCGCTGAAACTGTTATCGCCTTTTATCGTGTTGATCGTTGTGTTGGTCGTCGGCTTTTTCATCTATCGCTTTATGCGGGAGCAACCCGCGCCCGGAGCCGGCGATTTGGCCACGTTCGCCGAACCGGAAGGCTTTACCGACAATCCGGTCGATCCGGCCAACGCTTTTCCGCCCGCGCTCAAGGCCTTCGATTTTTCGCACTCGCACATGGAAGTTGCGCAGGAGTGGTGGTACTTCAACACGCATATGATGGACGAGCGCAATCACCGCTATTCATTCATGATCGCCATTTTGAAAAACGGGCAAGTGTTCGGTTCGTTGTCGATTCTGGAGAAGCAGCGTCATCTGCCGCTGTTCACGCGCACCGACGTCGATATCGATCCCGGCAACCGGCGCATTATCGCCAACTGGTGCAACCTGTATCAGCCCGATCCGTCGAAGTTCGAGTACGAGTTCACCTTCGAGCACGACATCGCCAATTTGTACCTGAAATTGTCGGCCAACAAACTGCCGCTTCCGGTGGGCGGTGAGGGCTACATCGCCATGGGCGAGGCGGGAAAGAGCTATTACTACTCGCTGACCAACATGAGCGTGCAGGGCGTCGGCAAGATCGGCGGCAAGCAGGTGACGCTCAAAGGCCGCGGCTGGATGGACCGCCAATGGGGCGAGTGGCTCGACCGCGACTTCGACCAGTGGCACTGGTATTCGATTCAGTTGACCAACAACGTCGAAATCATGCTGTTCGACTTTCGCAAAAACAGCAAGCAGCTCACGCCACTGTGCGATGTCATGTTCGCCGACGGTACGCACAAAACCGGCTTGCGTTTCGACATTCGCGTGCTCGGTCACTGGAAAAGCCCGAAGACGGGCAAGGTGTGGTCGTCCGGCTGGCAGATCGACATTCCGGAGCTTAATTCGTCGCTGGCGATCATCCCCGACATGCAGGATCAGGAAGTCACCGACGCTCTCTGGGAAGGCGGTTGCCGCGTGACCGGCACCTACGAAGGGCGGAACGTGTGGGGGCGGGCCTTTTACGAAGCCCGCCACCGCACGTGGTAAACGTCAAACCTGGCGTAGCGCTTCGCGCAGATCTTCGATCAGATCGTCGACGTCCTCCAGGCCGACGCTCAACCGCACCATGCCGGTGCTGATGTTCGCCTGTGCCAGCGCCTCGTCAGTGTAGGTGCTGTGCGTCATGCTCGCCGGATGTTGAATCAGCGAATCCACGTCGCCCAGGCTCACCGCCAGCGTCCACAACTTTACTGAATTGCACACTTTGCGCCCCGCGTCGCGTCCGCCTTTAACCTCGAAAGCGATCATGCCGCCGGGCTGCCGCATTTGTTTTTGCGCTAGAGCATAACCCGGATGCGTGCGCAGACCGGGGTAATACACATGCTCGATTTTCGGATGGAAGCTGAGGAACTTGGCGATCTCCAGAGCGCTGGCACAGTGACGGTCCATGCGCACCGGCAACGAACGGATGCCGCGCAGAATCAGCCACGCATTGAACGGGCTCATGATACCACCGACGTCGCGCAGCATTTCGCCGTGCACCTCGTTCATGATGCGATTGGGTCCGGCCAGCAGACCGGCCACCACATCGCCGTGACCGTTTAGGTACTTGGTCGCGCTATGCACAACCACGTCGGCGCCGAAATCAACCGGGTTTTGCAGGTAGGGCGTGCAGAACGTGTTGTCCACCGCCAGCACCGCGCCGTGTTTGTGGGCGATTTCCGCGCAACCAGCAATGTCCACGATGTCCATGTTCGGATTGGCCGGTGTTTCGATCAACAGCAGCTTGGTTTCGTCGTCTACCGCTTCAGCCACTGAAGCCAGGTCGGTTGCTTGACAGCCGACCGTCTTGATGCCGAAATGCGCGGGGCAGGTGTCGGCGTAAAACTTATGCGTACCGCCGTATACCGTGCGCGCATACACCAGCTTTTCACCCGGTTTAACCAACGCAAAAGTCAGGTGACTGATCGCCGCCATGCCCGAGCCGAAGGCCAATCCACGCTCGCATCCTTCCAAGTACGCGATTTCGGTTTCCAGTGCCTCGGTGGTCGGGTTGCTGATGCGCGTATAGAAATAATCTTTCGACTCGCCGGCGAAGACCTGCGCGCCGTGTTCGGCCGATTTGAAGGCGAAGGTTGAAGCCATGAAAATCGGCGTCGACAGGCTGCGCACTTCGCGCGGTTCGGCGGGTTCGTGTTTGTCGGTGTGTATGGAACCATGAATCGCCTTGGTGGAAAAACCGATCGGTCGTTTGGACATGGCTTCACTCCTTCATCGCATCGTCGAGCGCTGCCCGTAGTTCGTCGGTGTGGGTCACTTCCTCCCACGGTACGTCCGGCCGACCGATGTGGCCGTAGCAGCAAATCGGCGCGTATTTGACCCGCTGCAGGTCCAGATGCTCGACGATTCCCGCCGTGCTCAGATCGAATACCTTGCGGATCGCCGCGGCGATGTCCTTGTCCGCGCCCTTGAACGCCGTGCCGAAGGTGTTGACCTGCACGCTGATCGGCTGCTCGCGCCCGAAAAGATACGCCAGGCGCACTTCGCAGCGATCGGCAATCTGCGCGGCCACCAAGCTTTTGGCGATATGACGCGCCATGTAGGTCGCCGCGCGGTCGGTCTTCGTCGGATCCTTGCCCGACAGCGATTTGCCGCCGTAGGGCACCGCCGTGCCGTACAAATCCGACACGGTCATCCGGCCGCTCATCCCCACGTCCACCTCCGGGCCGCCGTGCGTGAAGGGACCGGCGTGATTGACCAGCAGTTCCGCGCTCGCGTAATCGACGTTCCCCAACGCGCCCAGCGTCGGCTTGATCGCCTTTTCCATGATCGCCTCGCGCAACTGCGCGACGTTGACGTCGGCCACGTGATGCGCGCTGACCGTCGCGTTGAGCAAACGAATCGGCACGTTGTCTTCGTACATGAAGGTCGTCTGCACCTGGCCGTCGGGATGCAGCCCGGGCACTTCGCCCGCCTGACGAATCTCGCACAGCCGGCGCGCCAACTGATGCGCGATGAAAATCGGCGCCGGCATCAAATCGCATTCCATGCCGGCTTTGATGCCCTCGTTGGTCGCATAGCCGATGGCGATGCCCTGGTTGCCCGCGCCGCGGCGATCCACCGCGAGGCCGACTTCCTCGGATTGTTCCTGCATGATGTTGAGCACCGCGATCGAGCGCGAGCAAAATTGCAACACCGGATCGTTGTACCCGATATCATTGAGCACCTGCCGCACTGTGCCGGTCAGATCGACGTAGGCGTTGGTCGACAGTTCACCGGCTAGAAAGACCAGGCCCGGAGCGGCCATCGCTTCCAGATCGACTCGCGCGAAGCGATCTTCGGCCAGCACTTGATCCAAAATCGTGTCGACGATGATGTCGCACAGTTTGTCGGATTGCCCATTGGTGACGGATTCCGCACTGAATACGAGTCTCGATGAAGGCATGTCCCCTCCTTTTCACCAGCCCATTGGGGATGTATGAATGGTGGCACCATCCTAGGAAGGAGCTGTTGGACTGTCAACGCGAAAACAACCGGGAAACAGGAGATGATCAAATGGTGGAACCGAAGTTCTGCCAGGCATTGATAATCGGCGTGGCACACCTGGATCCCCAGGGCGAATCGCGCTTGTTGCGCGCCTTCCGGCAATGGAAACCGGATCTGATTACCTTGGAGGTCAGCGAGTATGCCATCGCTTTTCGTCGTGATAACGGCGAGCGTCTACGGCAAAAATTACTGGCGTTGACCGAACCTATACATGATGCTCACGGCCAAATCGCCGCTTTGTTCGCTAAACTGCAAATTCCCTTTGAAGTGACCGCCGCCGACGCTTATTGCCGCGAGTGCGGCGGTTGGTTTCATTGCCTCGACGACAGTGACCTTTCACGGCAATACCTCAATGAATTCGCCTTTGAAGCCATTTCCGCCGACAACGTAGCCCATCTGCTGACCATGGAAAATCTTCCACTGGCTCGACAAGTCGAACGCGTTTACCGTCGTGTACGTCGCTTACTGGCCGACGAGCCGGTCATCCCGGCGTTGCTGGGCAACGATCGACGCCTGGCGATGATGCAGCGGCGTGACGAACTGATGCAAAAACGGGTGGAAATGATGTTGCGTGAACGTCGACCGCGTCGTTGGATCCATGTGGGCGGAGCTGAGCATCTCCTGCGCATCAAGGGTTATCGTTTGTTTTATGAACGGTTTGCCGACCGGGAAATGCATCGACGTTTGCTCGATAATGACGAGAACGAATTTCCGACTGAAGAAGTGCCGTGAAATCTATGGTTTCGCGTGAGCTTTTCCCCCGACGAGCACTTGCCAGCTCCCGGCGAATGTGCTAGCCATTGCTAAGCAAATAATAACGTTTTTCTAGGGTGAAGCCTGGGAAGCGTACGCGTTGGGGGAAACATGAGCGACTCGATAACCGGCTGGCAGATTGGCTCGATTGTTGCCGGGCGCTTCACCATCGAAGAGCGGATCGGCGCCGGCGCCCTGGGTGTCGTCTATCGAGTGAGTGAAGGCGGCAAGACTTACGCTCTCAAAGCGTTGAATCCCAAGGTCGTTCCCGGATATATCGGCACGAAAAAAATCGAAACGGTGCTCAAGGAGCATCAGTTTAATCATCCGGGCATTCTCAATCCGCTGGAAGTGGGCGAGCACGACGGCCTGCGGTTCATCCTCCAGCCGTTCCTGCACGGCAAGGATTTACGGTCGATGCTCGATTACATGGCCGACGAGGATCAGGTCGGCGATGCACGCCTGGCCGCCAATTTCCTCGATCACATCGCCACCATCTTTACCGCGTTGCCACCGTTCGCCGCACATGGCGCGCTCAAGCCGGCCAACATTCTGGTTGAAGGACTCAAGCCGGAATCGCCGTTCCCTGAAAACGCGCTGATTTACCTTTCCGATTTCGGTACGCATCACATTCTCAGCTTCAGCAAATACGCCAGCCTACAGTTGTCGACCGGCCCGGCTTATTATTATCTGGCCCCGGAATTTATTTCCCTCGGCGGCAAAGTCGATTCCCGCGCCGACCAATACTCATTGGGTGTTCTGGCCTATGAACTGCTTACCGGTTCGGTGCCGCGCAAAGGTTACAAGCCCATCACCCAGGCGAATCCGTCTCTGAATGAGGAATGGGACGATTTCATCAATCGCCTTCTTTCCAAACAGCCCGACCATCGTTTCGCGAGTTTTGCTGAATTGCGCCAAGCTTTGAACGATCTGGTCGGCGAATTGCCGCCGCCGCCCAAGTACCCACAACCGGTGGAAGGCATTACTGCTTCGGCAATGGCCGATGAAGCCACCCGACAACTCGCAGGATTCGACGCGCTACTCGATGGCGCAATCGAGTCCAGCGAACGCATGGACTCCGATGGCGTCGTCGAGGTCAAGCCGTTTGCAGACAAGGTCGATCTTACCGATTCGATCATTAAGGCAGCCGAATCTGCCGAAGCTGCGGAAATGACCGCGTCGATTGAAGAAGCTTTCGTCGCCGAAAAGCCGATGATTGAGGAACCGGTCGAGGAAGAAATCGTCGCTGAAGAGCCGATGATCGAGGAACCGGTCGAGGAAGAGATCGTCGCCGAAGAGCCGATGATCGAGGAGCCGATCGAGGAAGAGATCGTCGCCGAAGAACCGATAATCGAGGAACCGGTCGAGGAAGAAATCGTCGCCGAAGAACCGATGATCGAGGAACCGGTCGAGAAAGAAATCGTCGCCGAAGAGCCGATGATCGAGGAGACGATCGAGGAAGAAATCGTCGCCGAAGAACCGATGATCGAGGAACCGGTCGAGGAAGAAATCGTCGAAGAGGAAGTTCAAGCCGAGGTTGAAGCCGAGAGCGTTTCCGAAATCGACACAATGGCGGCCGAGGTGGTCGGGGCACTGGAAGAAGCCAAGACCGAGCCGATCGAGGAAGCTGAAGCTGAGCCGATGGAAGAAGCTGAGCCCATTGAGGAACCGGTTGAAGATGCTGAGGCTCAAGAAGAAATTGTCGAAGAAGAACCTGAATGGGTGATGGAACCCATGCCGGAGCCGGAACCGGAGGAAGAAGCCGAACCGGAAACCGATGAAATCGAGCCGCCGAAGCTTTCGCGCCCCGTACAAAAAAAATTCCCGTTGTTCGGCGTGACCGTCGCGGTTGTCGGACTGGTCGCACTCGCCGCGATTATCGCCGCCATCGTCTTTGCTCCGAAATGGTTCAAGTCGACCACGAAGCCGGAGCCGACGCCGATCGTCATAGCCACACCCACGCCTGAGCCGCCGACGCCCACTCCCGAACCGGAAGAAGAATCGCCGACGCCCGACGACAAGGCGGGGCAGATCGAAAGCCTGATCGCCATGTCCGATGGGTACGTGAAAAATCAGAAATACGTTCGCCCTAAAGCGAAATGCGCTCTCGCTGCAATTAAGCAGATCGAAATGCTTGATTCGACACACCCGTATCCGGCCAAGACACGTACGTTGATGCTTGACGATCTGCGCCAGCGCTACAACAAAGCATTCACTGCCGAGGCCTTTACCGAAGCGTATCAATTGGCGCGCGACGGTTTGATCATCAAACCGGGCGACACGGAATTCTCAAAATACTACAACGACGCCAAAGCCGCGATGGACAAGGCCAGCGGCGAACAGGACCTCAACCAGTACCTGACCAAGCTCAAGGCTTATATGGCGCAGAAAAAATACGTGTCGCCGGTCGGTGGATGCGCCCTGTCCATGGTCGAGAAAATCGAGGAGATTAAACCGGGACATCCCGAAGCGGCCAAGGCGCGGCAGAAGATGTTGACCGACATCACCAACGACGCGCAAAAGCAATACAATTACAAGGAATGGGACAAGACGATCAGCATCGCCGAAAGCGGCCTGCAAATCGACGATAAGAACGCCAAACTCCTGTTGCTGATTCAGCAAGCCAAAGCGGCCAAGAAAAAGGAACTTGAAGCCACGCCGGAAAAAACGCCCGAAGTTGTGCAGAAATGTCCTGTGGGAATGGTTTACGTCTCCGGCGGCTCGGTACGCATGGGCAGTTCGCCCAACGATCCGATGCGCAAGCCCGGCGAAAAGCCCAACACACCGGTCTATGTCGCACCGTATTGCGTCGACATGTACGAGTATCCCAACAAGCCCGGTCAGATGCCCAAGGTAAACGTGACTTGGTCGCAGGCGCAGCAGTTGTGCGCCGCTCAGGGCAAACGCCTGTGCACCGAGCGCGAGTGGGAACGCTCCTGCAAAGGTCCCGGCAACCGGCGCTATCCGTACGGCAACAACTTCAACGCCAACGTCTGCGCCACCGAAGACGCCGGCGGCAATCCGCGCGGCACCGCCGGTTCGGGCAGTTGGGCCGGCTGCCGCTCGTCGTTCGGCATTTACGATATGTCGGGCAACGTGCGTGAATGGACCAGCTCGACCATCGCTCCGGGACAGCCCGCGTATATCGTTAAAGGCGGCGCGGCCAACCAGCCTGATTACGCCGTGCGTTGCGCCATCCGGCAGGCGGCCAATCCGGGCACGGCCAGCCATTTGATCGGCTTCCGGTGCTGTTCCAATCCGGAGGAGTAGGAGGGGGGCCGTGAACGGCCAACCGATCGTCGCCCGCTACCAGACCCGACGCGACGACAACTCATGTCGTTGCGAGTTATGTCCTCGCCATTGCGTCATCAAACCCAACGCGAGCGGATTCTGCCTGCACCGTTATAACCGGGATGGTCAACTCCTTGCCGTGCAATACGGTGAAGTGGCCGCGTTGGCGATCGACCCCATCGAGAAAAAACCACTGTATCATTTTCATCCCGGCAGCGACATCGTTTCGGTCGGCGCCAACGGCTGCAACCTGGCCTGCCAGTTTTGCCAGAACTGGCACTTGTCCTGCGGTCATGCGCAAACCCGATCGCTGTCGCCGCGCGAATTGGCCGCAACCGCCGAACGCCAGGGCTCGATCGGGATCGCCTTCACTTACAACGAGCCGCTGATCTGGTTCGAATACATCTTGGATACCGCGGCGCTGCTCAAGCCGCGCCGTCTGGCCGTCGTCCTGGTCACCAACGGCTACCTGGAACCGGATCCCTTCGCCGAACTGCTGCCCTGGGTCGATGCGCTGAACATCGACGTCAAAGGCAATGATCGCTTTTATCGCGAGCTGACCGGCGGCCGCCTGGCGCCTGTGCGACGCAATGTCGAGGCCGCGCACCGGGCGGGCGTGCACGTCGAGGTGACCAACCTGTTGATTACCGGCGAAAACGACGATGAAACATCCGTGCGCGATCTGGTCGAGTGGCTGGCGTCCGTCTCGCCCGATATTCCGCTGCATTTTTCACGCTATTTCCCGCAGCACAAATTCCACGCGCCACAAACGCCGATCGCCTCGCTGGAACGTGCGGCGACGATCGCCAAAGAAAAACTGTCCTACGTCTTCCTCGGCAACGTGCAAATGGCGCACGGTTCGGATACCGTTTGTCCGCACTGCGGCCGAACGGTCATCGAACGACGCGGCTACCAAACCGATCGCCGCTTGCTGTCAGTGGGAGGAAGTTGCGGGCATTGCGGTTTGCAATTGAAGATAGTCGATTAAACAAGAATCAGAACATATACCGGCGACTGGAAATGTTGAGCAACAGGCCGATGGCCATCATCACCGTCAACATCGACGTTCGCCCATAGGAGAGGAACGGCAGGGGCACCCCGACGACCGGCATGATCCCCAACACCATGCCGATGTTGATGAAAATATGCCAGAACAGAAAGGCCACCAATCCGACGGCCACCAGCGTCCCAAAGTGATCCTTCGAACGAGTGGCGATGGTCAAACTCCAGGCAATCAACGCGAAAAACAGCGCGAGCACGACCAAACCGCCGATGAATCCCCATTCTTCGGCCAACACGGAAAAGACGAAGTCAGTATGATGCTCGGGCAGAAATTGCAGTTTGGCTTGCGTTCCCTGCAACCAGCCTTTGCCGAAGAACTGCCCGGAGCCGATGGCGATTTTCGATTGCTGAATATGGTAGCCCGTGCCCAATGGGTCGCGGCTCGGATCGAACAGCGTCATGATGCGGTCGCGTTGGTAGTCGTGCAATAAAAATAGAAAGCCGAACACGCCGACCGCCAACGTGCTGATCGATATGCCGAGGAACGTCCGCAAGCGGATGCCGACGAACGCGATCATCGAAAAAGCGATCAGACCGATCATGATCGCCGTGCCCAAATCCGGTTGCAGCAAAGTCAGGAAAATCGGACCGCCGGCCAGCGCCATCGGAATGCCGAGTTCCTTAAGATTGTAACCACGCGTGGTGCGATTGGCGGCCAGGAATTTGGCCAGGGCGAGGATCACGGCGATTTTCGCCAACTCGCTTGGTTGAAAGCGCACCGGTCCCAGCATGAGCCAACGCTGTGCGCCGTGACTGATCTGCCCGATGATCAACGTCGCCAGCAACATCACATTGATGGCGATCAAAATGCCGTAGGCGGCGCTTTCGAAATATTGGTAGTTGACCAGAAACGCCATGCACATCAGTACGAAACCGACGACCATCCACACCAATTGCAATTGGAATTTATCGGCGATGTCGCTGTCGTTGGTCGCGCTGTACAGATTAAGCAGGCCGATCATGAACAACAGGACGACTAAAATCAGGAGCGTCCAGTCGAAATTGGCAAACACGCGTCGATCGATGCGTCCGACAAACCGTCGATTCGGGTTGCGTTGAATCAGCCGTCGTGACGGTTTTTGCAGCATTATTTCT
>Ga0116156_10001244_pt1 | contig 25367 bp, 19 predicted proteins | sample AD_UKC045_MetaG_FD_89891 | JGI IMG/M metagenome (GOLD analysis project Ga0116156, IMG submission 89891) | Active sludge microbial communities of municipal wastewater-treating anaerobic digesters from USA - AD_UKC045_MetaG | ecosystem: Engineered > Bioreactor > Anaerobic > Digestate | place: USA... | reverse complement strand
CGGCAACACCGGGTGTCGTTGTAGGGATAATTTCAACAACTTGACCTTCAACACTCAAGGTCTTTCTTCAACCCCTTCAACACCCGGGGTCGTATAGCCCACGACCCCGGGGTTGAAGGATGCCGCGCCCTTTGCGCAGCTTAGACCCCGGTTGTTGCCGCGTCCTTTGCGGCAACACCGGGTGTCGTTGTTGGGCAGACCCCGGTTGTTGCCGCGCTCTTTGCGGCAACACCGGGTGTCGCTGTTGGGCAGACCCCGGTTGTTGCCGCGCTCTTTGCGGCAACACCGGGTGTCGCTGTTGGGCAGACCCCGGTTGTTGCCGCGTCCTTTGCGGCAAGACCGGGTGTCGCTGTAGGGACAAATTCAACAACTTGGCCTTCAACACTCAGGGTCTTTCTTCAACCCCTTCAACACCCGGGGTCGCATAGCCCGCGACCCCGGGGTTGAAGGATGCCGCGCCCTTTGCGGCAACACCGGATGTCGCTGTTGGGACAAATTCAACAACTTGGCTTTCAACACTCAGGGTCTTTCTTCAACCCCTTCAACACCCGGGGCCGCAAAAACCGCGGCACCCGGGGTTGAAGGGGTTGAAGGTAACCACGGGGTTAACCATGGCTGCCGGAGTTGAAGATTCACAAAAACAAGGTTGCAAAAGAGCGGGGCAAGCGTTATTTTATAAAGACAGAATCGTGAAAAGGTAAATAATGACCTTCAACAACGAAAAGCTGCATTTAGGCAAAGAAAACGTCCAGGCTCTGATGCAAGCGGTCAAGCTGGTGTGGAATTGCGCGCCGGGCTGGGCTCTGCTGAACCTGTTTCTGCAGATCATTCAGGGGCTGCTTCCCCTCGTCAACCTCTATCTCATCAAACTGATCATCGATGCCGTGAGCCGCAAACCGGCATCCGCTGATTTCTTTCACAATATCGGCATTCTGGTGCTGGCCACAGCCGGCGTCACCCTGCTCATCCGTTTGTGCTCCTCCCTGGCTACCCTGGTTCAGGAGCAGTTGTCCTGGGTGGTGAGCGATTATGTGAACAGCATACTGCACAGCCAGTCTATCTCCCTGGACCTGGCCTATTATGAGAACCCCGCCTATTATGACACGCTGCACATGGCCCAGCAGGAAGCCCCCTATCGGCCGAATCAGGTGGTGTCGACGCTGGCGAATCTGGTGCAAAACGGCATTCAGATGGCCGCCATGGTGGCTTTGCTGATGCGGTTTCACTGGTCCGCTATTCTGTTTCTGTTGCCGGTGGCGTTGCCGGGCGTGCTGGTAAAGATGAAATATTCGCGCAAGCTGTTCGGCTTGCGGCGCAAGCAAAGCTCGTTGGAACGCGAGTCCTCCTATTATGACTGGATGCTCATCAGCCAGTACTTTGCCAAGGAGGTGCGGCTGTTCAATCTCGGACCGCTGTTCATCGAACGCTATCGTGCGCTGCGGAAAAAAAGGCGGGCGGAACGGCTGGCGCTGACCAAACAGCAGGTGGGCCGTGATTTTGCGGCCGAGTTTTTTTCCACACTGGTGGTTTTCAGCGGACTGGCGATTGTGGCCTTTCGCGCGGCCGCGGGCGCCATCACGCTGGGCGATCTGGTGATGTACTATCAGGCGTTCCAACGCAGCCTGAGTTCGCTGAAAGCATGGCTCTCGGATCTGGCCTCGATCTATGAAAATTCGCTCTTCCTCTCTCACTTTTTCGCTTTTCTGCGCCTAAAACCGGACATCGTTGCTCCGGCTCAGCCGAAAAGCGTGCCGCGTCCCATGGTGCGCGGACTGCGGGTTGAGGGCGTTTCCTTCAGCTATCCACAAAGCGAACGACAGGCGCTGACCGACATTCATCTGGAAATCAGCCCCGGGGAGCACATCGCCATTGTCGGCGAGAACGGCTCTGGAAAAACCACGCTGATCAAGCTGCTGTGCCGCTTGTATGAACCGGACAGCGGCCGGATCACTCTGGACGGCATTCCGCTGGCCGAGTTTTCGCCTCAAGAGCTGCGGCGGAATTTCAGCGTGCTGCTGCAGGATTACGTGAACTATTTCATGACCGCTCGGGAAAACATCTGGTTGGGCAATGTGGATCTATCGCTGCAGGACGAAAGGATTGTCAAGGCGGCGGTAGAGTCCGGCGCCGATGAGGTGATCCGGCGTCTGCCCAAAGGGTATGAGACCCATCTTGGAAAATGGTTTGAGGAGGGGGAAGAATTGAGCGTCGGCGAATGGCAAAAGCTGGCGATCAGCCGCGCCTTGATCCGCGATGCGGGCATCGTGATTCTGGATGAACCCACCAGTGCGCTGGACGCGGCCGCGGAGTACAGAATCTTTGAGCTTTTCCGCAAACTGGCAGCGGACAAGACCGCCATCTTCATCAGTCACCGTCTGGCCTCCGCCCGCATCAGCGACCGCATTCTAACCATGGAAAAAGGCCGCATCATCGAACAGGGCTCTCATGAAGAGCTGATGCGCCGAGGCGGAGTCTATGCGCGGTTGTTCGAGCTGCAGTCAAGGCAATACTCGGGACACGATTCACGAAACACGTCACACGACGCACGTTCCCCACAACCCACATAGAAGATCAGAAAATTACTTCCGCTTTTTCGTGTCTCGTGTCTCGTGAAATAGCTTTTCCGTGTTTCTTGTCTCGTGTCCTGTGAACCGCCTTTTCATTCCGGCAGTTGCTTTCCTTTAGTCTCTGGCATGAACCAGATCACCGCCAATCCGACGAGATAGACGCTGGCCATCAGCGCACCGGCTTTGGCAAAGGATCCATGGAACACCTTGACCAGCTGTCCGGTGCCGGCCACCACCAGAATGGCTGCGATAATGCGGCCAAAGTTAAAGGTGATGCCTTCTCCGGTAGCGCGGATGCGCGTGGGAAAAAGTTCCGGCAAGTACAACGGCAGCCAGCCGAAAAAGGCGGTGACGAAAACGCCGGAAAAGGCGGCCATGAGCAAAAGGCCCATGCCATAGCTGGTGAATAATCCGTACAGCGCAGCGACGGTGACAAAGCTGGTGATGCAATAGAATGCATAGGACCAGCGCCTGCCGACCCATTCCGCCATCAATCCGCCGAGCAGGGCGCCGAGGATCTGACCAAAGGCCATGTACATCTGCACGGTGGCCCGCTGCGGCGCCGCATCTCCGCCTACCAGGGTGTTCACCCAAGATGGAATCCACTGAAACACCCCCCAGGTTCCGATAATCACCACCGAAGAAACGATGCAGCCGAGGATGGTGCGCTTGCGCAGAGGCGGACGCCACAGTTGTTTGAGGTCTGGTTTTTCACCACGCGCCTTGGCGTGCTGCCATCTTTCCGGTTCTTTCACCATCATACGGATAAAAAAGGCCAGCACCGCCGGCGCCAGTCCGATGAGCAGCAGCGGACGCCATCCCCAAGCGCCGGCGATCAAACCGATAAACGAACTGACAAGAAAGCCCACATTGGCGGCTGCGCCGAGCACGCCGGCCAGCAGCGGCCGTTTGGAATCAGGCCAGGTTTCCATGACCAGCGCCACGCCCAGTCCCCACTCGCCGCCCAGGCCCATGGCGCCGAGAAAGCGGCAGGCGCCGAATTGCCAGACATTAGCGGACACGGCTGAAAGCGCGGTGAAAACACTATACGTGATCACGGTAAGGATCATGGTTTTAACGCGGCCGATCTTGTCGCCCAGGCGACCGAAAATAAATCCGCCCACCGAGGCGCCGAGAAGAAACAGGGCGAACATGACGCCGACATACGGTCCGATGACCGCGCTGTCCTGTGTGTTCAACAGCTCTTTCAGCGCCGGCATGGCGATGAGGGAGTACAGTCCCATCTCCATGCCGTCAAACAACCACCCCAACCAAGCGACTGATAGGTTCAGCCATAAAGCTTTTTTGCCGATGCTTGTTTCCATTCCGTCACTTTCTCTTTTGATAGGCGTCGTCAGCCGGCGGCCTTATCCGGCTGTATTATTTTTTCAGCAGAGATGCCGTCAATTTGACCAGCGCAGGCATTATCGAGACCAACACGATGCCGAGCACCACCATCATAAAATTGTTTTTCACGAAAGGAATGTTGCCGAAAAAAAAGCCGGCCAGCAGATAGCCGCTCACCCAGGCGCAGCATCCCATCAGACTGTAGGAGACATAGGGGCCGAATTCCATTCTGCTGATGCCGGCCGCCAGAGGTACAAAGCTGCGAATGAGCGGTAAAAAACGGGCAAGGATCACGGCGGTGCGGCCATAGCGGTCAAAAAATCGATGCGCCGTGGATAGATGGTCCGGGGAGAAAAAACGGATCTTTTTTCTTTTCTCTAAAAACGGATTGAGGAACCAGCCGATCTGATAGCTGGAAATATTGCCGAGAAACGCCGCGGCGCAAAGCAGCGGCAGCATCACCGGCAGCTGGAGCGTGCCGCGGGCGGAAAGAGCGCCCATGGCGAAGAGCAGCGAATCGCCGGGCAGAAAACCGGTGACCACCAGCCCCACTTCGGCGAAAATGACAAACGCCGCCAGTCCATAGGTGGCCCAGCCGAAACGCGGAATCACGACGTCCAGGTATTGGTCGAAATGAAGAAAAAGCTGCCAGAGATTTTGCAATAGGTCCATGATCGTGGCGGACTTAGAATGCGCAAAACTTGAGGTACAGGTAAACCACAGGCGCGGACAGGGTCAGGCTGTCAAAGCGATCGAGAATGCCGCCGTGCTCCGGAATCAACCGGGACGAATCCTTGACTCCGGCGTCGCGCTTGAGCATGGATTCAAAAAGATCGCCGTACTGGCCTATGGAGCCGGCGATGGCGCCGACGACCAATGCATCCTGCAGACGCAGGCCGACGATAAAGGCATGATGACAAATCCAGGCGGTGATCAGCGCAAAGATTAATCCGGCGGCAGTGCCTTCAATGGATTTGTTCGGACTGATGCGGGGGATAAGCTTGTGTTTGCCGAAATAGGAGCCGAAGATATAGGCTGCAGTATCGCAGACCCAAATGCACAAAATCAGCATTACGATCCAGCGGCCGGCCGGCGCATAGGCCAGACCGTAACGTACGCCCATCTCACGGATCAGAATGAAAGAACCGAGTCCGGCTCCGTAAAAGACCGGCGCAAACAGCGAGGCGGACATATTGAGCAACGGCGAACCGTTTTTCCGGTACATTTCATAGAAAAACATCAAAATGGCGCCGGTCAGGACAATGGGGAAAAAGCCGAATTCGCCGTGAAAATAAGAGGAGAAAATCAAGGCCACAGCGGTGATCAGTCCGGTTGCATATTGACCCAGCGCGCCTTTTTTTGCGGCTAAAAGATAAAACTCGTAAACCGAGCCGAAAGCCACCAGGGCGATAAACAAAAGCCAGTACCAGGAGCCGGCCAGAGCGGTAAGTACGATCAGCGGTCCAAAGATGACGGCGACCAAAGTGCGAATGGCGAAAGAGCGATAGTTCAAACAGCCTCCGAAAGAGTTTAGTTTTTTGACATGATGCAGCGGTTCTCAAGTTTTGCCGCGTATTGTGTTGCTGCGCATTTTGCGCAGCTCAGACCCCGGTTGTTGCCGCGTCCTTTGCGCAGCTCAGACCCCGGTTGTTGCCGCGCCCTTTGCGGCAACACCGGGTGTCGTTGTTAGGCAGACCCCGGTTGTCGCCGCGTATTTTGCGCAGCTCAGACCCCGGTTGTTGCCGCGGCCTTTGCTGCAACACCGGGTGTCGTTGTAGCGCAGACCCCGGTTGTTGCCGCGCTCTTTGCGGCAACACCGGGTGTCGTTGTTGGGCAGACCCCGGTTGTTGCCGCGTCCTTTGCGGCAACACCGGGTGTCGTTGTTGGGCAGACCCCGGTTGTTGCCGCGCTCTTTGCGGCAACACCGGGTGTCGTTGTAGAGAAACATTCAACAACTTGGCCTTCAACACTCAGAGTCTTTATTCAACCCCTTCAACACCCGGGGTCGCATAGCCCGCGACCCCGGGGTTGAAGGATGCCGCGCCCTTTGCGGCAACACCGGGTGTCGCTGTTGCGTAGACCCCGGTTGTTGCCGCGCCCTTTGCGGCAACACCGGGTGTCGTTGTTGGGCAGACCCCGGTTGTTGCCGCGCTCTTTGCGGCAACACCGGGTGTCGTTGTAGGGATACATTCAACAATGGAATGTTTTTTCAACCCCTTCAACACCCGGGGTCGCATAGCCCACGACCGCGGGGTTGACCCCGACCCCGGGGTTGAAGGTGACCATCGGGTTGAAGAAACACCTGAGATTAAAAATGGTTTCTACAGGTCAGCACTTAATCCTTAAAAATATAATTCTCTAATCCGCCATCATCATATCGATTTTTTAGGAACTCTTCATAGGTAGTGTAATCGGAAAAATAATCCTTAAAAAATTCAGGATCCCATAGCTTTCCATTCCGTTTGCCGACGAATTCAAGATAATTTGAAAAAGGCCATTTTTCAATATCTTTTACTAATCCGGCTGCGATAGGATTTAAATGAATATAACCGCAAAGATGAATCAAATACGTGGAATTATCCACCAACCGATTTTGAAAGCGATTGGTAAAAAACCGTCCCTGATGTTTTTGTGCGGTCTTGATGGTTTTTAGATAAATATCAAACAGATAACTCATCTTTTTCGAAAACAGTTTCCCATCGCTCATCTTTAACAAATAATGATAATGAGTCGGCATCAAACAATAGGCTTCCAAACGACAACAAGAGGTAAAATCAACTTCTTGCCAATGCTTTAGATATAAGTAATAATCCTTTTTCGAATAGAATAATTTTGCCCCGTCCACCACTTTGTTGTAGATATGATAGTAGCATCCAGGCAGCAACGGAGTAGATCGAGACGGCATGACGAACTCCTCCATTTTTTTATCAATGTCAGGTGGCGAAGGGTATCCTGTGATTCTACTTCAACAATCGGAGCCTTTCTTCACTTCAACACCTTCAACACCCGGGGTCGCATAGCCCGCGACTCCGGGGTTGAAGGATGCCGCGCTCTTTGCGGCAACACCGGGTGTCGTTGTAGGGACAAATTCAACAACTTGGCCTTCAAGACTCAGGGCTTTTCTTCAACCCCTTCAACACCCGGGGTCATATAGCCCACGACCCCGGGGTTGAAGGATGCCGCGCCCTTTGCGCAGCTCCGACCCCGGTTGTTGCCGCGCCCTTTGCGGCAACACCGGGTGTCGTTGTAGGGACAAATTCGACAACTTGGCCTTCAACACTCAGAGTCTTTTTTCAACCCCTTCAACACCCGGGGTCGCATAGCCCGCGACCCCGGGGTTGAAGGATGCCGCGGCCTTTGCTGCAACACCGGGTGTCGCTATAGGGATAAATTCAACAACTTGGCCTTCAACACTCAGGGTCTTTCTTTACTTCAACCCCTTCAACACCCGGGGTCGCATAGCCCGCGACCCCGGGGTTGAAGGATACCGCGCTCTTTGCGGCAACACCGGGTGTCATTGCTGGGATAATTTCAACAACGTGGCCTTCAACACTCTGGGTTTTTCTTCAACCCCTTCAACACCCGGGGTCGCATAGCCCGCGACCCCGGGATTGAAGGATGCCGCGCCCTTTGCGGCAACACCGGGTGTCATTGTTGGGATAAATTCGACAACTTGGCCTTCAACACTCAGAGTCTTTTTTCAACCCCTTCAACACCCGGGGTCGCATAGCCCGCGACCCCGGGGTTGACCGCGGCACCCGGGGTTGAAGGTGATCCCGGGGTTGAAGAAACACTGAGTCTCAAATCCTTCAATACCCCTACTCTCTCCCGATTCGGATCACCTCGATCTCCACTCTGCCGCTGCCGCGTTCCACCAGTCCGAGCTGCTTGGCCGCTTCAAAAGAGAGATCGATGATGCGGCCTTTTACAAAAGGCCCGCGATCGTTGATCCGCACTTCCACCTCGCGGCCGTTGGCCGGATTGCGCACCAGCACAATCGAATCAAACGGCAGGGTCAAGTGCGCAGCCACCAACTGATGCATGTCAAAGATCTCGCCGCTGGCGGTCTTGCGGCCATGGGTCTCGCCCGCCATGAACGAGGCGATGCCGCTCTCCCGCGCACCCCGCCGCATGGCCAACGGACGATCCTCTTCTTCTTCCGGTTCCTGCGCTTCAGCCGGGTTCGCTTCTACTTCCTCTTCCTCCTCTTGAACTTCCTCCTCGTTCACAGGCAAGGCGTCAGGGCCATAATAGCGCACCGGTGTGCAGCCCCATTTTCCACTGACCAGGGCGCAGAGAAGAAAAAAAACCCACATTCCACCGGTCCAACTCGATAGTCGCGACATGGAAAACCCCACTCGATTAAATCGATAAATCCGATAGTGATGGTTTCAGCGGAGCGCCAGAGTGCCGCACAGATCGGCTGCAGAGGTGTTCTGTTCTGCGCAGTATTTTTCCAAACCTTGAATGACCTGCAGCGCCGCATCCGGGTGGACAAAGCTGGCGGTGCCGATCTGCACCGCACGCGCGCCGACGATGAGAAATTCCAGTGCATCCTCTGCGGTAAAAATGCCGCCGATGGCGATCACGGGTATGCGCAAGCTGCGCACCAGCTCGTAGACTTTGGCCAACGCCACGGGCTTGATGGCCGGACCGGAGAGCCCGCCGGTGACCGTGGCCAGCCGCGGCCGGCGCGTTTGAATATCCACCGACATGCCCACCAAGGTGTTGATCGCGGACACGGCGTCGGCGCCCGCTTCCTGCACCGCCAAGCCGATCTCGCTGATCGAGGTCACATTGGGCGTCAGCTTGACGATGAGCGGACGGGTCGTGACCTGGCGCACGGCATGCGCCACCTGATGCGCCGTGGCGGCGTTGGCGCTGAAAGAGAGCCCGCCCTCCTTGACGTTGGGACAGGAAAAATTCAACTCGTAAGCGCTGATGCCGGACACGGTCTCCAGTCGTTCGACCACACGGACGAAATCATCGCCGCTCTTTCCCGCCACATTGACGATGACCGGCGTGGTCAACGTTTGCAGGAACGGCCATTTCTCCCGAATGAATCCGTCGACGCCGAGATTGGGCAGCCCGATGGAATTAAGCATGCCCGCAGCGGTTTCGACAATGCGCGGCGGCGGATTGCCCGGCCGGTATTCCAGAGTGACGGTTTTGGTGATCAAGCCGCCGAGACGGTTCAGATCAAAAAAGTCGTTGAACTCTTCACCGTAGCCAAAAGTGCCGCTGGCGGTGAGCACCGGATTGGCCAATCGCAATCCGCCGATATGAACGGATAGATCAGTCATGCAGAATGATCCCGTCTAAAGGAAACACCGGTCCGTCCTTGCAGGCGAGGCTGTAATGTTTGAACCCAGGCTCGCTCTTCGTTCGCTCCACCGGACAGCCCATACAGGCGCCGAAGCCGCAGGCCATGCGATTTTCCACCGTCACCTGGCCGGGGATGCCGTACTGTGCGGCAAGGTCCTGCACCGCTTTCATCATGGCGGTGGGCCCGCAGACGTACAGTCGGCGCCCCGTTCGTTCACTCGTTGCGAGATGCTCTTCCAGCAGCCGGGTGACAAATCCTTTGCAGCCGCAGCTGCCGTCTTCTGTGGCGATCTCCACCCGGGCGCCGAGATCGGCCATCTCCTGCACGCAGCAGAGCCGGTCCTGGGACGCGACGCCGTAGAAAACGGTCTTGATCACGGAGCGGTCGGCAAGGTCCTGCAGCAGCAGGTGGAACGGCGCCACGCCCACGCCGCCGGCGACGACGATCGCTTCCTGCAGATCGTCGGGATAGTCAAAGGTGTTGCCGAGCAGGCCGATCAGATCCAGCTCATCGCCGGGCAGAGCCCGGGCGAGGGCGCGGCTGCCCCGGCCCGCGGTATTGAACAACAATTCAATCACGCCGGCGCCGCGGTCCACGGCGTGCACGCTGTACGGACGGCGCCACAGCAGCCCTTCGGCCTCCGGCAACTTGATGTTGACGAAATGGCCGGCATGGGCTGCGGACGCCAGGTCCGGGGCCAGCAACCGCATGCGGCAGGTCTCCCGCGCCGGTTCGTCTTTAGCTGAAATTTTCGCGCTGATTCGTGCTTTGTAGGACGCCATGCCGTTCACTCGATGATTCGCTTTTGTGGAAGGCGCGTTCTGGAAGAAGCGGCCCGCTTCCGGGCCTGCTGCTCTGCTTCATCCAGCGCTGCATTCTGCAGAGCGGCCGATGAATCAGGCCGATTCATCGCAGGCGTGAAGCCGGGCATGGCGGTCGCGCTTTCGGAGGCCGCCGCATTGATGTCGCTTGGCGCCGGATGATTCGCCCCCATTGAATCGACGCGGGCTGAATCGGCGGCGGTGAGAGTATCGGACGCGGCGCCGCCGTGAAGCGAATCCGCTGTCGCGCCGGCCGCGGCCTGGCGCGCGGAATCGGCCGCAGCCTTGAACGCGGCCAGCGCCTTTTCATGCGCGCTGAGCTTGGCCGTCAGTTTCTCCGCATAGGGGGATTTGGGATGCTCGGTAATCAAACGTTTGTAGATGTCCAGTGCATCGTCGTATTGAAACAGCATGTTCTCAAAGACCCACCCCTTGGCATAAAGCGCTTTTTCGGCAAAGGGGGAGGCAGGCCAGGAGCGGATCAAATGGTCGTACAGCGCTAATCCCTTTTTCACTTCATTCTGCTTAAACACGGCCTGTTCCGCCTGGACAAACGCCACAGCGGCGGAATCGATCCGGTCGGCCAGCAGGGGAATGCCCAATTCCTTACGCGCGCCCTCGGCATGCGGCGACCCGGGAAAGAGCTGAATGATGGAGCGGAACACTGAATCAGCGGTGGCCGTGTCCTTTTTGACGAATTTGAAAATATAGCCGATGGAATAAAAAGCGCGTGCGCTCATGGCCGAGTCCACTTTGAGTTCGCAGACACGGGTGAACAGGCGCATCGCTGAATCCGGTTTGTCGAAATGAAACATCAGCAGCTCGCCCAGGGCCAGCTGTTTTTCCGCTAACTTGCGGTTCTTGTCTTTCAGCTCGCGCTTCGCCTTCTCTTCGGCGGACAGAGTGTCCTCCTTGGCCTCTTGAGCAGCGCCTTTGGCCGACAACGAATCCGCGGCCATGGATTTGGCCGCCTGAGCGCGAAGCCTGTCCTGCTCGGTTAAATCCGCCAGCGATTTCGGCGGCGGACGATCGCGGCCGCTGTAATTGACCCACATGCCGTCGCTGGAGAGATTGATGGGCGCATCGTCGCGCACCTCGCGCTTGTCCGCTTCCTCCCCCTCCTTGCCTTTCAGCGAATCCTTGGCCGTCTTGATGCCCAACATCTCGTTGATGGCATCCACCAGATCCATAGCCGCTTTGATGTGGTCGGATCTCTCCTTGGCTTTGGGCGCAACGATGGAATTGGCGAACTCGCCGCGCACCAGTTCATAGTACTCGCGCGCTTTCTCCAGATCGCCGATCTTGTATTCCTGATGTTGAGCCAGGGCGAAATAGCTTTTAGCGGACGCATCGGTGCGGGCGTGCTCTTTAATGATGTCGTCATACCATTTGAGCGCCGCCTCTTCCTGACCCTGAAGCATCAGGTTGTTGGCCAACTGCAGCTTGATGGCGGGAATGCGTTTGACTTCCAATTCCTTGGAGAGCAGATTGGAAAAAGTGCGCACCGCGGAGGCGTAATCGCCGATCATGCTTTGCGATTCGCCCAGCTTGAAGGTGGCCTGGGATTTGAAATCCTCGTTCGGGCTTTCTCCCACCGCCCGCTTGAACACGCCCACCGCTTCCTCAGGCTGTTTGAGATAGATCAGACACTCCCCCAGTCGATACAACGACATGGCGCTCATCAAACGTTCGTCGGATTCTTTGGCCGCCACGCGATAGGCGTCGGCCGCCATCTCATAGGCGCCTTTTTCATAATACAGTCCGGCCAGTTCGTAGCGCGCCTCTTCGCGCAGGGATTTTTTCAGGCTCTTGTTCACCGTCATTTCACGGAACATGGCCTCGGCTTTGTCGAACTCTTGCAGACCGATATAATTTTTCGCCAGATACAGACGCGCCTTGGGAATGAACTCGCTGTTGGGATATAGCTGAATGATCTCTTCGAATTTGCGCTGCGCTTTGCTGTACTCCCGGCGATAGTAAAAACACTCGCCGCACAATATCAGGGCGTCGTCGACCCACCGGCTCTTGGGATAAAACTCGAGCAAGCTGGAGGCCTTCTCGATGGCTTTCTGATAGTTTTGCATTTCAGTGGTGCCGGCCCGATCAGTCTCCGATTCGGTGGACAAACCCTGTTTTTTCATCTGCTGTTTTTCTTCAGGGGAAAGCTCGACGATCTGAGTGCGGGTGCGTTTTTTCCGCTCCTTGCTGGCCAGATTGTAAAACTTTTGCGCATTGTAAAAAGTGTTATAATAGGCGCAGCCGCTGAAAAGCAAGGGCAGCAGCATCCACAGTATGTAGGTTTTTTTAATACGCATAGTCTATAGAAAATAAAGAGTTTTGGCGAAAATAACAATTAAAATTTAGCCCGGCGACGCCGGCCGGTTACTCCTATCTAACACACGGAGGAACATCAAGTTCCAACTTACAATGGAAATAGGCGTGAATTTTTTATTCGTAGGGCGTGCTGCGGCTGAACGGACATGTCTCAGCCGGCGAGAGCCTGCCACTTTTCTGCAATGAGCAGAGCGAGCAGGCCGATCAAAGGTCCGGTGATCAGCGCGGGAAACAGCAAAAGCGGCAAGAAACGAAAAATCTGTATATGATGGACGATAAGCCAGTAGGCCGCCAGCAGCTGAATGAGATTGTGCGTGACCGCTCCAATCAGGCTCACGCCGATGGCGCTCAAAAAAAAACTGCGGCGGCCTTTGACCCCAGCCATAGCGAGACTGGAGCCGACTCCGGCGCTGAAGGCCAGCCAAAAAACCGGCGTCATGAATGTTCCGATGATCAGCGAACCCAGCAGCACCCTCGCTACGGTGACCAGCAGCGCAGAACGGCTGTCAAACCTATAGAGCGCCAGCACAGTGGCAAGATTGGCCAAACCCAGTTTGAACCAGGGCAGGGGACGAGGCAACAACGCTTCGAACACAAACAGGATCAACCCTGCGGCGATCAGCAGGCCGAGCTGCAGTCTTTTTTTTACAGCGGAAGGGGGAATCGTAAGCTCCTTCACTGAGTGATCAGATCAAACGGATTTTCCGTTTCGCCGCTGATGCGCACCACCACGCGGTTGGGCGCGCACACCAGCAGTTCGCCGCTCCGGCGGATGGCGCCGCTGTGAACGCAGATTTTCTGCGGACAGCGCGACGCTTCGATGCGCACGCACCGGTCCTGCACCACCAGCACTACTTCGCCCAGTCTGGCTGGAATGGACAGGCGGCGCGGTTCGGACAGATAAAGCCTGGCATAGGGCCGTCCTTCGACTTCCACCAACGCGACCCGCCCTTCGTCGCCCCAGCCTTTTAAAAACGCCAAGGAGAGACAGGAGAGCAGAAAAACCATGAACAACAGGATGCGATCCGCCGGCGTGCAGCGCGAGAGAAAAAAATATAAAGATTTCATCGCTTTCAAGCTCATGAAACCGATCTTTCGTGAAAAACCAATAAGCGTGGCGCGACGGCGTTCACTCAGGGCATTTTATTCAACGCATCGATCCGCTCTTGCGCACGGCGGCGGAATTCACGGGCGCCCTGATGGTTGGGATTGATGGCCAGCGCTTTATCCCACTCTCCAATGGCCTGGGTGTACTTTTCCTGAGTGAAAAAAGCGATGCCCCGGTTGAAATAGGCGTCCACCTGGGCTTCCATACGCTTGAGCGTTTGCGCCAGCAGACTGGCGGCCTGAGTTTGATTGGGTTCTTTGTTCAACGCCTCCTGAATCAGTGGCAGGGCCTCGCTGTAGCGGTCGCGTAAAAATCTTTTTCTGGCGATCTCGAGCAAAGAGGCGGCATCCAGGGCAAGCATGCTGCGCCGACGCAGCTGCTGCGCTTCGGCCATTTGCGGCCGAGCTTCCAACAGCGAATCGGCCACCTCGATGCAGAGCGCATGCTCGTTGCGTTCCGCATGCCGGTTCGCCCGCTCGAACATGGCCTGCAGGGACAGCGGCAGGGACCGGTTTATCGCCTCCAGCAGCCGTCGACCCGCAGCATGGTTGGGCGCCAGTTCGAGCACATCGGTCAACAATCGCCGTGCGGTTTCCGTATCGTTGCCGCGATACGCCGCCTCCGCACGGGCGTATTGCCGTTCCACATGGTTGCTGGCGAGCGTCTGCAGCTCATCCAACTTGGCCAGAGCCAGACGGTTGTTCGGATCCACAGCCGCCGCCGCGCGGTAGTGTTTGCGCGCATTGATCCAGTCCCCCTGTTTTTCAAAGCGGGCGGCTTGTTCCAGGGCCTGCTCCAGGCTTGTATGGCTCTGCTTTCGCTGCTCCTGAACATGCCAGAGATACGATTGCGGCTCCTGCCATTCCGGCCGCAGAGCGAGCGCTTGTTTGAACGCCTCCTCTGCGCTATCCCAGTTTTTCTGGCTGTAATATCCCAAACCCTGGAAATAGAACTCTTGCGCTTTGGCTTCGAACAGGCGATCGATCTCGTCCCGTTCCCGGCGGGACGGTTCATGATCGGGCCGCACCTGAAGAATCGCGTCAAAGACTTCGCGGGCGACGGCCGGCTCATTCCGCTCGACGTACTGACGGCCCAACTGAAACCATTTGTCGATATGACGCTCCACCTGCGATTGGATCAGCGCCATGGCGGCGCGGGCGCGCGAATTTTCCGGATCCAACTTGAGCACCTTCATATAGTGCGTTGCGGCGGAGAGATACCAACGTTTGGATGCCAGTTCATCCGCCTCTTTCAACAGCGAATCGATGACCGCGTCGCCGTCGGCCACACTCGGCGCCAGCACGTTCATCAGGCTATGCGCGTTTTCATTCTCTTCATCATACGCTAAGGCCAGCTTGCCGAAGCGAAACGCCTGACGCCGTTCTCCTTTGTCGAAAAAAGCCTGCGCCCGGGCCTGCGCCCGCTGCGACAACTCTTTTCCTGATGCGCCAAGGCGAATGGTGGTGGAAAGCAGCAGTTCCTGGCGCTCCAGATGATAACCGGCGTGCAGCTGCAGATTCTGCCAGCTCCAGCTCAGACCGGCGGCCGCCTGTTTTGCGTCAAAATCGCTGATGCCGGCATAGGCCTGAAGAAATGGGGTGAGGGAAAACGAAGCGGCCAGCTGATGCACTCGGTCGTTTTCATGCAGATGCAGAGCGTAGAGCAGCACAGCCTGACGCCACGGCAGATCGACGCTGCCGGCTAGATGGACCAGCGGCGAGGCGTTTGAATGATCCAGCGCGATGCCCTGGATCGCCGCGGTCATGGTGAAATTCTGCAGTAGGTATTTGGGGGTGAAGGAGGCTTCGCGGCCGGAATGGCTTTTTGGCGCCGGATGATACAAAAGACCAAAGGCGAGACAGGGATGACGATCGCCGTCGACCAGACGGCTCTCATACGCAGCGCCGGTGACCAGGCGGGAAGGCCATTCATAGGCCCACCCAGCAGCGACCGATTGTCCGGTCGGCGTCTCTTGCACGTTGGCGGCAAAAGTGCCTATAAAAGGCACAAAGCCGGCGGCAGCGATATGATCGATTTGAAACGGCCGTTTATAGGAAAAGAACAAGTCGGTCTCCCGAACCAGCCCGATGGAAGCGGGATTCCAGGCGAGGGCGGAGGGGTCACGAATAGCGATCACCCCGGAACCGCCATACCCCAGGGATCTGGCGTCCAGACCTGGAAAAGATTTTTGCGCGATGCCGATCTTGACGCCCGTGAGGGCGAGGAGAAGCGGCAGCACGCGGCAGCATTTGCCCATGTGCCGACCCTAGTTGCGCAGCGGACGAGCGACCGCTGCGTCATAGTCCACCTGCAGCACCTCTACGGGTTGCCGTCGTCCTTTGACATAGACCGGCAACAGCCGGTGGGTGCGAAATTTGCCCTGCAGCCGCGGCAACAGTTCCACAGGGGCGATGATCTGTCCGGGCTTGGCCACGCTGCACAGCCGAGCGGCCAAATTGACCACATCGCCGATCACCGTATAATCGCTGCGAGTCTGTGAACCCATATGACCGAGGATCACATAGCCGATGTGCAATCCGCAGCCCACCTGCAGTCCCAATTCGCCGCGGCGATGACGTTGCTCATTGAGGTCGCGCACGGAGCGCTGAATGTCGATGGCGGCCTGCACCGCGTGTTCGACTTGGCGTTCGTCGACGAACAGCGCCATCACCTGGTCGCCGATGAATTTGTCGACAATGCCGTTGTTTTTTTCGATCAGCCGCGCCTGAAGATCCAGATAGATGTTGAGCAACTTGACCACTTCCGCGGCGCCGAGTTTCTCGGTCATGGCGGAAAAGCTGCGGATGTCGGAGAACAGGACCGTCACCTGGCGGGTTTCGCCCAGCGGCGGCTGATCCGTTTCCACGCCGGACTGGCGCCGGATCATCTGCACAGTCAGTTTGCTGACGAATTTCTGCATCTGCAGTTTTTCGCGCAGATGGACGATCATGGCGTTGAACTCGCGCGCCAACCGCCCCAGTTCATCGTGCGCCACGATCGAGATCTCGGTGTGCAGGTCGCCGTCCGCCAGCTTTTGCACGCCGCGGCTGAGGGAATCGATCTGCAGCGTCATGCGCCGTGCGATATAAGATAAAAACAAAATGGCGATCACCGCCATTAAAATAGTGGTGGTGATGATCAGCGTGCGGGTTTGCCGCAGAGGTTGACGGATCACGACGCCGGAAAATCCCAGCACCGTATCGCCGAGGAAAACCATGCGTTCTCCCTGATCGTCGCGCCGCGTGTACAGCGGATGGATATATTCCAGCGTGCCGCCGCGGGGGCGCACCAACGTCTGCGACAGGGTGCTGAACAGCGCGCTGTCCGCCGGAGAGATTCTGCGGTTCAGCATCTCGGGACGGGTGTGCGCGATGATCACACCCGAGCGATCGATCACCCCCGCATATACCAGTCCGGCGATCCGCTGATTGGACACGCTCATAATGGCTTCGCGGATGTGGCCTAAATGCAGGGAAGCGGTGTTAGGATCGTCGCCGGCGCCGTAATAGAGCAGCAGGTCGTTCTTGATGGTCTGGGAAACGTGCTGCAGCGAAATTGTGCAGGTCTCGGCCAGCCGTTCATTGATGATGCGATTGCCCTGCTGCAGGATGATCAACGTAGAGACCATGGTCAGGACGATGAACAGCGAACCGATGAGAATGATCAGCTTGACGCGCAGCGGCAGCGAATCGAAACGGCGGCCGATGCGTTCGGCGTATGTGGGGTGGGACGTAGACACGAAACGGTTCACCTTTTAAAGTTGACCATGCGTTCGCAGACCAGGTCCTGAATCTGGTTGGCTGATCCGGTGGGACCAGAGTAAAAGTTGACGATCATGGAAAACGCCAGCTCTTCACCGTCCAAAGTGGTCGCGTAGCCGGATAGGGACCGCACCCGGCTCACCAGTCCGGTTTTGGCGCGGACGTTCCCCGCCGCAGCGGTGCCGCGCATTCTTCCCTTCAGCGTGCCGTCCACCCCGGCGATGGGCAGCGTTTGATAAAAGGAATCGCTGCAAGCCTGCCGGCGCATATAGCCCAGCAGCTCGACCATGCTTCGCGGCGTGATCAGATTCAACCGCGACAGTCCGGAACCGTCCACCAGCGACAGGTGGTCCGGATTGATGCCCATGGCGCCAAAGAGCTCTTTCTCCGCTTTTTCCGCATTGGCCGCCGTGCCCTCGCCGGTCAATTCGGCGGCGTTGATGCGAAAGAGCAGCTCGGCGTAAAGATTGTTGCTATCTTTATTCACCACCTTGACGATCTGCTGCAGCGGCGGCGAGGGAGTGGCGCACAGGGTGTAGATCTCCAGCGGCGTATAAGTGAACTCGGGAATTTCGTCGATATCGGCCACGCCGCCGTGCACAGTGATGTTGCGGGATTGGAGCACTTCATTGAAAACCGTGATGCAAAAGGCGGTGGGATTGTCGATGGTCACGGTATCGCGGCGTTCGCCGGCCTTGACATCGATCACGCCGCGGCAGGTGATGCGGTTGCTGCCCGGCGCGCGGTCAAAGCTGAGCCGGGTTCGGCGGCCGGTGACCACCTGGTTGACGACCTCCACATAACGGGTGTTGGGTTCCAAGCGAAAACGGCCCGGCGCGCCGAGGCTGTCGCCGGGTTTGAAGACTATGTCGATGCAATTGTCGTTAAAGGTGAGGGCGCTGATCTGGGCGGCATAGTAATCGTTGAGGTCATCCCAGGACCACCCCTTGCCCAGCGTCTCATCGTCGAAATAGTTGTCATCGCCGATCAACCGGCCGCTGACCGCTTTAATGCCTCTGGCAGCCAGGCTGTCGGCCCACATTTCGAACACCCGAGTGATGCGGCCGTCATGAAAGCGGCCGCAGAGCGAAGGATCGCCGCAACCGCGGACGATCAGATCCCCTTCCAGCACGCCGTCGGGACGAAGCAAACCATTGGTGTAGACCCGAGTGACAAAGCGATAATCCGGACCGAGCTGGTTCAACGCTGCTGCCGTGGTGAACAGCTTCATGTTGGAGGCTGGGATAAACTCCTTGTCTTCATTGCGAAGGTAGAAAAATTCACCGGTCTTGAGAGACTGGATGGCCACGCCCCAGTGGGCGTTGGCGAACGAAGGATCGTTAAAAATAGCGTCCAGTTCCTTTCTGAATTGGCTGACGTTGGATTTTTCCGCGGCGAAATTGGGCCGATAGGCGCAACAGAGAAAAGCCGAGGCGATCCACAAGAGGAAAAAGGGGATTAAAACCGAGCGATTCCGAGCCATTGAGAATCCTTCATTCGTTTGCTGCTTGATCTTTGGGCAGATATTTTTCATGGCCGATCTTGCCGTTCATTTTATCGGTCGTGCATGCATCATACCGGTCATCGATAGATCCATCAGCGGTTTTGAGCATTCAGCGCCATCGAGCCACATTCGACATCGACGTTAATTATCAAACGGCGTTGTACAAGTCGCTTTCAAACGGCGACCAGGATAGCGACAAAGAACCACGCCTGACTTTGCTGTCTGATAAATTCATCGATTCCAGGCTATGCGGTGCAAATCAGCCGCAGTCCTTGCATGATGATTATACCAAAAAAGTGCACAAAGTGCAGAATCTAAAAAAATTAGATAAAAATTTTTGAAGAATCAAGGCTTTTAATTTCAATAAAATGCATTTTGCTCGATTCAAGGCGGCGATGACAGCCTATCGTGCGATCTTTTCCATTGCATTAAAGCGCGATTGGTGCTATTTTATCTTTCTTAATCGACCATGATTTACAGCTTAACGACCAGCGTAACCAGCGCAGCGGTGGTGGAGTGTGGAGAAGGGAAGCTGCGTCTGGTTAACGCATGGGTTGGCAATTTTTAAAAACCACAAGGGCACCAAGTTCACAAAGCTTTGCAGAACGAATCTTCTGATCCCTTCTTTTACAAGTTGGACGTTGAAATTTATCAGCAAACCGATTGATCTTTTGGCCAATTTCATATAGGTCAATATTTGCGCCTCATGAATCGGTCATAATTTATCTATAGATTTGCTTTCAAGAAATATTTTGTTTTCGACAAGCATCTCTAACCGGTATCCACAATCGAGTTGATTACCTTCGTGGTTAAATAAATACAGCAAATGGCCAAGAATTCCATAGATAGAATTCTTCCACCGAATTTGCCAACCTGGATTCAACGAGTATTTTCCGCCCATGCAAGACTATGAAAATTGCACTCTGTGCCCGCGCAACTGTGCGGTCAACCGGCTGCAGGGGAAAAAAGGCTTTTGCGGAGAAACCGCAGAGCTGCGCATAGCCTCGATCGAAGCCCATTTTGGCGAAGAACCGCCCATCAGCGGCACTCATGGCTCGGGCACGGTTTTCTTTTCCGGCTGCGCCATGCGCTGCGTCTTTTGCCAGAACTATCAGATCTCCTGTTTTCATGTGGGCAAACCCTTCACCTCCAGCCGGGCGGCGGAAAAACTGCAGCAGTTGCATGCCGCCCAGGGCATACATAACGTCAATTTCGTCACCCCGGATCATTTTCTGCCGCACACCATCGAGATCGTCACGCTGCTCCGGCAAAAGCAGGTGACGATCCCGATTCTGTACAACACATCAGGCTATATGAAAGTCGAGGCGGTGAGACGGCTGCAAGAGTATGCGGATATCTATATGCCGGACTATAAATACGCTGATGCAGAGCTGGCCGAGGCGCTATCGCGTTGCCGCGATTATCCCGCAGTGGCGCTGTCGGCCATCGGCGAGATGGTCCGGCAAAAAGGATTTCTCGACAGCGTCGCCGGCCGACGCGAAATCGCCCAACGCGGAGTGCTGGTGCGGCATCTGGTGCTGCCGGGACAGGAACAGAACTCGATGGACGCCCTGTCCATTCTCTACGGCGAGTTCGGCCCCCAGCTGCCCATCAGCCTGATGTCCCAGTACCGGCCTCTGCGCATGGTCAAGCTGGCGGAGATGAATCGGCCGTTGCGCAGCGAGGAATTTTATCGCGTGTACGAACACGCCCTGGCGCTTGGCTTTCGCAATCTCTTTGTCCAGCACATGACCGCGGATCACGACGACGGCGATGATTTTATCCCAGATTTCAAGCGCGAACGGCCGTTTAAAGGAAACGTGCGCAAACGTTGAATGGCTTACAACAGCCGATTCAGCCAGTAACGTATCCGCCGTTCTGCGGGGATGCCTCAAGCAAAAAATAATCTTGTGATTCGCTTTACCCTCTTGGCTCTCCGAGTAATAAACGCCCGTGAGACATTATTCACCATATAGCCTAAAAAAAGACTGTCATTGCAAGTGAACCAATCTCCTGCGTTATTATCAATGTGGCAATTAAATATTTTGATGCCGTATCGTCTCCTGTAGTGTAGATCTTGTAAACAAAGCATCGCATCGAGTGCAATAAATAAATTGTCGGCATCCTAATCTTGTCATTCCGAGCCCGCAGCCCCGTATTCTGAAAAGTATAAGGCGGTTGCGAAGGGCGAGGAATCTATCGACGCGCAGCTCTTATTACTTTCACGGGTTCGATTCGTCGTTAGATCCTTCGGCGCTCAGAATCTGCAAACGGACTCTGCAACACATGGTATCTCAGGATGAGACAACGGTGCTGCAAACGGATTTACTAATGCGGGAATCTTGGCGAGAACGCCTGGTTCCGGGAAGCCAACCCTGGACACAGTATGAAGAGACGCGAGGAGAAGAAATGCTCGATCCATGAACCGCCGGCCGTTTAGCCCGCGTTTCAACCGATGCCGTACTCTTTCAGCTTTTCCCGCAGCGTGGAACGCGAGATGCCAAGCACCTTGGCGGTTTTGGATTTGTTGTGGTTGTTCTTTTCCAGCACCTGGAGAATGTGCTGCTTCTCCACCTCGGACAGGGTCACCGACGCATCATCCCAGCGCACCGGCTGCGGGGCTTTGGCCGGCTCTGCCGCCGGGCTTGCGGCCGCGGCAGCGGAGGACTGGTCGATGGGCTCGAGATGCAGCAGTTCTGCGGTGATCTCGTCTTTTTTGCACAGGATCACCGCTCGTTCGAGTACATTCTTGAGCTCGCGCACATTGCCGGGCCAGGAGTAACGCAGCATCAGGTCCGACGCCTCCAGGGAGATGCCGCGGATGCTTTTGTTGAACTCACGGTTGTTCTGTTCGATGAACATCTTGGCGATGGGCAGAATATCCTCTGTGTGCTCGCGAAGCGCGGGCACGCGGATGACCATCACTTTCAGGCGGTAGAGCAGATCCTCGCGGAACAGTCCTTCGCGGACGCAGGCCTCGAGATTCTGGTTGGTGGCGGCGATAATGCGCACATCCACGGTGATGTCGGTGGTGCCGCCGATACGGCGAAAAGAACTGGTCTCGAGAACGCGCAACAGTTTGGGCTGCAGCGACATCTTCATGCTGGCGATCTCGTCCAGAAACAGCGTGCCGCCGTGCGCCAGTTCGAACAGGCCGCGTTTGGTGGTTTTGGCGTCGGTGAACGCGCCTTTTTCATGGCCGAACAGCTCACTCTCGAGCAGGTTCTCCGGAATGGCGGAGCAGTTGATCTTGATGATGGTCTTGTCCGCCCGGCTGCTGGAGGCATGGATGGCGTTGGCCACCAGTTCCTTGCCGGTGCCGCTTTCGCCCTCGATCAGCACCGAGGTGCGCGGCGTTTCGGCGATGATCTTGATCAGATTCTGCACCTCTTGAATCGCAGGGCTGTCGCCGTACAGACCGCTGTCGGGAAAACGCTTGCGCTGCTGTTCCTTGAGACGGGCCACCTCCAGTTTCAACCGGTGCGTCTCCAGCGCCTTGGCGACCACCAGTTTCAATTCGTCCAGCTCGAAAGGTTTGAGCAGATAATCATAGGCGCCGGATTTCAACGCTTCCACCGCCGGCCGGGCATCGGTCAGAGCGGTGATCATGATCACCAGCAGGTCCGAGGCTTGTTCACGGATCTTGGCCAGCACCTCCAGACCGCTGATGCGCGGCAGTTTGATGTCCAGAAGCACCAGATCGGTCAATCCTTTTTCCAGATGGTTGAGCGCCTCTTCGCCGGAATAGGCGGTGCGCACGCTGTGGCCCTCTTTCTTCATCACTTCGGCTATGGTCTGACACAGGTCCTCGTTGTCTTCCACAACCAGTATATTCGCCTTCATTCGCTGACTTCCTCAGTAGGTAAAAGAAACTTGAACGCCGTGCCGCGATCCGGAATGCTGGAGACCGTGATTTCGCCGCCGTGGGCGGTGATGATGCGATAAACGATGGCCAGGCCCAAACCGGTGCCCTGTGATTTGGTGGTGAAGAACGGATCAAAGATGTTTTCCAGGTCCTCGGGCTTGATGCCCTGACCCGAGTCCTGCACGATCACCTCGACGTAGGCCGGCTTTTCCGTTTTGCCGAGCCGTTCCGGATGGACGTGGGCGTAGCCTTTGCCGCCGGCCTTGAACGGCGCGGCGGAGATGAGCAGTTTGCCGCCGTCGTCCGTGGCGTCCACCGCGTTGAAAATCAGGTTCAAAATCACCTGCTGGATCTGGTGAAAATCCACATAGACCGGCGGCGTGTTCGGATCAAAGGCGGTGCTCCACCAGATCTTTTTCTCCTGCAGTTTTTTGTCCACCAGGTTGAGCACCTCGTTTACGATGTCCTGCACCCGGTGCAGCTTGCGCGACGGCGGCCGCGGCCGCGCATAATCAAAGAACGCCTTGAGCAGTTCGTCCAGCCGGTTGACCTGGCGTACGATGCGGTCCAGGTAGACTTTGCGGTCGTCGCCGTCGACGAACTCTTCCTGCAGGGACTGGGCCATGGCCTTGATGCCGGCCAAGGGGTTTTTGATTTCGTGCGCCATGCCCGAGGCGAGCACGCCCAAGGAGGCGAGCCGGTCCATGCGAATGACCTCGGCCTGCATGCGTTTGATCTGCGAAATGTCCTTAAACGAGATGATGGTGCCGACGCGGCTGCCCTGATCGTCCAGCCGCGGGGTGACGGTAAAGCCGATGGTCACCGGATTGCCGGACTTGGGCAGCACGGTGACCTCGCGGTTGGGCGGCATGGTCAGGATGGGCGAAACCCGGGAGAGGGTCTCGGCCTCCCGGGCGCCGAGCAGGCCGGCCAGCGGCCGCCCCACCACTTCGCGGGCGGTCCAGCCGAGCACCTCCTCGGCCCCCAGGTTATAGGAGGTGATCTCGCCCTCGAGGTCCAGAGTGATCAGTCCCGATTGAATGCTCTGAATGATGCTCTCGTTGAAATTCTTCAGCGCGGTGATTTCCTGCTCGAGCTTGATGCGCTCGTTGATGTCGCGGGAGATGCCGACCACGCCGAGCACCCGGCCGTCCTGCTGAATGGGGGACATGTTGGTGGAAAAGTACACCGACGCGCCGGCGCCGGAAATGAATCGTGATTCAAAGTTGCGGGCGTGGCCGGTGAGCGCGATCTCTAAATTTTTTCCCGCCCAGGGGCGGTCGGGCGCACAGATGAGGTCGAGCAACGGACGGTCCTGCAACTGCTCCTTGGAAAGGCCGGTGAATTCACAGAGGTGGCGGTTGGCATACAGAATCGCGCCCTGATCGGTCAAGGCGAACACCAGATCCTGAACGTTTTCGAACAAAACCTGATAATTGAAATCCATGATCCTGCTAAACGGATGTTTCCAGCAGGGCGACCAGGCGCTTGCTGCTGGTATAGACCGCATGCACATCCATGCGCTGCTGTTCGTTCAGCTGTACGGTTTCGTCGCGCAACTCCTTGCTCAGCCGGGCGATGGTCTGGCCGATCAAGCGCAGTTCCTCGAGGCGGCGGGTGTCAAAGGCCGGCGGCGCATCTTGCGCGGGACGCGGGGACGGGGGAGCGGACGGCTGAATTTGCGTATAACGCAGTATGCTGTCGATGATGTTCACCAGTTCGCGATGACCGAACGGCTTGTTCAAAAAAGCATGCAACCCCATGCGAAAACATTCGTCCAGATCCTCGATGTAATCGGTGCGTGCGGTGAGCACCACGACCGGAATGCCGCGCAGGCCGGCGTATTCGCTTTCGTTGTGGATCAGGCGCAGAAACTGCGTCCCGTTGATGTCCGGCAGCATATAGTCGAGCACGATGATGTCCGGCCGGGCGCTTTTGGCCAGTTCCAATCCCTCGTGTCCGTTGCGGGCGGAAAGATAGTCAAAACCGGCCCGAGCGAAGATGCGTTCGCCGATGAGCTCCATGTCGGTGTTGTCATCGACCAGCAGGACTTTACCTTTCTTCATGGGGGAGATTCCTCTTCATGCGTTAGCGGATGATCATCTCCGCATCCTCAGGCTGAGAAACCCCTGCGCCGGGGTTGGCGCTCAGCTTGGGAAGAAAAACAGAGAAGACAGAGCCGCGATTTTCTTCACTCTCCACCTCCACCCTACCGCCGTGCAATTCGACGATTTGCTTGACCATGGCCAGGCCCAATCCGGTGCCGGTCTGATTGCGCACCTGCTCGTGATCCGTGACCCGGTAAAATTTATCAAAAATACGCGGAAGCGATTTGACCGGAATGCCGTAGCCCTGGTCGCGCACCTCCAGAATCACCTCGTTCTCCGTCTGCCGCAGCATCAGGTCCACGCGCTTGTTCTCCGGACTGTATTTGACTGCGTTAGAGAACAGGTTGAGGACCACCTGCTCGATCATGCCGCCGTCGGCCCAGACCGGGGACAGTCCCTCCGGCGCCGTCACCTCCACCTGGATCCCCTTCTTGTCCGCCAAATAGGAGTTGCTGCCCACCACCACCTGCACGGTCTCGAGCAGATCCAACTCCGCCATCTTGGGCTGGATGCGGCCGGATTCGATGCGGGAGATATCGAGAAACTTGTTGATCAATTCGGACAGACGATTGGACTCTTTCAGGATGATCGAGGCGTACTCGGTCGACTGCCGCCGGGTGATGTCT
>Ga0116156_10001240_pt1 | contig 25391 bp, 16 predicted proteins | sample AD_UKC045_MetaG_FD_89891 | JGI IMG/M metagenome (GOLD analysis project Ga0116156, IMG submission 89891) | Active sludge microbial communities of municipal wastewater-treating anaerobic digesters from USA - AD_UKC045_MetaG | ecosystem: Engineered > Bioreactor > Anaerobic > Digestate | place: USA... | reverse complement strand
TGGGAACCCTCCAGCCCCTATCTGGCCGGACGCGGGCCCATGGCGCTCCATTTCATTCATATGCCCAACAAAGCCACCATTCGCATCTTTACCGTGCAGGGCTATCTGGTCGACACCATCGAGTATGAAAGCGAAATCAACGACGGCACCGCGGTCTGGGACATCATGTCCAAGGACAACATGCACATCGCCCCTGGCAATTATATCTATCATATCCAAGCCCCGGGCATCGGCGAAAAAACCGGAAGATTGGTAATTATCAAATAGGACCTTATCGATAAAAACCGAATCAGAAAAGACAGAAAAACTGCAGCCTAGTCTCTTCTCGTTAGGAAGAGGGCTTTGCTCCTTCGCGGTTCACGTGTGAAAGAAAAAATTTGATGAAATCTTTGATTCGACTGTTCATCCCCGCCCTTATGCTCTTGCTCAGCAGCTGCGGAAATTGCGGGCTGCCGGCGGAGGAAAAAATCGATTTTTCGATCCAATCAGCCGTAAGCAGCGCGGACATTGTGCGTACCGTCAGGCCGGAAACCGCGACCATCCATCTCTATCAGGGAAACGGACGGTTCGGCAGCCTCTATGGCCCGTTGGGATTGCATCTGGATCAAAGTAAACCGGAGTATTTCAAATTCGGCGTGCCGCGGTTTTTCCACCTGCAGCATTTTGCCCGGGCCAAGTTCGGCATGGATTATTTGCTTCCTCTGGTTTGCCTTTTCTGGGAGAACGAAACGGAAGAGATCACCGACGGCCATCAGCACCAGTCCTTCTATGACGGAACGATAACCACCTGTTTTGCGGCGGGTGAGACAAAAATAACCGTAAAGACATGGTTCGATCCCATCGAAAGAGACCTCTGCGGCATCAAAATCGACGTAGATGGAAAAGCGCCGCAAGTAGTCCTGCAACCGGTTGAAAAGCTGCATGTGCATTACCGCCAGGAACTGGAGCAAGCGTCATCCATCCGCTTGGACTCCGACCTGTGGAAAATCCACCTATCCTGTTTGAATGCGTCCTCTACGCTGTTTCTGCGGACCGATGCGGGAGCGAAGGAGGCGGAAGGTCGCCTTCACCTCGTTTTGCGCCAAGGAGAGAACCGTCTGCTGCTCTCTGTGAACGCCGAGCCCAAAGCGACGGCCGACGAATCCCTCTCCCGCACGATCAACTGGTGGCATGAAAAATGGGGAAGCATGGGATGTCTGAGCCTGCCCGATGCCAATGCGCAAAAAATGTGGGTGCGGACCATGGCGTATCTCCTGTATTCGCACAATGAAGATAAAACCGGCATCGCGCCGCCGATGGGATTGACCGGTGGGGGATGGCCATTTGTCTTTCCGGGAGATTTGGCGTTTCTGCCGCCTGTTTTGCTGGCCACCGGAAACCTGTCCATCGTCAAATCCTGGGCCGAGTACCTGGCGGAAAGGCTTGAGGGCATGAAACAGGTGTCAAAAAGGCTTTATGGCGTCGACGGCCTTTGTTGTCCGGCCGCGATCCCGTATGCAGGATTTGAGGGATACTATGAGCCCACGCCTCCTACTAAAAATCACTACTCTATCAACATCTCCGGACTGCTGGCGAGAATGATGGACGAGACCGCCGCCTTTGTCAACGACGAACATTGGAAGAAAACATACGCCGCGCCGGTGATCCGCGAAACAGCGTTGTTCTACCGCGCCATCAGCAAAAAAGAGGCGGATGGCTTTTGGCATCTATTTGTGGAGCCATCGACCGGTCTGGATGAAAACGGCGCCTTCAATCAAAAGGATTACCTCTGCGCGTTGTTCAGTGCGCAGTATTGTTTCCAAAAAGCGGTGGAGTACGGCCTGGATAAGGACGGCTTTTACCGACAGGCGCTGCGCGACGGCCTGGCTTTTCCGACGCTGTTGCCGGAGCGGGGATATTATTACACCAACCAGGCGGCGAAGCATGAAAACGCAGGCACACAAAAACATCCGGTGCAGCTGAATCCATTGGCCTTGTTGCCGCTTTATCCGCACCGGTCCGAGCCTGAAACGATCGCCTATGAACGCCGCTATAACATAACCATCAACGCAGAACAGCCGCATTTCGCCGGCTGGACGCTGGCAGAATTCCTCCTCAGCGGCACCCGCATGGGTGATAGCGAGGAGTGGAAAAAAGACTGGGACAACCTGCTGCGCTCGGATCTCGTCGACCCGGATTGGATACAGATATACGAATCAAGCGGCAACGACCGCACCTACTACCTCACCACCATGGCGATGATCGCACAGTCCTTGGTCCATAATTTAGTGGACGACTGGTATGGTGGGCTGGAGATCGCCCGCTGCAATCCCTGGAGCGGGAAAAGCCTTTTCAAAAACATTTATTCTCGATTAGGAGTTCGCGTCAGTGGAGCGGTGGAAGACCAGTCCGTGAGGGTGGTCTTGACAGCCTGGAAAGATTGTGATTTCGATTTGCAGAACGCGCGGATCAAGTTGAAAAAAGGCGAGTCCAAAGCCATCACCCTGAAAGCGCACCCTTCCGGATCTTTGCAGCGTGCACAACGCGTACAGCCCTGATTCCAAAACAGCCGTCGCACTGAATGGAAGGCGTTTTCCGCAAGCCGGCAGCGGTCTGCTGCAAAAAGTGATGATCAGACCATTTACCAAAGGCTTTGTTTTAATCTTTTTCAGAGCATGCATTTATTGGGAGGCAGGATATGACATCCCGAAAAGGCAAATGGATGCTAGGCCTATGGGTGGTGTTACTGTCCTATATGGAGATCCTGGCCGGCACAACCGGCAAGATAACCGGACGGATTACCGATAAAGTGACTCACGAAGGCTTGCCGGGGACGAATGTGGTCCTCGTCGGCACGGCCATCGGCGCCACATCTGATGCGGAAGGCTATTATACGATTATCAACGTGCCGCCCGGTCAGTGCGACATCGCCGCTTCCATAATCGGGTACGCGCGCACGACGGTACAGGGCGTCAAGGTGAACGTCGATCGCACCACTGTGCAAAACATCGCCCTTTCCCAGCAGGCGATTGAGGGACAAACGGTGACGATCACCGCGGAACGGCCGTTGTTAGAGCGGGATCGTACCAGCACCGTTTCCTACACCGACGCCGAAACCATCCAGGATCTGCCGGTCACCACGCTCTCTGAAATCATTCAGCTGCAAGCAGGCGTCGTGACCGGCGAAAGCGGTGAGATGCATTTTCGCGGCGGCCGGCAGCGCGAAGTCGCGTACATGGTGGACGGCGTGCCGATCACCAACGCGTACTCGCAAGGCGGCGGTCAAAACATCTCGGTGGAAAACGCCTTTATCAGAGAGCTGCAGGTGATCAGCGGGACCTTTAACGCCGAATACGGCTCCGCTCAATCCGGCGTTGTCAACATCGTCACCAAAAACCCGGAAGACCGGATTCATGGCAGCGTACAGGTCTACGGCGGCGACCATGTCAGCAACCAGAACGACATCTATCTGGGCATCGATAGAATCAATCCACTGGCTGAAAAGGATGTTCAGGCTACACTGACCGGTCCGATCTGGCGAAAAAAGCTGGGCTTTCTGGCCAATGTCCGCCTGAACGAGCACGAAAGTTATTACTGGTATGAACGAAGGTTCAATCCACTGGACGGCTGGAAAATCGACGCCTACAGACGCTGGTACCGGGAGCATTACGCCTCCACCAGCGCCCAGTCGGCGGAAGTGCCCATACCCGACTCTCTGCGGACGGGCGACCGGTCGATGGGTCCGTTGACGCAAAACCGGGCGTTGACCTTAAGCGGCAAACTGACCTTCACCCCGCTCCGCTCTCTGACGCTATCCTATTCGCTTTTCTCCTCATTGAACAAATCGCAGGGAGGCGGCGCGGCGAGAAGGTATCAACCCGACGGTGCGGCGACCGCCTGGGGGTACGGCATCAACCACATTCTCAGCCTTCGTCATATGCTGACCGACCGGTTTTTTTATAATCTCCACCTCTCTTACCAGAACAGCTGGGCCAAGAGCTATTATCGCTCGGACTATAAAATCGCCGACTATCCCGGCGACAGCGGCATTCAACCGATCTACGCCTCCTCCAACGGTTTTTCACTCGGCAGCACCGACGGCGGGTACGCCTCTAAATCAGGAAAAAATTATATCAAGCAGTACCTGGCCAACGGGGATATCAACTGGCAGGTCGATCGCCGCAATCTGATAAAAATGGGATTTGAAATCAAACAGCATCGCATCAACACCTACTACTGGCCCATGGTGGAGACCGAGGAATGGAATCGTTACAAATACACCACGGCCATCAAGGGCGCCGGTCTGCCCTGGAACGCCTATTGGGAGCAAATGGTCGAGTACTGGAAAAACTGGGATGCCGCCTATCAGACGACGAAATATCGCTATCCCCGTCCGGATGAGATTACCCGCTATCGCGACTATGACATCCAGCCGATGGAGGCGGCGCTGTACCTTCAGGATAAGGTTGAAATGGGTGAAATCGTTTTGAATGCGGGCGTGCGCCTCGATATCTTTAAGGCGAACGAAAAATATGTCATCAACAAACGGATTGAATCCTATCTGCTGGGGGATCCCATCAATTTGCGAGAGGCGCCGATGCAGTGCCACCTGAGTCCGCGTCTGGGTTTTTCATTTCCGGTTTCAGACAAAGGCGCCTTTCATGTGGCCTACGGCCATTTTTTCCAGCACCCCAGTTTCGAAACGATGTATAATGAGCCGCTGCGGGTTTTATCGCCGCCGCAGCTGGCCGGCATGCGATTGGGCAACTGCCTGCTGAAACCGGAACGAACGGTTTCCTATGAGGTGGGTCTGCAGCAGACGCTGGCTGCGGCGGTGAATGCGGATCTGACGCTCTTTTACAAGGACTTTCGCAACCAGTTGGGCATCGAGGCCGTCACCACGGTGGATGCCGTAGGGTACACCCGCTATGTGAACCGCGATTACGGCAACGTAAAAGGCATCACCATCGCTTTGGAAACGCTGCCGCAGGGTTTTCTCTCCGGAGGATTTGATTACACGTTTCAGTATGCCGACGGCAGCGCCTCTGATCCCGCTTTTCTTCAGCTCGTTCAGGCAGCCGCCCGTCTGGGCGCCAATCCGGTGCAGTTCATCGAGCGGCAGATTCTGCCGCTCGACTGGGATCAGCGTCACACCTTAAATGCGACCGCTATCCTCAGTTTTCCCTGGAACTGGAGCGCCAGCCTGATCACCAGCATCGGCAGCGGCCTGCCGTATACGCCTACCTCGGTGGGCACGGTGCTGTTCCCGGATCGCGAGTTTAAAAACACCGCTCGCCGCCCGATACGCTGGAATGTGGATTTCAAAGCCAAGAAACGCCTGACCCTCAGCGGCCTCAAGGGCATGGTCTATCTCCATGTGTATAACCTGTTCGACCATCTCAATCAAAATCGAATCTATACAACCAGCGGCAACACCTATGAGAACGCGATGCTTCCGGAACAGCGCGTCGTCCGCGACGAGCGGTTGGCCGAGGAGGGCGTGTTCACGCCTGATGAAATCGACAATAAACCGGAATGGTATTCTCCGCCAAGAAAAATTCAAATCGGTTTTGGCGTGGACTTTTAAACGTTGACGAAAGCCCGTTCAATCCCTGTTAAGCAACGGATCAATGCCAGTGGAGATATCAAGGTGAAAGTGAAAAAAAGCACAACGGCGTGGCAGGCCCTGATAGGCCTGCTCTTGTTTGGGGCGCCGATCACCGGGGCTGATGACATCAAAAAAGAACCGCCGATGAGCGAAAAAGATATGGCCCAGAGTTCTTATCTTAAAAGCCGCGGCGGTTTGCCCGCGTTCCTGAAAAAAACGACCGACGCCAAAGGGTGGTCCAAATATATCCGTTTTTCCAAGCATGACGGCAATCTGGTGGAAGCGGGCTTTTGCAATCAGGGTCAGCTCTCCAGCGGCTATTTCGACGGCGCTTTTTATGGCATGACCTGGCCCAAAGGCGCCAACCGCCGCAGTTACGGCTATGTCTTTGTCTTTTATGTCGCCGGCGAGGTGATCGACGCGCGCGGCAACACCATTCATATCGTTTCCGACCGGTTTAACCGCAGTCCGTTCGAGTATTCAACGGATCTCACCCATCTCTGCTATTTTATGCCGGCGCCGAGATTTTTCAACATGGACACACCGGACGCAGCGGAGGTCGATATCGGCGGCATCAGCGAAGACGTAGGCATCGACGGCCTTCCCGACACGCAGGACGCAGGGGAGGGCGATGGCGTCCTGCAACCTCAGGAAGATTTCAACCACAACGGCGTTCTCGATCTGTCCATGCGCAATCTCAGCAACTATCTGGCAATGAGCCATAAACGGGAAACCTGGCCCGCGGACTGGCCGCCTGGAAGTTACAGCGGCGACCCGCGCGGCCCCGACGACTTCCAGGCCCTCGGCCCCTGCCATGGCCGCTGGAACGGCGAATACGGCTATTATGTGCGCGCCGACCAGGAATCCTACTATGTCATGGACGATCATGAGAACGATGAATTTGAATACTATCCGGAGAACCTGCCGGGCACGGATCAACCGGACACCCGTCCCTGGCCGGACGGCCGGCGCGGCCTCGGTGCAACGGTCAAAGTCCGCAACTATCAATGGAACGCGCGCCTGGCTGAGGACATTCTGATTTCGATCTATGATATATGGCCGACAGGCAAACCCATCGATAAAACCGTGGTCGGCATGTACGCCGACATCGATTTGCACGGCGTAGATCTGGCCAGTTTCGACACCATCGATGATATCACCTACGTCTGGGATTCAGCCAAAATGTGGCGAGCGGACAATTCCCCGCCTGTCGGCTATTTCGGCTTTGCCTTTCTCGAAAGCCCGGGCATTGACAATGACGGCCGCGACAACGATGAGGACGGCCTCGTCGATGAGAGTCAGTATAACGGCATCGACGATGACAAAGATTGGCGGCCGTGGCAGGACGCCAACGGCAACGGCGTGTGGGATACAGAGGATAAAAATTTCAACGGTCTGCTGGACAACGACGAGGATCTCAACGCCAACGGCCTGCTGGATTATGAACCCCTGTACGATGATGTCGGCTCGGATGGCATCGGCCCGGATCAGGACGATTACACCGGTCCGGATCAGGACGCCAGCGAGGCCAACGGCCTGCCGGACGCGGGCGAGCCAAACTTTGACAACACCGATAACGACGAGTCGGATCAAGTTGGTTTGACGTCGTGGTATCTTAAAGCCGTCAACAGCCGGCAGGTGAACGACGAAGAGTTCTGGAACATCGAGCTGCAGCCCGGTACGTTTGTGGAAGAACCAGGCTGGCAATCCGATGTATCTTTTACTTATGGGTGTGGATTCGTGCCGCTGCAGTTGCCGTCGGCCGGCAACAGCCGCAGGCCCTTTCAGCGGTTCGCCATCGCCTGCATGTTCGGCTGGGACGAACAGGATATCTTCCGCAACAAACGGACCATGCAGCAGATCTACGATTCCGATTACAACTTTGCCAAGGCGCCGCGGCAGCCCTTCCTCGCCGCTCACACCGGCGACCAATCGGTCGTCTTGACCTGGGATAATCGCGCCGAGTTTTCCCGAGATCCTGTCTATGGATTAGATTTTGAAGGCTATAAAATATACCGAAGCACGGATCCCAGTTTTAGTGAGATCAAGACCATCACCGACGCCTTTAACAATCCCGTCTTTTACACCGCGGTGGCGCAGTTCGATCTGAAGGACGGCTTGTATGGACCGCATCCCATTGCCCTGGGACGCGAGAGCGGCCTCGACAGTGACCTGGGCATTTCCATGAACATGGGCACAGATTCAGGTTTAAGGCATCACTGGACCGATCGGGACGTCACTAACGGCCGCACATATTATTATGCCGTCGTTGCATACGATCGCGGCTATGATCAGGACTTTTACAGCCGCGGCCTGTCCGACCGGCCCAATCTGCTGACCATTTCCCCCACCGAGTGCGCGGCTATCATTCAGACCGACAATCTGGGACGCCCCATCGCCTTCGATCCGAACTGCGTCGCGGCAATGCCGCAGGAACCGGCTGCGGGGTATGTACCGCCGACACTGGACAAAGGCATCGAGCATGTCAGCGGATTCGGCAACGGCAGCGTCCAACTCAAAATATTGACGCCCTATTCGGTGAAAGCGGGCAACACCTATCAGGTGAAATTCGTCGACGATGGATCGATGATGTCGCTCAACGGTCAGGACGAAGCCTATTTCACCGGCCTGACCTCCGGCGCCTATTTCATCAATGTGAGCGAAAACGACACGCTGCTGACGCCGGAGGCCAGATATGATTCCACCAGCCTGGCGGAGCAGATCTTCAACGGGCTGATCCTCAGCATCAACAACTATAACACCATTGACCTGAAAGAAGCCCGGTGGATCAAAGGCGAATCCGGCCTGGAGATCGCGCTGAAAAAATTCGGCGGCAAAGCGGTGCCCCGCGATTACGAAATCCGCATCATGGAGGTCGGCGCCGACACCTCTCTGTCATCGAACAAGCCGACCAATTTTCAGGTATGGGATGTCACCGATCCTGCCCGGCCGTTCAAAGTCAAGTATCAGTTGATCAGCCGAGTCGGTGAACCGGACTCGCTGCAGAACAAGCTCAACGCGGGCGACTCTTTCTGGATTTATATCAAACGGTCGGTGCAGCCCAGCGGCAAGGTGACCTACACTCAGAAAGCCTGGCAGGTGGCGTTGAATTCCCCGGCCAGCCCACCAATCCCCGCGGCTCAGCAGATTCCGCAAAAGGGCGATATCTGCCGCATCACCACCACCAAGCCGTTTGATCGCAATGACCTCTTTCAGTTCACCATCGTCGGCAATGAAATCCGTCAGAATCAGGAGAGAGAGGATCTGGCCGGCATCTATCCAGTGCCCAACCCCTACTATGCGGCCAGTTCGCTGGAACGGCAGGTGCCGATTGACGTACAGGGCGCCGGCCGGGGGGACCGCAGGATCGATTTCGTCAATTTACCGATGCGCTGCACCATCACCATCTACACCATCGCGGGCAAACTGGTGCGCGAAATAGAGCATCAGTCGTCCATGGATCAAGGCAGGGCGATGTGGGATCTCCGCACCAAAGACGGTCTGGAGGTCTCTTCAGGCTATTACTTTTATCATGTGGCCTTGCCGAACGGCGATGGAAAATCAGGAAAACTCGCGATCATCAAATAAACCAACGAAAGAACTGGCCGGTGGACGGCGCCGGCGCCTCGCCGAGTCCACCGATATTTCACCTTTAATGCAAGGGTTGATGGTATGAAATTCATCTGCCGATCGTTTTTGGGTTTCATCCTTGCACTGGCCTGCACCCATCCAGCCTGTTCTCAGGAAAAAGATTCTGAGAGCGGCGTGCAATTCGTCGCCGATGTCTCCGGGGTCGGCACCAACGCTGCTGCGTTTCTCGAAATCGGCGTCGGCGCCCGCGCCATGGCCATGGGCGGCGCCTATGGCGCCGTGGCCAACGATGCCAGCGCGCTGTATTGGAATCCCGCGGGCATCGCCTGGGTCGACCGGCCGCAATGCGAGTTGATGCATAATGAATGGCTGGTCGACACAAACTACGAATTCGCCGGATTTGTGCTGCCGGTTGCGTCGATCCGCTCCACATTCGGATTCAGCCTGATCACTCTGGATTACGGAAAAGAAGCGGTGCGAACCGTGGATCGCCCCGAAGGCACGGGTGAGACCTTTACCGGACGCGATCTGGCCATCGCGCTCTCCTATGGTATTGCTTTTACCGATCGCTTTTCCTTCGGCCTCAGCGGCAAATTCATCAACGAACGCATCTGGAGCGAAACGTCCACTGCAGCGGCGATCGACGTCGGCGTGTTTTACAGCACACTGCTCAAGGGACTGAAACTGGGCGCCTGCGTCAATAATTTCGGCTCCAAACTGGAACTCCGCGGCCGAAGGCTTCGCACGGTGGTGGATCCGGATCCCTCGGTCACCAATTTTGACCGCGTGCCGGTCAATTATAAAACCGGCGTCTACCCCCTGCCCCTGCTTTTTCGCGTCGGCGTCTCGTATGAGAAAACGATAGGCTCTTTCAGCCAGGTGCTTTTCGCCCTGGACGTGAACCATCCCAGCAACACCACCGAAAGCGTAAACCTGGGCATGGAATGCGGTTTTGCTGACATGTTCTTCCTTCGCGGCGGCTATGCCGGACTCTTTGAACGAGACGCCATCAACGGGCTGACGCTGGGCGGCGGTGTGGATCTCGTCCGCCGCGGCCGGATGGGCATCCGCATCGATTATTCCTGGTCCGATTGGGGCGTGCTGGAAAACGCCCAACGGTTTTCCCTTGGTCTGATTTTCTGATCGGCCGGCAGGCGTTCGGATTCAATTTCCCGGTCCAGTAAAGCAAAGGCCCTGCAGTGCAGGGCCTTTGCGCATCGTTTGATCAGACCGGAGCCAAAAGGAGATGGCATCGGGGCTGACGTCCGCCCGTGTACATCATAGAACAACCGCAGGACCGGTCACGGTCAGCTGTTTGGTTAGGCTCTGGGTGGTGGTCGCATCGCGAACCGCTTTCACGCGGGGCTGTTTGCCGCCCACAGAAATTTCAAACTCACCGGGTTCGACAACGCGTCTCATATCCTCATCGATCACGGTCAGCTGTCGCGGCTGCAAAGTAAAGCTTAACGTTTTGACCTCGCCGGGTTGCAGAAACACCCGCTGCACGCCCTGAAGAGAATGAATGGGAACCGGCACCGACGCCTCGACATCGCGGACATAGAGCTGCGCCACTTCCTCTCCAGCCATGCCGCCGTCATTGCGCACATCGACGGAAATCTGCACCGCTTCCCCGGCGCGGACCGTTTCCGGCATGATAAACCGGTCGTAGGCAAAGCGGCTGTAGCTCAACCCATAACCGAAAGGATACAAAGGTTCGCCGTGAAAAAAGCGATAGGTATGACCCTGCATATCATAGTTGTCAAACGGCGGCAGTTGATCCACTGATTGATAAAAAGTCACCGGCAAACGGCCGGCGGGATTGTAATCGCCGAACAGCACATCCGCGATGGCGGTCCCTGCCGCCTGGCCGGGGTACCACGCCTCGAGGATGGCTGGAATATGCTTATCCGCCCAACCGACAGCCAGGCTGCTGCCGTTCAGCAAAACCAACACAGTGGGCTTTCCCAGCCTTACGATCCGCTCCATCAGCGTCTGCTGTGTTTTCGGCAGATCCAGAGTCAACCGGTCGCCGCCGTGAAATCCCTCCACCGGCACTTTCATCTCCTCCCCTTCCAGCCGTGGGGATAATCCCAGACACAACACCACAGCATCGGCTTTACCGGCAAGGGCCTCGGCCTGCTTGAGCAGATCGGGCTGCGGAGGTTGCCACAGCAGCTGCATGCGGCTGTAGCCGGCATATTCAACATACTCTACTTTCAGGCGATACGATTTTCCGGCCTGCAGATGGACCTTTTCGTTGATTTTAAGCGGATGATGTTCATGGTCGTAACTGAGCAGCAAACGGTCGTCGAGAAAAACCCGGTAGCGATTCATGCCAAACCCGCCGAGGTAATACTCACCGGTGCGTGGCGCGCGCAGTTCGCCGGTCCAGCGGACACTGAACTGATCGTCATCGAGGCGCGGATCCGGAGAACCCTCCCACCATTCGAAATCGATGGCCTTATCCACACGGGTAAAAACCGGGTCCCCTTGCAGCTCTAGGTTGTCATAGTATTCGGCCGTCAGGCCGTTGCTCTTTTTTCCATCCATCGTCGTGAACAGGGCGGAAGTGGGGATCGGCTCCAGCACCGGCATATTGACCGCCCAATCGCAACCCCGGCTGTAGAACACCTTGTCTGCGCCAAGCTTGTCGCGCAGGCCCTGCAACGGGGTGACCGGCCGGCTGGGAAACCCATTGTAATTGGCCAGCAGCACTTCCACATCATCGGCATTGGGGCCGATCACCGCAAGCGAGTTGATATCTTTGTTCAACGGCAGCAGCGATCCTTCATTCTTGAGCAGCACCATGGATTTGCGCGCCGCGGTCAGCGCCATTTCCTGATGTGCCGGGCTGTCCAGCTCTGAAAAGGGGATGCCGGCATAAGGCACCCGCTCATCAGGATCGAAAAGGCCCAGTTTGAATCGAGCGGTGAAGAGCCGGAGCAAGGAGCGGTCGAGCTCCGTCTCGCTGAGCAATTTGTTTTTCACCGCCTCGACGAGGCTGTGGTACTCCTGACCGCAACACAGATCGCAACCGGACTTGATGCCCAGAGCAGAGGCCTCGGCGGATGTGGCGACCAGTTTGTGGGTGCGATAGCTGTTGCCGATGGCGCCGCAGTCCGAGACCACATAACCGTTGAACCCCCACTGTTCGCGCAATATCTTGGTCAACAGCAGCGGACTGCCGCAGCACGCTTCGCCCTGATAGCGATTATAGGCGCACATGACGGAATAGGCCTTTCCCTCGCGGATGCTGGTCTCAAAATGGGGCAAATAGCTCTCCCATAGATCGCGCTCGCTGATAACGGCATTAAAGGTGTGGCGGGAGGTCTCCGGTCCGCTGTGCACGGCAAAATGTTTGACGGTCGCAACGGTTTTTAAATAGCGGGGATCCTCGCCCTGCATGCCGCTGATAAAGGATACCGCGAGGCGGCCTATCAGATAGGGATCTTCCCCGTACGTCTCCATGCCTCGTCCCCAGCGTGGATCGCGAAACAGATTGATGTTGGGCGACCAGAAGGTCAGGCCCTGATAAAGGCGGCGTTCATCGCGACGCTGGTATTCATGAAATTTAGCGCGCGCCTCGGTGCTGATCACCTCGGCCACCTGATGCATCATCTCCGGATCAAAAGTCGCTGCCAGGCCGATGGCCTGCGGAAACACGGTGGCCAGTCCGGAGCGGGCGACGCCGTGCAGCGCCTCGTTCCACCAATTGTATTGTGGAACGCCCAATCGCGGAATGGCGGCCGCCGCATTGACCATCTGCCCGACTTTTTCCTCCAGGGTCATACGGCTGATGAGATCCTCAGCCCGCTTTTCCACCGCAAGATCGGGATTCTGGTAAGGCGCTTGATCCGTTCGCTGAGAACAGGAAGACAGCACGACCAGCAGGCAAAGGAGGGGAAGGATAGTGACGATCGACGGCATTGGCATTTCCTCCATAACACACTACGGAAATTTTCTCTATGACCGTTCGGTACGCACCCGCACCGCCGCGACGCATGTCCCGGCGTCGGCATTGCGCATCACTGAACTCACCATTTCTTTTTAATGGCAAAATTTTTTCCGCTGCCGCAGCGGCTGTAAAGGGTGGCCAGAGAACGGGTCATTGCATTTTCCGGCGTATTGATCAGCGTCAACCTTCCGGGCGCCACGAGCGCAGCCGCAGTGCGGCATCCTCCGTACCGGGCCAGACCTGGCAGAAAGGCTTGCTGCAGCAAAAAGGCTTCGTCCTCGAGCAAGCCGCCCATAGCGTCGACGACCACCTGGTCAAAATCTCCACTGAGGCAGGCGGCGAGCAGAGCCCAAACTCCGGCCTGCTCGATACCGTACAGACGCAGGGAGGGCGCGTGCTTGAAAAAGCCGGCTGCGGTGAGAATGTCCTGAATCCTTTCCTGACAATCGGTGCGATTAAACGTGGTAAAATGCTTGGCAGCTGGATCTCGGACCGGTTGGGCGCAGACATGTTCGCCGGTATTGAAGCAATCGATAGCGAGAACCTGCACGCGGTCACGAAGCAGGGAGGCGAGCAGCGGAAACGGTTCGTTGGAGCCCTGTTTAACCACGCCCGTTTTGCCGGCCGAATGAACCAAGATGGCGGCCTCCTTGGCCTCGCGTCGTGGCTTGAACCACAATGCCGGAATCCAATGGTTCTTCCCTTTTTCACTTATCATCAGGTGGGTCACGGTGTAGCCCGGCATGGTCTTTTCCGTCAAAGTGTGCACATCGACCTGCGCAACGGATTCAGCAGCCAATACTGTTCGCATCACCGGCCGGTAAAACAGCTTAAAAGACTTCAGCTGTTGCGCATCGGACGGCCAGGCGCGCTCCAGGTTTGCGCGGGCCTGGTTTTGCAGCCAGGTGGTTAAGCTCTCTTCGGTCAGATCGCCGGCCGGCTTTTCCTCATTTGGAAACACCCGCAGCCGATCGGCAGGATCCGCCGTGAACGCCGTCTCTTTGATCACAGAACCTGCAGACTGACCGAGCAGCCACTGGCCGAACCAGCTGTAGACCGCCTCGCGGCTGTCCCGGTTGTAATTATGGGGATAGTCAAACTGTACGCAGTGGACGCGGTCAGCGGCGCCATAGAGTTCATAGATGGATCGGATCATGGGAAATTCCACGGTCGGATTGTTGACCGTCCAATCCTGCTTGGTGGAAACCAGCAGCAGCGGCCGCGGCGCGGTCATGGCCGCAATCTCGACGTTGAAACAATCCAGCCGCAATCCCGGCGCGTTCTCACACAGGCAGCCGCCTTGAAAGTGAGCCGAGACCATGTTCACCGGCGCGGCAACCCGGATGCGCGGATCTACCGCGGTAAGCATGAACGTTTGCGTGCCGCCGCCGGATTCGCCGGTGCAAGCAATGCGTGAAGAATCCACCTCCGACAAGCCGGCGACAAAGTCTAGACTGCGAATGCTGTTCCACAACTGCAGCCCCATGAGATTGATGCCCCACAATTGATGACGCGGCGAATCGGCGAACCGGTGGGAGATCTGCTTGCTGTCCTGGTAGCCCACCATATCATAGCTGAAGACGATGAATCCCTGCCGGGCAAAGTTGATGCAGCGGCCAGGCACCGAGTTGAGCTCTGTGTCCTCGAGACGTCCGTTGGTCCAGTGTCCGTGCGGAGTCAGTATGGCTGGAAACGGTCCGGTTTTTCCGGCCGGACGATAGAGATTGCCGGTGACCCAAAAACCCGGATAGCTTTCAAAAAGGACTTTTTCCACTGTATAGTCTTCATGCCGGGTCATGGAAAAAATGCGGCTAGAGAGCGCGGTTTTTTCCGGCAGCGGATAGAGCCCGGTGCTGATCAGGATGTGCATGCGCAGGTGTTCGCTGAAGGCCTGCCACTGCGCCAGCGTTTTGAATTCAGGCATCGTGTACTCTTGTTTTTCGCCTTTGCGCATGTTCATAAACCGGCTGTCGCGAAAAGTGGAATCCTCATGAACCAGGGATCGATGCAGAACGGCTGACAGTGAGGAGCACTCGACGCGCTCAGCCGACAAAAAAACCAGCACGATCGAAAGCAGAAGGAAATAGGGAATGCGCATACTAACTCCTTGTGGAAGTGACAAGCGGCAATGGCCGGTTCGCGGACAGCGAACGGACTATTCAGCCTTAAGCGGCTGCACGGGAAAACCACGACGGAACGTATAGCGGCGATGATGATCAAAAAAAAGATCCAGCGAAAACAGAACCATATCGGCCAGAGCGGTTTGCTGTGCGTCGAACGTTTGAACGATGACGCCCACGCGCAGCGTCCGATTCTCTCCGGCTGCCAGGGTGTAGTCAAGCGGCGTCGTGCCGGTGATCGGCTTTTCAGTCACCCCTCGGATCAGTTTGGGGTCGGCCTGCAGATCCGCCAGGGTGGGCGCGCAGAGAAAAGCCCGATAGGAGAGCGCCGGGGAGACGATGCCGCCGTTTTTCAACCCCTTCAGGAATCCGCCGGCATCCTGCGCCGGCCCGATGCTCAGCCAGTGCACAGGCGGACCGGATAAATTGGCGACCGAAAGCTCATACACCGCCAGATAAGTCCAGCTGCCGTCGCTTTCATCGTACAGCGGCGTGATCAGGGCGTTGGACTCTTCGATGCTCAGATCGGACAGGGCCAATTGGTGTGCGATGTTGGCCCGATACAGCGCGATCACGGCGATGAACAAAGCAAAAAGAGCAATCAACAGGGCATAGGGAAAACGGACGGTTGCTTTCATGGGGTTTCCTTACGGCAGAAGATGATGGCGCTGCAACAGGGCTTTGATTTTGTCTTTCTCCGCTTCGTCGGCCGGCAGAGTCGGTGCGATGGTGTCGGGCCGGCACAGGCCCAGGAACGACACGGCCGCCTTGATGCCGCCGAGGAACGACTTGCATTCGTACACGCGAAAGATCTCGTTGATCTCCGCCTGCAGCGCGTAGCATTGCGGTGATTTGGCCACGATCGCTTCATACAGACGGACGCAGCGGGCAGGGATGAGATTGGAGATGCCGTCTAATCCACCGTCCGCTCCGGAGAGGATTCCGGCGGCCCACATGTGGGTTTTTCCGATAAAGATGCTCCAATCCGGCCGCGTTTTTTTCAGGCAGATCAGATTCATCAGATACACCCAATCCACAGAACTGTCCTTGATGCCAATGATGTTCTCCACCTGCATCAATCGCTGTACGGTGTTCAACTCGATAAAGGCTTTGGTGGTAAACGGAATATTATACAACATCAGCGGCTTGCTCGCCGCCTGGGCGAGCGCGACAAAGTAACGGTACAGTTCGCTCTGATCGTTGGGGGGGAAATAGAACGGCGGATGGGCCACCAGCACGTCGGCGCCCAGCCGCTCGGCGATGCGGATCTGATCGAGCGCGCGCACCACGCTGGTGTCGCTGACGCCGGCGTACACTGGAACGCGGCCGCGAACCTGATCGATCACGCACTCGAGAGCGTGGTTCTTATCCTCATCGATCAGGCACAGGCCTTCACCCGTGGTGCTGTTGACGAAAATGCCGTGCACACCGCCCTCGAGGAGATGGTTGGTCAGGGCGCGCAGATGGGGCTCGTCCAGTCGCCCGTGCTCATCCACCGGCGAAAGGATCGGCACCACGATGCCTTGGTAGCGGGGCTGATTCATGGATACCTCGAAGAATAGTGATGTGCCGTTTCGAACCGGCGCAGGGTTGGCAACCGCGTCGCTGTGCGTGAAGACCGGCGCCGGCCTATTCTTTCTTCTGCAGCAATTCCAGATAGCGGCTGAACAGCGCCTTGTCGATGGCCTGCATTTTTTCGCGATTGTTCACATCCACCTGGGCGTTCATCTGGTCGATGTAAACGTGGAGAGAAAAGCGATGCAGCTTGCCGGCTTTATCCTTGGGCAGCGGTTTTTTCAGCATCGCCCGAAAGGGTTCGGCGAGCGGATCGTGGGAACGGCCGGTTTGGGAAAAAACCAACAGCTCACGGCTCCAGCCTTCAAACAACAACAGGCTGCGAGCCTCCGCTTCTTTGTACTGCTCGCGCAACTCGAGATAGAGTTGCTTCAGGCCAGGCAGTTTGACCCGATACAGATCGATCGCCTGAGGATCGATCAGCAGGCTGCGGACATAGGCGCGCTGAGCTTGACGCAAATCACTCATCAGGTAACAGAGATCGGCATAATACCCCCAGAGGTCGGCGCGCTGCTCTTTGACGGACTGCAATGTTTCTTTAAAGGCTTTTTCCGCTTTGTTGAACTGACGGGTCAGGGTGTAACAGAATCCCCAGTGCAGCACCTTGCCGCTGTCGACAAACGGCCGGGCCGCCTTGACCTGGCTGAACGCCATCTGCGCCATCATCTGCTCAACCAGATCGGCCTCCCGGATCAGCAGCGTATTCTTCTGCACCGCCTGCGGAATATCCTGAAACACCGCGGCCAGGGCCTCGGCGGGATTTTTAGCTCTTTTAAAAAATTTAGCAAAATAGTCCACCACATGTGCGGTGGCGTCCAGGTTCGCTAAGAAGGGATTGATAGAACGGGCGATCTGCAGCTCTTTTCTGGCGGCGCTGAAATCGGCCTTGAGCAGCGCCTGATGCGCAGCCTCCAGATGCTCATCCGCTTGAGAAAAAAGATCCAATTGATCCATGGCGTTGATTTCCGTAGAGTCCATTGTAATGAGAATTAAATAAAAACGTTCATGAGTGTAAAGAGCAACAGGCACACCAGCCAGCCGGCCAGCGGCGTCGCCACCCAGCCGGAGACGATCCTGCCGACGATTTTCATGTTGATTTTCGAGCTGTCCTTAAGCACACCAAGACCCAACACCGAACCCACCACCGCCTGGGTGCTGGAGACCGGAACGCCGATCTGGGTGAAAAGATGGGTTGAAATCGCCAGGGCCAGCACGCTGATGAAAGCGGAAAACGCGTCCAAAGGAACGATATCCCGGCCCACGGTCATCATCACTTTGCGGCTGTAGGTGGCTACGCCCAGCGCAATGGTCAGTCCGCCGTACACAGCGGCGGATTGGGCGCTGAGCATGCCGGCGCCCACATAAACGCCGAAGACATTGGCTACGTTGTTGCTGCCCAGGCTGTACGCGCCATAGCAGCCGGTCAGAATCACGGCGTAGCGCAAAACCGCCGTACGCCATATCACATGGCTGATCAGCGGCCGCATTAACACTCCGAGCGCCGCGTACAGCAGCGCGCTCAACAAGCCGGCGGAAACCGGCGTCAACAGCCAGCACAAGCCGATCTTGACCAGCACGCCCCAGTCCGGCGCGCCATCCGTACAGCCGATGAACAGCAGAGCGCCGATCACAGCTTGAGAGGAAGAGGCGGGCAGCGCCAGCACCGACATAATCAGCATCACCACTCCGGCGCTCAAAGTCGCCAGAAACGCGGTGGTCGCAGTGGTCTGCGCCACCGCGTTGACCGTGGTCATGCATTTGGGGCCTTCGTGCACAGCGCCGATCAACAGAAAAATGATGAGCAGGATGGCGGCGGTGCGAAAACGAATCAATCGCGTCGCCACCGCCGTGCCAAAGACATTGGAGGCGTCATTGGCGCCCAACGCCCAACCGAGAACGGCGCCGCTGGTGAATGGCCACATCTTTTAGACTCAGGCCTGGAACTTGATCATGATCTCTGCCAAGCAATCGACTACATCCTCGATCCGGTTGGAGATCTCTGCCATTTGCGACAACACCTGTTTGACATGCATTTTTTCCGCCAGGGACAGTCCCGAAGCAAACAGGGATCGTGTCAGCTGGTGTTCGATCAGATCGATCTCGTGCTCCATGGTCAGAATCCGTTGCAGGCCTTCATGCGCTCTGACGCTGACCGCGGTATGATCGCGCAAAAACAGCTGCACCACCTGAACCATCTCTTCCAACTGATTCATGGTCTTGTCGAAAATGCTCTGCAGCGGCGGCACCACGACGGCCGGCAGCGCCGGATGCTCGCAGACCAGCTTGTCGGTCAAATCTTCGCCGACGCCGGCCACGTCATCCAAGGCGTCCACCAAGCGATGCAGATCGCCGCGCAACAGAGGCAGGAAGGCGCCCTCGCTCAACAGATCGTATACCGACCTGCGCAGCACATCGGCCTGATGTTCGCTATCCTGCACTTCCAGCCATAGCGCCTCACAGGCGGCGGCATCGTTATCCAGATAGCGATCGAACAGCTTTCTGCACGAATGCAGACACAGCTGCGTTTGCAGCAGATGCTGTTGCATCTGCTGCAGCACATGTTCTTCTTTTTTAGCGAGCGACATCATGGTTCAGGCCTGTGCTATTGGTTATAGGCTTGTCGATGGGCTGCAGCCGCTTTCGGCGGCTTAAAAATCTCCAGTTACGCCCAGGCCCGGTTTGTCGGGCAGAATCAGCCACCCCTCTCTCACCGTCACCCCTTGAAAAGGATCATGGGCCAGCAGCAGATTGCCGTCCAGATCAGGAAAGTCGGTCAACGGCGACAGATGCGCCGCAGCGGTGATGGACAGGGAGCTGGAGACCATGCAGCCCAACATGATCTTCATGCCCAAAGACCGCGCCATCCAGATCATCCGCAACGACTCCTGCAGTCCTCCGGCCTTGTCCACTTTGATATTGATGCCGTCAAAAGCCTGCGCCAGCGCAGGAATATCCTGGCTGGTCTTGACCGACTCATCGGCGATGATGGGGATGGTCGCCCGTTCTTTCACCCAGGCCGTCTCCTCCAGCATGTGCGCCGGCATGGGCTGCTCTACTAGATCCACACCGTTTTGCGCCAGCCATTCCACCTTGCGCAACGCCAGTTCCTTGTCCTTCCAGCCTTCATTGGCGTCCACACGCAACGTCTTTTGCGTGACGCTGCGGACGGCGGCCAACACCTCTTCGTCGTTGTCTTTGCCCATTTTGATTTTCAGCAACGGATAAGGCGCCGCCTCTTCCACCTTTTGCTTTACCATTTCCATGGTGTCGATGCCGATTGAAAAAGTGGTCTGCGGCGCCTTGCGGGGATCCAGGCCCCAGAACTGATACAACGGGATGCCCAACCATTTGCAGAGCCAATCCATCAGAGCGATATCGATTCCGGCTTTGGCCGCGGTCTGGCCTTCACACACGTTCTGGACCGCGGCGTTGACATCGACGTATTTCCAGGGATCGCAGCTTTGCAGAATCGGGCTCGCCTTTTCGATCGTGGCCACCGTGGACTCGAGGCTTTCTCCGTAGCGCACGTTGTGCGCCGCTTCCCCCAGGCCAAAAACACCGTCCTTTTCCAGCTTGACGAATGCATATTCTTTGAACGTGCTGGTGTTGCGGCTGATCGTCCAGGCATGACGCAAATCCAGCCGCTTGGTTTTTATCGTTACCTTGAATCCGCCTGCGGACATTTTTTTCTCCACCGCTGACGCGGAGGCAGCGGTCAAAGAAGCGGCACCGGCGACCGCCGCACCTTTGGCAGCGGTGTGGATGAATTCTTTACGCGACATAGACATTGATGTCTCCATTACAGTCCGCTGATCACCGCATCCCGTGGATGGCTCACCACAAAACTGATCAGAATCTCTTTTTTCTCTTTAGGCGTCACAGTCAGGTTCCAAGTCAGTTTGCCCGTCTCCTTGTTCCACTCATCGGCGTTGGGCGTCAGCTTGATATCGGAAACCTCCACATCCTCATGGCGGCTGATGGGCGCCTGATCCTGAACCGCAAGGACGGCGGTTTTGCTGCGGTAATTCTCACAGGTGATTTTATAGACATATTCGATTTCGGTCTTTTTACTGATCATGCCCTTATTGCGTTCAAACCGTTTGACCAGCTCATGCTTGATCTTGATATTGGGATCAATGCCCAAGGAGAGCTCTACTTTTTCTCCCACCGCTTTATTCAGCAAATGGCTTTTGCCGACATAATCGCCGTCCACATAGGTGATGGCCGGACCGGCGATCAGCGGATATTCGCTGTTGTTTGTAAAACTGCCCTGCAGATACGCGTGCGGACTCATCTTGGGGATCGTCAGACAGGAGAGCGCCGCCGGGAACACCTGGCGACGGATCAACACCTTGGTCGGCTCATCGCCGCTGCTGAGAGTCCGCTTCCCGGCGATGACAAAATGAACCGAAGCGCCCTTGGCCTCCACGACAGAAGGCGCGATGGCATCCTGAACGCTGTAGAGTGCGGCTTCTTCCGCTACACGGCCCTGCGGCGCCGCAGCGGCTTTCGACATGCGCACCGGCGGCTCCGGCCTGTAAATGTTCAGATACCATGGATGCAGCTCGGGCGCCTGAGCGCCGAACGCCGGCGTGGCCGTGGAAAGGCTCAATGACACATCGGCCCACTCCTCGCCGGTTTTCTGGCGGACCTCTGCGGAATAGACCATCTCCACCTGATCCTGCGCCGGCAGAGCCCGCAGTTCATAGGTGGGCGACCAGGCGACATCGCGGACCAGATAAGCTACAGTCAACCCGGTGGACAGGGCCGTCTTGCTCTGCAGCAGCAGTTGAATGCTTTTTTCCTCTTTGGGGCGCGCGGATTGAACCTGCTGCAACTGTTTCTTCAACGCCTCCCGCTTGTTTTCGATTTGTTTGCGCTGCATTTCCAACTCGGTGATCTCGTTGTACACCATGGTCAGATTCTTGCGCAGAAACGTCAACGTCGAACTCCACGAGGCCACATCCATTTTAGCCTGCAGCAGCTCTTGCGACGCCTTGGCATCCGCAGCCACTTGGATGGAGGTGAGAAATTTTTCCTGGCTCTTCAACGCCTTGATCTCATTGTCCGCCTGAAAATCCTGCAGATCCAGTGCGGCGATTTGCTCTTCGATCTTTTTCACCTGCAGTTCTTCCGCCTTTTCCAGAAACCAGCGTTCCACTTTGACGTCTGAAATCTGCACTTGTCCTTCGTCTCCGAGGCGGATATGCACGGACTCATCCATCAATGTCGTGGGCAGATGCCCGATCTCGATCCTATTTTCGCCTGCGTTGAGCTGAAGCTTGACTTCACGTTGTAAAAGAGCCATGCTGTTATATACAGTCACTTGTGTAATCGTGCTTGGAACCTCGCGCGCCAGAGCTGTACAAGCCACCAGGCAGCAACCCAGCAAAATCAGCTCTATTCTCATTCTGCACTCCCTCCACGATAACCAACTGCATAGGTTTTTTAAAATTAACCATAAACCCACAAAATAGCAAGTGGAAAGTCACGAATTGATTTTGCCCTTGCTCGGCAATTGTTGACAATGTATCAAGGAATTGCTATATTTATGGGCCTGCAGATGCGCGGTGGGAAGCAACAGAGCCTCGCAGCGATCAACCGGCACTCAACGGAAAGGATTCCGAGTGAACGATCCCCGTTACGACCGACTAGCCCGACTCATCGTCCGCCACTCCACACGGCTCAGAAAAGGGGAAAAAATCCTCATAGAGGCCATCGACATTCCGTCCGACATGGTCATCGCTGTGATGCGAGCGGCCCATCAGGTGGGCGCGGTGCCGTTTGTCACGATCAAAGAGAGCCGCGTGCTCCGCGAACTCTATCGACAGGCCTCTTCCACCTCCATGTCGGCCATCGGTCAGTGGGAGGCGCAGCGCATGCAGGAGATGCACGCGTATGTGAGTCTGCGCGGCCAGCAGAACGCCATGGAAATGTCCGATGTGGCGACTGAGCAAATGAAGCTCTATCAGCAGCATTGGTGGAAGCCCGTACACCTGGACATCCGCGTCCCTCGGACCAAATGGGTGGTACTGCGCTGGCCCAACCCTGGCATGGCGCAGCTGGCCAGAATGAGCACCGAAGCGTTTACACAATTCTACTTTGACGTGTGCACGCTGGATTATCGCAGAATGGAGCGGGCGATGAAAAACCTGGCCGCCCTGATGCGCCGAACCGACCGGGTGCGCATCACCGGTCCGGGCACAGATCTGTCGTTCTCCATCAAGAATATTCCGGTGATCCCGTGCAGCGGATCCCACAACCTGCCGGACGGCGAAATCTTTACCGCGCCGGTGCGCGATTCGGTAAACGGACGGGTCCGGTTCACCGCTCCGACCATCTACCAGAGCGTGGTGCATGAGAATGTGGAACTGGTCTTTCGCAACGGCAAAATCATCCGCGCCAAATCAGACAAGAGTGAGCTTCTCAACGCCGTACTGGACACAGACGAGGGCAGCCGGTATATCGGTGAATTCGCCCTGGGGTTGAATCCGCACATCACCCGGCCGATGCTCGACATTTTATTCGATGAAAAGATCAGCGGTTCGTTTCATTTTACCCCAGGCAACAGCTATGACAACGCTTTCAACGGAAACCGCTCCCAGGTGCACTGGGATATGGTATGCATCCAGACGCCGGAGTACGGCGGCGGCGAGATCTATTTCGACGACCGGCTGATCCGCAAAGACGGTCTGTTTGTGCTCAAAGAACTGCAGCGGTTGAATCCGCAAAACCTACTGGACTAGGTTTGCATGGCAAAGCTCAACCTGCGCCGACAAGACGGCGCCGGAATGGACGTAAACACAACACTAAAAAAAGGATGACCATGAAAATCGCCATCGAATACTGCACCCAATGAAACTATTACCCGAGAGCAGCCAGTTTGGCTGATGCACTGAAAAAAGAGAAAAACGTTTCTGTCACATTCATCGAATCCAGCGGCGGCGTTTTTGAAGTGTTCCGCGATGGACAGAAGATTTATTCTAAACAAGCGACCGGCCGATTCCCGACTCTTGACGAAATCCTCAAGCTTCTGTGAACGCCTCCCTCCCGGCCACTGAACAAGAAAGGAAAAAGTACGAAAACAAAAAAAGAGGACGCCACCCTGGACGACGCCTGGCGCGCTGTGGCCGATATGGATTATCGCCGTGCGACCGAAATCGCCAACCGGATGCTGAGCAAAGATGGAGACGATCCGGATGCCCTGACGCTGCTCAGCCGGATTCAAGTGGGTACCGGAAAGATCGATCAAGCTCAACAGACCTACTCCTACATCTACCAGCACAAAAAAATGGCCGCCGGCATGCGTGCCGAGGCCGCCATGGTGCTCGGCCGGCTGCCCGAAGCCCTGGCCCTGTTGCAGAAAACCTTGAAAGAGGATCCACAACAGCCGGAACTGCTATTCATCGCCGCGTTGATCGAATATCAGCTCGGTCACATCCAGCGGGTGGAGGACTATATGCTCGCGGCGCTGGAAAGCGGTTTGGATTGGAACGACGAAGATCCCATCACCCTGGTGGTGGAACACTGCTTGACCGGACCTGAATACCTGGATCTCGAACACATCTATCTCGATTGCCAGGATCAGCTATTCGAAGGCAAGAGCGGATCGAAAAACCGCTGGTTCAGCCTCAACATGTCCATCTATGAGCTGTACACCGCATCCACCCCGGCCAAGCGCAACAAGATCGCCACCGATCTGCTTCATCTGCTGGACGGACCGAAGGATTTAACCCCCGCGTCCGGCAAAGAGAAACTGCACGCCATTCTGACCGATTTCTCTCACAACGAGCAGGACGCCCGTTTCGGCCTGGAAGGCCTCAAACTGCTGGAAGCGGGCAGGTACGACGAACTCGCGCGCATGGTGCTGGCGCTGCAGCTCGAACATCTCAAAGAGTTCTCCTCTATCGTGGACATTCATCTTGACCAGATGGACAGCAGTTCCATGCAGACCTTGACCACCAAACTGCCCATGCGCATGGCCATCGGCCTGCTCACCCTCTACGCCATGGCCACCTCTGAGGATCGCAAGTTCCAATTGATGGAACAGGAGATCGAAGCGGATTTGAGCGCCGCCCTGATCACCGCCTGTTTCAGCGCCTTTTACCAGGAAATCAATATGTACAAAAAACGGCAGCAGCCGCAGCCCGGAAAAATGAAAAAGCAACTCCGGCGTTAGCATCGGCCGACGCCGCAGGATCTGTTTCCGCCATCATGGGAGGTGACGCTATGTTGTCTGAATTCCGCAACGAGCCATATGTTGATTTCAGCAAACCGGAAATCCGTAAAGCCCAGGAGGAAGCGCTCAGCCGCATCAGCCGCGAATTCTCCAACGAATACGGCCTGTTCATCAACGGCCGCGAAGTGAAAACCGGCAGAACGTTCAAGTCCTATAATCCATCGCACAAAGACCAGGTGCTGGCGGTCTTTCACAAGGCGGGCAAGGAAGAGGTGGACCTGGCGCTGCAGGCTGCGCTGGCTGCCCAGGAAAAGTGGAAAACCATCGACGCCAAAGAGCGGGCCATCGTTCTGCTCAAAGCGGCCCAGATCCTGCGCAAACGCA
>Ga0116156_10001236_pt1 | contig 25465 bp, 29 predicted proteins | sample AD_UKC045_MetaG_FD_89891 | JGI IMG/M metagenome (GOLD analysis project Ga0116156, IMG submission 89891) | Active sludge microbial communities of municipal wastewater-treating anaerobic digesters from USA - AD_UKC045_MetaG | ecosystem: Engineered > Bioreactor > Anaerobic > Digestate | place: USA... | reverse complement strand
TTGGGATTTTAGGAAAGGTTTTGGCTTTCAGCCGTCAAGACCGCGTTAGGAAGAAAGAACAAATAGTTACAAAAAAGAAGGTAGAAGAAAAAACGCAGGTTAAAGATACAAAAAAAGAATCTAAGAATATTACGGAAAAAAAAGTCGTTAACGTTAAAAATGACTCAAAAGATAAAGCTGTTACGACAACCTCTAAAGCCGTTGATATTTCTTCAACTGAAGTGGCGGGAACGGAATCGGTTGTGTCGTTAAAAGATAAAGTCGTTGTCGTTGTGCGCGCGAAATCTGCTGGTTGGTTACGTGTGAAATCTGATGGAGAAACAGTTTTTCAGGGCGAGCTTAAAATAGGCGATGTGGAAACATGGACAGCGAAAGAAAAGATTGAGATTTCGGGCCGTCATATTGGCCAATTAGAATTTGAGATTAATGGTAAATTGATTGGTTCTTTAGGCCGAGAAGACCGACAAGCCAAAACAGTTATTATTACCAAAAACGGTTTATCTGTTACTAAATAATTGGTATGAGCCGTTCTAAAACAGAATCTTTCCTTAAAAAAACATCCCACAATAAAAAGGTTTTTATTCTCAATTTAGGCTGTGCACGTAATTTGGTGGATGCGCAAGTCTGGGGAAGTCTTTTAAAAAATAAAGGTTATCGCGTTTATGAGTTTGACAAAAAGGCACGAGGAAACGTGATATTAAACACTTGTTGTTTTGTTGAAGACGCAAAAAAAGAAACCATAGATGCCCTTTTAGATTTGATGGAGCTTAAGAAAAAAGGCCAGATCAAAAAACTTATTGTCGCCGGATGTTTTGTCAAACGTTATCAAAAAGAGCTTTTAAAGGAGTTCAAAGAAATTGACGCGCTCATTGGTGTCTTGTCATTAAATAATGAAGGAGTCGTTCAAAGCCCTTTTCTCATGCCAGCGCATTATAGCTATCTAAAGATTTGTGAAAGCTGTTATAATCATTGCTCTTTTTGCGTTATTCCGTCGATTAAAGGAAATTTTATTTCACGAAATGAAAAATCTATTTTAGAAGAAGTGGCATTTTTAGATCAAAAAGGCGTTAAGGAACTCAATATTGTCGGGCAGGATATCACAGCTTACGGGATGGATATTTATAAAGAAAAGCGTTTGGCAAAATTATTAGAAAAAATTACCGCTATTGTCAGAAATATTCGGTGGATACGTCTTTTATACGCGTTCCCCGCGCATATTACCGACGAGCTTATAGATGGCATCGCAAAAAATGAAAAAATTTGTAAATATATTGATGTGCCTTTGCAACATATTAACGATACGATTCTAAAAAAAATGAATCGAGGAATAAGCAAAGAAGAAACCATTGCATTGATTAAAAAAATAAGGCGTCAAATCCCGCAGGCACAATTACGGACGACTTTTATTGTTGGGTTTCCGGGCGAGACAGAAGAAATGTTCCAAGATCTGGTAGATTTTGTCAAAGAAACGCGTTTTGAGAAAATGGGTGTTTTTATGTATTCGAAGGAAGAAGGAACGAAGGCTTTCAGTATGCCTTATCAAATAGATGAGGAAACAAAGAAAAGGCGATATGATGCGCTTATGCGGGTTCAACAAGAGATCTCGGGCGTTTTACAGAAAAAGAATATGGGAAAAATAATAAAAGTTTTGATTGATGAAAAGTTAGAAAGTGAAGACAATGATTACTTAGGACGTAGTTCCTATGACGCACCAGAAGTTGACGGCGTTATTTATGTCCATTCGAAGAAGAAATTAAAGCCCGGCGATTTTGTTGATGTTAAAATTACCGACGCATTAGAATATGATTTAGCCGGAGAAATTGTATGAATATTCCCAATGTATTAACACTTTTACGCGTTTTTTTAACCTTTATCTTTGCCGGGCTTATTTATCAAGAAAATTTTTCTTATAAAGTAGCGGCGTTGATTGTCTTTGGCGTTGCGTCTTTTACAGATTTTTTAGACGGATATTTGGCTAAACGAATGAAGGCCTGTTCTAATTTCGGAAAGATTATGGATCCGATCGCGGATAAATTTCTTATGCTGACCGCGTTTTTTATTTTCGCGCAAATGGGTCTTATTCACGCGTGGATGTTTATTGCGATTTTCTTTCGAGAAATACTTTTAACGGGCTTAAGACTTGTTGCTGTGGGGCGCGGCAAAGTTTTAGCCGCGGAAAAATTAGGGAAATATAAGACAGTAGCTCAAATCATCGCGGTTTATCTCATTTTAATATTTATGTTATTAAAAAATTCTTCTTGGGGGTTTCGGTTAACAATCACAACATTATATTTCTGGGAATTAAGTATTTATCTTTTGATGCTTTGTACTGTCTTTTTAACACTTGTTTCCGGATCTTTTTATTTATACAACAATAAGGATTATTATGAGCGATAAAGTGATACGCCTTTTATCAACTTTTTTTTATGTGGGATATTGTCCCATAGCTCCGGGAAGTTTGGCCAGTTTCGTGGCCACATTAGTATGCGTTTTAATTCATGGGTTGCCTTTTTTCCAGATTCTTTTTTTTGTTCTTGTCACTTACATCGGGTTTCAGGTAAGCGGTCCTATGGAAAAATTAGTGAAGAAAGAAGATCCTTCCTGCGTTGTTATTGATGAAGTTGCGGGCATTTTTTTATCGTTTTTTTTAATTCCTATTACCACAGCCACAGTTTTTACAACATTCTTTTTATTCCGTGCTTTTGATATGTTTAAGATTTATCCTGCCAATAAATTTGAGAAGCTCGGCGGTAGCAAAGGCATTATGATGGATGATATTGTCGCTGGCTTATATACTAATATTATTATGCATATGGCTGTGCGCTTAGCTGGTATTATTTAAATTAAGAAAAAAGTTATTTGAAAAAGATTTCGTTGATTTTATCATGCGTAGCACCTGATGATGTGAGCGTGCTTTGATAGAGAATAATACTGTGAAATTCCTGTATAGAGACGGGGAAAGAATAAGAGGAAATTTTTTTGATAAGTTTTTGAATATTTTTTTCTGATTTCACCCGGCCGATTGTGATATGCGATTGAAATGGTCGCGATTCTTTGTCAAATCCTAACGTCTTAAAAGCATTCTCCATATCTAAAGCCAGCTTTTTTATTTTTTCTTCCTCGTCCTTGAGTCCTAACCAAATAATTTGGGGATGCTGATTGTTGGGGAAAACTCCTATGTGAGATATTTGAGTTGAAAAAGAGGAATGATTTTGTATTATTTTTTTTAATACGGCGGTTATTTCAGGAATTTTATCTCTTAGGACATTGCCTAAAAATTTTAATGTTAAATGCGTGTTCTGGGGATCGATCCATCTAACGGAACAATCCATTTTTTGAAGATTTTTTTCAATTTGGCCTATAAATTTTTGATTTTCCGGACTTAAGGAAAGAGCTATAAAACAACGGATAGAAGGGGGCATTCTCATTTTAAATAGTTTAAAAGTAATTGCAGGGCTTTCGTTGTGGTTTGTTGTTTCACATTCAAGCGGGAACCTTTAAAATAACATTCGAGGCCTTTTGTCGTAGATTTTGTGCTTAAAGCGATAAAAACGAGTCCTACGGGTTTTGTTTTTGTTCCGCCTGTTGGTCCGGCAATTCCCGTAATCCCAATTCCAAAATCTGTTTTAAACATTTTTCTGACATTTTGAGCCATTAAGCTCGCAACTTTTGAGCTTACAGCACCGTGTTTTTTAAGTAAGTCTGCAGGGACTTTTAGAAGTTTTGTTTTGGATTCATAGCTGTAAGTCACAAGTGTAGCCATAAGGAAATTTGAACTTCCAGAAATATTTGTCAGCCGATGGGATAAAAGACCGCCAGAGCATGATTCGGCAATCGCGAGTGTTTTTTTTTGTTCAATAAGTGATGCGGCTACTTGTTTTTCTAAAATCATAAAAAGCATTATAAGCAAGGACAAAGCGCTTGACAAGCAATAACATTTCCCTTATATTAAAAACCACTTTATTATTAATATTATTATAATTACCGACGAAAATATTAAATTTCCTGCCCAAAAGCAAGAAAAAAATTTAAAAGAAAGGTTTTGGTATGTTTCATACAATTGATCAAGTCTTAGAAGATTTAAAGCAAGGGAAAATGATTGTTGTGATGGATGATGAAGGCCGTGAGAATGAAGGCGATATTCTTTGCGCCGCTCAATTTATAACGCCTGAAAAGGTTAATTTTATGGCTAAAGAAGCGCGCGGCCTTGTGTGTGTCCCTATGGAAGATAATCGTCTTAATGATTTGGATCTTCACCCGATGAAAGTTCATGTGAGCCATAGACATAAAAAATGTGATACGGGATGGGCTATTTCGGTTGATGCGGCGTATGGAATCACAACCGGCATTTCTGCGGCGGATAGAGCGTATACGGTTAAAGTTTTAATTGATCCTAAATCAAAACCTGCAGATTTAATTACTCCCGGGCATTTATTTCCTTTACGTGCTGTTTCTGGTGGTGTTTTGGTTCGTGCGGGACATACAGAAGCATCGGTCGATTTAATGAAATTAGCAGGTCTTTATCCAGCGGGCGTTATTTGTGAAATTATGAATGAAGATGGAACCATGGCGCGTACCAAAGATCTTTTAGCTTTTTCTAAGAAACATAATTTGAAGATTTGCACTATCAATAGTTTAATTGAATATTTGCGTATGAAACAAAAATTGGTGGAACGCGTCGCGGAAACAAAGTTGCCGACGAAATATGGTGATTTTAATATGATTGCGTATCGTTCTAAGACTGATCAGTTCGTTCATGTGGCGTTAACATTCGGAGAGATTGATAGCAAAAATCCTGTTTTGGTGCGCGTGCAATCAGAATGTTTAACCGGAGATGTCTTTGGCTCTTTGCGTTGCGATTGCCGCGATCAATTAGATGTCGCGCTTGAGACTATAAGCAAAAATGGGTCGGGTGTTCTTATTTATATGCGTCAGGAAGGCCGTGGCATTGGCTTGGTCAATAAACTAAAAGCGTATAATTTGCAGGATGAGGGGATGGATACGGTTGAGGCCAATGAGGCCTTAGGTTTTGCCGCGGATTTGCGTCATTATGGCTTGGGCGCGCAAATTTTAGTTGATTTAGGTGTTAAGAAAATTCGATTATTGACAAATAATCCGCGTAAAATTGTCGGATTAGAAGGTTATGGGTTATCTGTTGCGGAACGAGTGCCTTTACAGATACCGCATAATGAAGTAAATGAAAAATATCTTAAAACAAAGAAAGAAAAATTAGGGCATTTGCTTTCATAATATGTTAGGGCTTAATCACAAAATAGGATTTATTGTTGACGGAAAGTCAAAATTGCCTCGCGGAAAAATTGCTATCGTTGTCGCGAAATTTAATGAATTTGTTACTAAGAGGCTTTTGGATGCGTGTCTCGATGAATTGACAAAAAATGGCGTTAAGGCGAAAAATATTATTGTGCTTTGGGTTCCTGGCGCGTTTGAAATCCCGATTGTCGCCAAACAAATTGCTGAAAAAAAAGATGTTTCCGGCGTTATTTGTTTGGGCGCGGTTATTCGCGGAGAAACAAAACATTATGACCTGGTCGCGGATAATACAGCGCGCGGGATTATGGATGTTGCTCTGGCTGTTAATAAGCCGATTATTTTTGAAGTGTTGGCTGTGGATACGATGGAATTGGCGTATAAACGTTCTGAAGAAAAAGGAATTAACAAAGGACGTGACGCGGCTCAGGCTTTATTGGAAGTTTTGGATGTCGCAGGTCAAATAGAGAAAATAAAGTAATAGAAGGATATTAGAAAAATTGTTCCTTTAAAAATATGAGAAATCGAACGCAGGCACGTGAATTCGCTTTAAAAATTTTATACCAGGCTGAAATTACTCGTCGGGAAATAAGCGTTTCTGCCGAGAATTATTGGAAAGACCACGATGAAAATGTGGCAGAAGCTGTTTTGGGATTTTCTGATCGGTTGACAGCCGGCATTGAGAAGCATTTAGCGGCGATTGATGAAAAGATTTCGAAATATGCCGCGAATTGGCAGATTAAGCGTATGGCGGTCATTGATAAAAATATTTTACGAATCGGCGTTTTTGAGATGTTATTTTCCCCTGATATCCCACCTAAAGTTTGTATTAATGAAGCGGTCGAGTTAGCGAAAAAATATGGTGATCTCGATTCGAGTAAATTTGTTAATGGTATTTTAGACAAAATTCATAAAGTAGAAATTTTCCCTAAAAATAACAATGATGAATCAGTGGGCTGACCTTCATATCCATACCAATTTTTCGGATAGCACTTTATCCGTGAGTGATGTTATTGTTGATGCCTATAAAAACGGTATTGATTGTATTGCGATATCGGATCATGACACCGTTTCGGGTATTAGTTTAGCGATAGAAGAAGCAAAAAAATATCAAATAGAAGTTATTCCGGGAATTGAACTTTCTTCAGAGCTCAATGGTCGTGACATTCATATCTTAGGATATATGTTTGATTATAAAAATGAAACACTTGTTAAGGTGATTTCTTCGATGCAACATACGCGCGTTGAACGTATGGAAAAAATGATCGCGAAGCTCAATGATCTTTTTCATGTTAATAATATTTCTTTAGAAGAGGTTTGTTCTATCGCCGAAACACAATCCGTTGGGCGTCCGCATCTGGCATTAAAATTATTAGAAAAAGGATGGGTGGGAAATATTCCTGAGGCCTTTAATCGTTTTATTGGAGAACACGCGCCTGCGTATGTGCCTAAGTATAAACAAACACCTTTTGAAGCGATTAAACTTCTCCATAGTGCCGGTGGTGTCGCGGTTTTAGCGCATCCGATGGTGACACAAGTCGATGAACTTATTCCTCAAATGGTGGAAGCCGGGCTTGACGGATTAGAAGTGTATTATCCGAATGTGGCTAATAATATTACTGAATTTTATGAAGGGATTGCGAAAAAACACCATTTATTAATGACGGGCGGATCTGATGCGCATGGAACAGCTAAAGTTTATGAATATATTGGCATTAAAAAAATTCCTTACAGTTTAGTTGAGACGATGAAAGCCCGGGCTTTACGTTATCAGAAAGTTTTATAGAGATGAATGATATTTTTTATATGAAGCGCGTTTTACAATTGGCTAAAAAAGCAATAGGAAAAACTTCGCCCAATCCTTACGTGGGCGCGGTTATTGTTAAAAACGGAAAAATGATTGCGGAAGGCTGGCATAAAAAATGCGGAGGCGATCACGCGGAAATCGATGCGTTTAATAATGCGAAAAGTCCTGTAAAAGGCGCGACATTATTTGTTAATTTAGAGCCGTGTTTTCATGTTGGCCGCACGCCGCCGTGTGCGGAGGCGATTATAAAATCTGGTATAAAAAAAGTTGTTATCGCGATGAAAGATCCGAATCCTTTGACGAATGGAAAATCAATTGCGAAACTCAAAAAAGCCGGCATTGATGTTAAAGTGGGCATTTTAGAAAATGAAGCAAGAATTTTAAATGGGGCATTTATTAAATTTATGACATTAAAAATGCCTTTGGTGGTTGGAAAATGCGCGCAGACATTAGACGGCAAAATAGCGACCAGAACAGGCGACTCAAAATGGATTACATCAGAATCCACAAGACAATTCGCCCGTAAATTGAGAAATGAATTTGATGCGATTTTAGTCGGTATTAACACCGTTTTAAAAGATAACCCGTGTTTAAACGCGGCCGATAAGAATAAAACAATAAAAAAGATTGTTTTGGATTCAAGTTTAAAGATTTCTTTGAAAGCTAAACTTTTTAAGGGCTGTTCGCCTCAAAATTGTTTTATCGCAACAACAAGAAGAGCTTCTAAACAAAAAATTGCACAGTTTGAGAAAAAAGGTATTCAAGTTATTGTTTGTCCTTTTTGTAAAGGGAAAATCGACCTTAAATGGCTTTTTAAAGAACTTGCGAAGAAACAAATTATGAGTATTCTAATAGAAGGCGGCGCCAAAGTTTTAGGAAATGCTATCGCGTCTGGATTAGTCGATAAAATGCATATTTATATTGCGCCAAAGATTGTTGGAGATCAAAAGGCATTATCATCCATCGACGGATTAAATATTTCTCATATCGGTAAAGCTGTTTTATTAAAAAATATTGAAATGCGTTTTTTAGGCAAAGATATTTTTATTTCAGCTGATATTTTAAAAAAGTAGAAAGGTTTTTATATGTTTTCAGGTATTGTCGAAGAAACAGGAGTAGTCGAAGAAATTATTAAAAAGCCTAATTTGTGTGTTTTAAAGTTACGAGCAAAAGAGGTTTTAAAAGACGTGAAATTAGGGAGCAGTATTTCTGTCGACGGAGTTTGTTTGACGGTAACGGGAATTAAAAAAGATATTTTGTCTTTTGATATTATGCTGGAGACCATGAAAAAAACCACTTTAGGCGCTGTGAAGCCAAAAACCCATGTCAATCTTGAGCGTTCCTTAAAAATGAATGATAGGATTTGCGGGCATTTTGTTTCCGGCCATGTGGATGCGGTTCAAACGATAACCAAAGTTATTACCGGAGAAAATTATACAGAATTGCGCGTCAGTATTAATAAAGAATTATCGCAATATATTGTGCAAAAAGGATCTGTGGCTCTTGACGGTATCAGTTTAACCGTCGGAGATGTTCGAAAAAATGATTTTTCTGTTTATCTGATTCCTTTTACATTAGAGGTGACGAATTTAGGTTATAAAAAACAAGGCGATCCGATTAATATCGAGACAGATATTTTAGCGAAATATTTATTAGCTCAAACAAAAGGCCAGCAGACAAATCCGTATTCACTAAAAAATAAAAAAATATTAAGGAATAAAAAATGATTTTAAAAAATCAAGTAGCTATTGTGACCGGAGCTTCTCGTGGAATTGGGCGAGCGATTGTTTTGAAATTAGCCTCTTTAGGCGTCCATGTCGCATTTAATTATGCGAAAAATAAAGATGCGGCCGGAAGTTTAGAAAAGGAAGTCAAAAAAATGGGAGTCCAGTGCCAAGGCGCTTGTGTGGATATTAAGGATTTTAATGAAGTGAAAAAATGGATTGACGGCGTTAAGGACCATTTTGGCCAGATAGATATTTTAATCAATAATGCCGGAATTATTAATGATAAGGCGCTTATGCTGATGAGCCCAGAAGATTGGCAACAGGTCATTGATACCAATTTAAATGGAATGTTTAATGCCGCACGCGCGTGTATTATTACATTTTTAAAACAAAAAAGCGGACAGATCATTAATATTTCTTCTGTCAGCGGCCTTATTGGGCTTCCTCGTCAGACAAATTATGCCGCGAGCAAGGGTGCTATGAATGCGTTTACCAAATCATTAGCTAAAGAAACGGCCGGTTATGGGATTCGCGTTAATGCCATTGCTCCGGGATTTATTGAAACGGATATGTTATCTGAATTTAAAGAAGAGCAGAAAAAACAGATTTTAGATATGGTGCCGTTAGGCCGGTTAGGGACGCCCGAAGATGTGGCGGGTTGCGTGGAATTTTTATTATCCAAACACGCGCAATATATCACAGGCCAAATTATTCAAATTGACGGTGGTTTGGCGATACGATAATATTTTCTATTTAAAGAAAGGAATTTTCTTATGCAATTAGATATTCTTGAAATCCAAAAAATTATTCCGCACCGGTTTCCGTTTCTTCTGATTGATAAAGTTGTTGAATTAGAGCCCAATCAAAAATTAGTCGCCATAAAAAACGTTTCGGTTAATGAGCATTTTTTCGTCGGGCATTTTCCGGAAGAAAAAGTCATGCCGGGCGTCTTGATTATTGAAGCCATGGCGCAAGCCGGATGTATTTATTTTTATTACAGCAAAAATTTACAAGGGAAAAAGCTTATTTATTATTTAGCTAAAACAACAGCCAAATTTATCGCGCCGGTTGTGCCGGGCGATCAGCTTCGTATTGAAATCACGACAGTTAAATTGCTTCCGAAAGCCGGATTTATTGACACAAAAGCATATGTCAAAGATAAGCTTGTTGCCGAAGCTGAAATCGGTTTTGGGATAAAAGAGGTTTAGTGGGGCATTCCTTTGAAAAGATGCGGCGAAGGACTGCAGTTATAGTAGGATTTATATGCCATTAGAAATAATAAAAGGTAATATCTTTAATAGTCAATGTCAAACCCTTGTAAATACTGTAAATTGTCAAGGTGTTATGGGGAAAGGTATAGCTCTGGAATTTAGTTATAGATTTCCAGAGATGGAAGAAAAATATAAGAAATTATGTGAAGAAAATAAAATTTCTATTGGAAGGTTGTGGATATATAAAACAGAAAAAACGTGGGTTTTAAATTTTCCAACAAAAAATGATTGGAAGCAGCCTTCAAAATTAGAATATATTGAGAAAGGGTTACAAAATTTTTCAGCTAATTATAGAAGGGAAGGTATTGAGTCAATAGCTTTTCCTCAGCTTGGGGCTAGTAGCGGAGGATTATCGTGGGACGAAGTAAGAGTTTTAATGGAAAAATATCTCTCTCCGTTAGAAATACCAATAGAAATTTATGTATATGATTCCAATGCGGAGGATTCTCTTTATAATAAATTTTTAGATATGATTCGAAATTCTTCTGTTGAAGACTTGAAGAATAAGATAAGAATTAAAGAGAAAGAGGCAGTATTGCTGCAGGATGTTTTGAAATTAAAAACAATTAAAAATTTTGCCATATTAAGAAATGTAAAAGGATTAGGCAAAAGAACGATTGAACGAATTTATGCGTTTGTTAGCGGAAATGAGAAGGAATTCAGCGTAAATACTGAACGGCAATATACATGGTTTAATAACATCTAATCACTATGGGAAGCTCATTAGATAATTGGAAAAGATCTAAACTTTTAGAGTACAGGATATATAGATTCTTTTATTTATTTAAATTAGATAATCTTCGCAGCATTTTGTTAAGAGGTATATTATCTCAAAATGAAGTAAAAACAAGAGGGTTGATGAGCGAATCCTTTGCTGAAGAATCCTGCCAAGAAATTCGAGATAATAAGAAAATTTATTTATCAGATGGTAATCTTCATGAGTTACACGATCTAATCCCCCTTTATTTTACGCCGAGAACGCCGACATTATTCGCGAGAAAAGCTGAACAAAATTCTTTAATTTTTGCTGAGATTGAATCTTTTGTGATTTTAGATGAGTCAATTTCTTATGCTTTTTCAGATGGTAATGCAACAAGCCATGAAACAAGATTTGCGTACGATCTAAAAAAACTTGATCAAGTTAATTGGGATGTTATTCATGCTAATTATTGGAATAATTTTGTTGATGGAAAGAGGATGAGGAATGCTGAATTTTTTATTTATCCTAGGATTCCTAGAAATAGGATTGACAGATTTATTGTTATTAATAATGATTCGAAGAAGAGGGCGGAAGATTTAGCTGCCTTATGGCATGCGAGCATTAACATTGAAGTGGATAAAGGGTATTTTTTTGAATAATTAGACAAAAATATACTACATCTGCTTTCGTGTTTTAAGAAAATCAGATTGATAATAGGATATAGTTAAATATATCTGAGATTGTACCACATTCGATGTGGAATGTTGGTTATCCTGCCATTGACGAAAATAGTCAGTAATGATAAACTAAAAAATCTTATTTATTGTTAACTTGATTTATTCCTGGGAGTAGCGGCGGCGACTGAAGGCCTAAAGCCTGAAGTAGTCCCCGGCGAGTAAAACGAGCATGGGATTGGCTTACAACATTCTGTTCATTTAAAAAATATTTTTTTTACCGGGGAGTAGCGCAGTTGGCTTAGCGCGCAACGTTCGGGACGTTGAGGTCGCGGGTTCAACCCCCGCCTCCCCGATAGATTAAATAATAGGCGAAAAAAAAGAACCCGCGGGTTCTTAAGCCTTTTCAAAAATATTTTTAAAGAAAGAAGGCGAAATCTCGCCGAAGGCGGGAACCCCCGCCTCCCCGATAAGTTATTTCCGTCAAATAAAAAAATGAAACAGGCACATATTATTTATTCAGGATTTGTTCAAGGCGTTGGGTTTCGTTTCATGACCCAGAAATTCGCGGAACAATTAAATCTTAAAGGCTGGGTCAAAAATCTTTCCAATGGATCGGTTGAAATAATCGTCGAAGGCCCCGAGTCGCAGATTGCTTCTTTGATTCAAAAATTAGAAGAGCATTTTAAAAGTTATATTCATTATAAAGAAATGGGTTTTTCTTCTCCCGACGGACATTTTACGGATTTCAGGATTGTCTATTAGACAAAAAGTATGGATATCAACTCCGCTCAGAAAAAAATCAAGAGTATTTCTCAACAGCTGGAAGATCATAATTATCGTTATTATGTTTTGGATGATCCGTCCATTTCCGATAAGGAGTATGATGACCTTTTAAAAGAGCTTATTGAGTTAGAAAAAAAATTCCCTTCTTTAAAAGAGAAAAATTCTCCCACCCAGCGCGTTGGAATCAAAGTTTCTCCTGGCGCTAAAACGGTGACGCATGCGGTAAAAATGCTTTCCTTGGATAATACTTACTCCGTCGAAGAATTAAAGGCGTGGAATGAGCGCATTGTGAAAGGCCTTCCTCGACAGAAAATAAATTATGTCGTGGAATTAAAAATTGACGGATTAAGCGCAGCGTTAGTTTATGAAAAGGGCGAATTGGTGTTAGGCGCAACGCGCGGTGACGGAGAAACAGGGGAAGATATAACTCATAATATAAGGACAATTCGTTCGATTCCTTTGCGGTTAAAGAAAAGTTATCTTAAGCGCTTGGAAGTCCGCGGTGAAATTTATATGGATAAAAAAGATTTTAACGCGCTTAATGACGAACGGCGCGTCAAGGAAGAGCCTCTTTTTGCCAATCCGCGTAATGCGGCGAGCGGTTCGATGAAACTTTTGGATTCTTCTCTGACATCAAAAAGAAAATTAAAATGTTTTATTCATTCTTTTGGGTTATCTGAAGGCGAGAAGTCTTTTTCTTCTCAATGGGAATTTTTAGAAGAAGCTAAGAAAATGGGATTGTGCGTGAATCCTTTGAGTCGTTTATGTGACACTATGGATGAGGTGATTTCTTATTGCGAGTCTTTTCAAAGCCGTCGAGAAACATTGCCTTATGATATTGATGGGGTTGTGATTAAGGTCAATTTACTGTCTCAGCAAGAGCAGTTAGGCACTACTTTAAAAAGTCCTCGTTGGGCTGTGGCGTATAAATTTCCCGCTAAACAAGCGACAACGGTTATAAAAGATATTCTTGTGCAGATTGGCCGAACGGGTGTTTTAACGCCGGTTGCAGAATTAGAGCCGGTTGAATGTGCGGGCGTTATGATTTCTCGCGCGACTTTGCATAATTTTGATGAGATTGCACGATTAGGGATTAAAAAAGGCGATCGTGTCTTATTGGAACGTGCTGGTGATGTTATTCCTAAGATTGTGAAAGTCGTCGAAGTTTCTTCAAAAAAGATGCCTGTTTTTAAAGTCCCGACGCATTGTCCTGTTTGCCAAACGCCGATTGTAAAAGAAAAAGAGGAAGATGTGGCGTTTCGATGCCCTAATGTTTCTTGCTCAGGTCGATTAGAAAGAAATTTAACGCATTTTGCTTCTCGAGGGGCTATGGATATTGAAGGATTGGGCGAGGCGGTGGTCGAAGACCTTCTTAAAAAAGAATTGGTCAAAGATGTTGCGGATATTTATTTTTTAAAAAAAGAAGATGTTTTATCTTTGCAATTGTTTAAAGATAAAAAAGCGCAAAATTTATTAGATGCGATTAAAAAAAGTAAACAACAGCCGCTTTCTCGACTGGTTTTTGCTTTAGGTATTCCTAATGTTGGGGAAAAGGCGGCGTCTGTTCTCGCCAAAAAATATAAAACATTAGAAGCTCTTCAAAAAGCAAGAAAAGAGGATTTAGAGGCGATTCATGAGATTGGTTTTGTGATCGCGCAATCAGTTGAAGAATTTTTTAAAACACCGGGAGTTCAAACGCTTATCAAGAAATTAAAAAAAGCCGGCGTGAATTTTATCGAACCGCAAGAGGAGAAATTGTCAGAAAAATTAGAAGGAAAAAAGTTTCTTTTTACGGGTGAATTACATACAATGAGTCGTATGCAGGCCAGCGCCTTAGTCAGAAAAAATGGTGGTGATGTGGTAAGTGCCATGAGTAAGAATATCGACTATCTGGTTGTGGGTAGCGCTCCAGGTTCAAAATATCAAAAGGCAGTAGCTTTAGGAATAACTATTATTAATGAACAAGAGTTTAAGGAGCTTATTAAAGATGAATAAACGAATCATGCTAAGAAGGCCTTTTTTTATCTTGTTGCTTTTTATGTTTTTATTAACATCGACGGGATGTCAGACTTTGCGTAAAAAATTCACGCGAGCCAAGAAAGCGGATAAAGAAGAATCAACGGTGATGCCGGTTTTAGAACCCATTGATTACGCCCCTAAAAAACAATTGCCACAAGAACAATATTGTTATCGGTATTCTTTGTGGAAGAACTGGTATAAAGATTTAGTTGCGGCTATTGATAGTAATGATAATGATAAGCGAATAAAATATATTATGACGGAGCTTATCACTCAATTGGAAGAAATGGCAAAATGGATTACAGGCGATAAAAAGGATCAGCTTGAAATCCGTATTAATTATTGGTACGCCATTCAGAGAGAATTTGATATTCCGTCCTCGATGAGGAATCGACAGAGTATAAAGAATAAATTAGCGACTGAGGAAAAAATAATTCGTAATCATTTTGGCCTTAAGGCCTCTTTGGAGTATGTGAATTAATGGATCATTTTATAGAGGATTTTATCAATTATTTAGGCGTTGAGCGAGGATTGGCGGATAATACCCTTTTGGCCTATCGTCGAGATCTGCAGGAGTATATAGCGTATTTAAAAAAACAAGGATTGGAAGACTGCTTGCAGGCGACGCGCGATCATATTTCAAATTTTATGTTTCATCGGAAACAAAAAGGATTATCCGCCAATTCTATTTCTCGGGAATTAGCCGCGATAAAAATGTTTCATCGTTTCTTGGTGCGCGAACGTTTAAGTAAAGAAGACCCGACACATTTAGTCGATACGCCTAAATTGTGGAAACGCGTGCCCGATGTGATGTCTTCCAATGAAATGGAAGCTATGATTGATGCGTCGAAAGGAAAGACCGCGCAGTCTATTCGGGATAATGCTGTTTTGGAATTATTATACGCTACAGGTATGCGGGTTTCTGAATTGGTGAATTTAAAAGTTGAGAATGTTAATTTAGAGGTCGGCTATGTGCGTTGTATTGGGAAAGGCAAAAAGGAACGCATTGTCCCGATGGGAAAAAGCGCGAAAGAAGCGGTAGAAAAATACTGTAATGGGATTCGGAAAAAACAGGTCAAAGGGCAATTCATTCCATTTTTATTTTTAAGCCGGTTAGGGAAAAAGATCAGCCGTCAGAGTATTTGGAAAATAGTCAAAGCTTATGCGAAAAAGGCGAAGGTTAAAAAAACCATTAAGCCGCATACCTTACGCCACACCTTTGCCACGCATCTTTTGGAACACGGCGCGGATTTGCGCTCCGTTCAGGAAATGCTGGGGCATTCGGATATTTCGACAACTCAAATTTACACGCATGTGGATAAAGAACGGCTAAAGACCATTCATCATCAATTTCATCCTCGGGGATAATAAATTTTTTTATGAAGAATTATTTATTACATTTGGATAAAGAATTTTTACGTTTGATTAAAGTAATATCCGATAAGGCATATCAGCAAAATATTTCTGTTTATTTGGTCGGCGGGATTGTACGGGATATTCTTTTAGGAGAAAAAGTTTTTGATATAGATGTTGTTGTTGAGGCCGATGCTATAGATTTTGCAAAATATTTATCTAAATGTTTTAATGCACGATGCGTTACCTATAATGCTTTTGGGACAGCAAGTTTATTTTTATCTTCTGTGAGAATAGATTTTGTGACAGCCCGAAGTGAAATTTATAAATACCCGGGGGCATTGCCAACGGTTAAAAAAGGCGCGTTAATTGAAGATCTTTTTAGGCGCGATTTTACGATTAATGCTATGGCTTTGTCATTAAATAAAAATTCTTGGGGCGCATTGATTGACCCTTATAACGGATTGGAAGATTTAAAGAAAAAAAAGATTTGTGTTTTGCATGATAAGAGTTTTATTGATGACCCGACAAGGATTTTACGCGCGGTGCGATTTGAACAGCGGTTAGGTTTTTCGATAGAGAAGAAAACATTGATATTGTTAAAGGCTGCATTAGAGAATAAATGTTTCTTTGCGGTTAATATTCACCGTTCATTTTTGGAATTTAAGAAAATGCTGGAAGAAAATCCTTTTAAGTGTTTGAAGCGGCTTAATAGTCTTTTCGGGATGGAATTTTTAGTCGGGACAAAAAAAATATGTTTAGGGCAAATAAGGTCATTGGAACATAAAAAATGGATTGTTTGTCTTATGGCTTTATTAAAAGAAATGAGAATAAAAGAAAGAGAAATGCTTTTTAAGAAATTCTCTTTGACGAAGAAAGAAAAAAAGGCTTTAGCGGAAAGTTTAAAGGTCAAAGATATTTTAACCCAACTATCGAAAAAGGATTTAACAAGACTTCAAGTTTGTGTTATTCTGAAACCTTTTGAGAGGGAAGCGCTTCAATATTTTTTGTGTTTAGCAAAAAATATTGAAGCTCGAAAGAAAATAGAACAATTTCTAAGAAAATAATTTTTATAAGTAAGGAATATTTTTTATGGGACGTATCGATAGAATTAATGAACAAGTCAAACGTGAAATCAGTTTAATGTTACAACGAGACATACAAGATCCGCGTTTAGAGTTTGTCAGTATTACACTGGCCGATGTGAGTTTAGATTTGCGTAACGCGAGAATTTATTATAGCGTCTTATTGAATTCGCATTCTTTAGAAGAGGTTCAAAACGGATTTCATTCCGCGCGAGGGCTCATCCGACGGCTTTTAGGACAAAGGATGAAAATGCGTTTTACACCAGAATTAATGTTTTCTCTCGATGAGTCCATAAGCCATAGCGCGAAAATAGAGGACCTTTTACAGGAAATTCATCATGAACATCCAGAGAATTATTCAGGCGATCAAGAACAATAAAACCTTTTTGATATCAACGCATGTCAATCCGGATCCGGATGGACTGTGTTCTCAATTAGCATTAGCAAGTTATTTGCGATCTTTGGGAAAAAAAGTTTATATGATTAATGAAGAAGAGGTACCGATGCGCTTTCGTTTTATTAAAGGCATTTCTAACATTAGGGCTTATCACGAGAGTAAGAAAATAGAATATGATTTGGCGATTATTTTAGATTGCGGGGAATTAAAACGTATCGGGAAAGTGAAAGGGCTTTTGAAAGAAAACAAGCCGATTATTAATATCGATCATCATGTGACAAATACTCGCTTCGGCGATTTGAAATGGATTGACGTTCAGGCTTCCTCGACGACCGAGATTATTTATCTTTTAATGAAAGAATTAAAAGGGGTGATGAATAAAGATATTGCTATCTATTTGTATGCCGGTATTATGACGGACACAGGATCTTTTCGGTTTGATAACACCACAGGGCGAACGCACCGAATTATTGGAGATCTGATGAAATTTGATATCCCCGTTGTTGAATTATATAAGAAATTTTATGAGGAGATTTCATCTCAGGATCTTAAGACATTAAGCAAGATTCTTAATAAGTTTGATATTTTTAATGAAGGACAAGTGGTGAGTATGGTGTTAGGAAAGGACATCCTTTCGAAGGTGTCCGCCGAGTTTGACCTGCGCGATGCAATATTTAAATTTTTACGTTATATGAAGGGCGCAAAGATTTTTGTTATTTTCACAGAAATTTCCTCTTTAAAGACTCGCGTGAATTTTCGATCTATTCCCGGTTTTGATGTGGCATCCATCGCCGAGCATTTTGGCGGCGGTGGCCATAAACAAGCCAGTGGATGCACCATAGAGCATGCGTTAACTAAAGCGCAGCGCATCGTTTTAAATTATATTAAGAGAGTATTGTGATGGATGGAATTTTAGTCATCAATAAACCGTCGGGAATCACATCTCATGACGTCGTTGTTAAAGCGCGGAAAAAATTGAATTATAAGAAAGTTGGTCATGCCGGGACATTAGATCCTTTAGCTACAGGCGTTTTAGTCCTTTTATTAGGCAAAACAACGAAATTATCAACCACGTTTATTGGATACGATAAGGCGTATCGCGCGACGTTAATATTGGGAATCATCACCGATACCGCGGATACGCAAGGGGCGATCCTTAAAACTTTGTCCTATGAACAAATTACAACAGAGAAGATTTATCAAGCCTTTCGAAAATTTGAGGGAGAAATTCAGCAGGTCCCGCCTATGGTTTCAGCCGTGAAATATCAAGGACGAAAACTTTATCAATTAGCGCGTAAAGGTCTTGTTGTTGACCGTTTACCGCGGGATATTATTATTCATAAATTATTTGTTGAAGAGATTGCCTTGCCCAAAATAAAATTTTATTTAGAATGTTCTAAGGGAACTTATGTCCGTCAGTTAGCGGCGGATATTGGAGAGACTTTAGGCTGTGGAGCATGTATTTGTCAAATTGAACGCACGCAAGTAGGACCGTTTACTCTTGAAGAAGCCATTGATTTAGAGGATATCCATGAAAGTTATATTCGGCATTGGCAAGGTTAAGACTCATTCGCGAAAAGCGGTTTTGGCCATTGGCGTTTTTGATGGTGTTCATTTAGGCCATCAGGCGCTTTTAAAAAAGGTTGTTGAAAGGGCGAAAGAGATTCGCGGTGAGGCGATTGTCTTGACTTTTTCTCCTCACCCGGTTGAGGTTTTACATCCAGAGAAGAAACTTCAATTATTGGTTTCTTTGTCTTATCGTCTTCAATTAATTGAGCGCACGGGTATTGATACCTGTATTGTCGCGCGTTTCACACAGCAGTTTTCCCAATTATCTCCTCGAATATTTATTGAGCGATATTTATTGCCGCATACGAATTTATCTGATGTTTTTGTCGGCGGAGATTTTCGTTTCGGGCATGATCGTGAAGGCACATTAGCTTTTTTAAAAAAAGAAGGAAGAATATTTGGATTTAATGTGCATGGGATTGATGTTATCGCTACAGCTAAGAAAAAATGTCATAGTAAGATTAGTAGTTCAATGATTCGTCGCTATATTTATGAAGGCAAATTAAAAAAAGCGTCTATGCTCTTGGGGCGAGAGGTGTCTTTTTTAGGAAAAGTTACGCGAGGTCAAGGACTCGGAACCCGATTGGGATTTCCCACCTTAAATGTTCATCCGCAAAATTTTATCCATCCGCCTTTAGGGGTGTATGCCGCAGTCGTTGAAATAGAAAGTAAAAAATATCCAGGAATGGCTTATATTGGACGGCGGCCGACGATTCAAGGAACGAATGCGGGTGTTGTGATTGAAGCGCATCTTTTTAAATTTCATAAAAATGTTTATGGGAAAGATGTCCTCATTTCTTTTTTAAAGAAAATAAGAGGGGAGAAGAAATTTCATTCGCAAGAAAAATTAATCGAGGAAATGAAAATTGATAAAAAACGTGTTTTAAAATATTTTTGATAAGAATCTTTAGAAGGCTTTTCATAAACTGATACTTAGATATTGAGGTATCAGTTTTTTTATTTGAAGAATTTTATTTTTATTCCACGTAGGCGCCGCTTTTTCATAGCTTTATAAAAAACGCATTTTTTTATTCTTGGCGAAGTTATATTTTAGCAAATAAAGTATTGACTTTTCCCATAGCCCTTAATATACTGAATTCAAAAGTGGAGTAAAGTGGAGTAAAGTGGTATATTTTTCGATTTGGGGTTCCATTAATTTTTTAAAGAAAGAAAATAGCGAGAATGTTTTACGGAGAATTTCAACACAGCATTGATAATAAAGGTCGTCTTATTCTTCCCTCAAAAGTGCGTGAGGTTTCTAAAGAATTTGGCATTGAGAAATTTTTTCTTACCCGTGGATTGGATAAATGTATTTTTATGTTTGCCGAAACAGAATGGAAGACGCAAGAACAGAAATTTAAATCGATGTCATTTACGAAACAGCAGACGCGTAGTTTTAATCGTTTGTTTTTTTCTGGGGCTGTGGATGTTGTGCCTGATAAGCAGGGCCGTTTTGTCATTCCTTCTTATTTAAAAGATTATGCCGGTATTGATCGTGAAGTAATTATTATTGGCGTCGCCAATAGACTTGAGATTTGGGATAGAAAAAGTTGGGAAGATTTTTATACCCGTTCCAGCAGTTCTTTTGAACAAATCGCTGAAGATATTTTAAACATTTAACGGTTTTTTATTTTTTAGGACGAGAGAGAAAAAGCATCCTTATGATTCATGCCGCTATCGACCATATTCCGGTTTTGTCATCTTTGGTTATGGAATATCTTCAGCCAAAAGAAAAAGATATTGTGGTCGATGGGACATTAGGATTAGGCGGGCATGCGAAAGAGTTTTTAAAACGTATTGGCCCGGCAGGGCGATTGATTGGCATTGATCAAGACAGGCAGTCCTTAGCAGTCGCTAAAAAAAATCTGGACGAGTATTTGCATCAATGCCATTTGATAGAAGATAATTTTAAACACATCGATAGGATTTTAAAAGACCTTCACATTTCTCACGTTGATTGTATTTTGCTGGATTTGGGAATCTCCAGTTTTCAGCTGGATAATCCTTTGCGAGGTTTTAGTATTCAGCATGAGGGGCCTTTGGATATGCGCATGAGCCAGGAATCACAAATTTCTGCTTTTGATCTTGTTAATTCTTTGTCCGAGAAAGAGATTGATAATATTTTACATGATTTTGGCGAAGAACGTTGGCATCATCGCATTGCCCAGTTTATTGTGAAAGAACGTAATTTTTCTCCGATTGAAACCACAAAAGATTTAGCCCGTATTGTTTTAAATGCGATTCCTGGCTATGACCGTCATGGACGGATTCATCCGGCCACGCGTGTTTTTCAAGCTTTTCGGATTGCGGTTAATCGCGAGTTGGAGTCTTTAAGCATTGCTTTAGATAAATGTTTTTTGTCTTTAAAAGAAGGCGGACGATTAGGTGTTATCGCGTTTCATTCTTTAGAGGATAGAATCGTGAAAGAAAAATTTCGTTTTTTGGCAAAAGATAAAAAAGGGATAGTATTAACGAAAAAACCATTACGCCCGACGGATGAAGAATGTCGTTTCAATCCCAGGTCGCGTAGCGCTCGATGGCGTGTGATAGAAAGGATTTAAATGAGATTTTCAAGCGCTTTAAAATTGATTGGGTTTATAACGTTTTTAGCGTTAAGTTATATTCATATGCAAGTGAAGATTATAGATCTTGCTTATCAAGGAAAAGAAAAAGAGAAACAATTAAAAAAACTTATCGAGAAAAACGGCCATGTTTCGTATAACATTTTGACATTAAAATCCGCGAATCATATTGGAGAGAAATTGTTGTCAGAATCTTCTAAGATGCATTTTGTAAATCCCCAAGATGATATTTTACAGATTTCTTCAGAGAGCGTTGATCTCCATGCCCATGGCACCGAGGAGACTACTTTAGTAAAGAAAGCGAATGCCTTTTTAAATCTATTATCATTGAATGGTTCGGGACAAAGGCCGTAAGATTTTTAAAGAATAATAGCTCAAAAAGTTTTTTGTATTTTTTGATAGTCCAGATAAGGATGAAGTCGCAAGACAACATAAATTTTAATAACCATTTTTTATAAGATTCTTCAGGACACGTGCCCCAGATACGTAAGAAAGTTTTACGATTTAGCTTTTTTTTTATTTTCTTGATCATTTGCCTTTTTGTTTTTTCGGTCAAATTGGTCTTGATTCAAATCTTTCGTGCTTCTTATTTAAGCAAACTCGCCGATCAACAACATAATCATACCGTTGAAATTGAGCCTATCCGAGGGACGATTTATGACAGAAATGGACGGCCGCTGGCTTTTAATGTGGCGGTGTATTCTTTATTCGCAAATCCTCGAGCCATGTCCTTTGCAGAAAAGAAAAAAGCCGTTGAGCGTCTTTCCGATTTGTTACAAATGGATGCGGTTTTCATTCGTGAACAGTTGCAGAAGAATAAATATTTTGTTTGGATTAAAAGAAAGCTTCCTTTGGATTTGGTTGAGAAAATAAAGGATGAGAAAATCGCGGGCATAGGATTCCGGGAAGAAAGTAAGAGATATTATCCTAATGGCAGTTTGGCTTCTCATATTATTGGGTTTGCTAATATTGATAATGAGGGATTAGAAGGATTAGAGTTGGCGTATGATCAGTATTTAAAAGGAAGCCCAGGTCGGATGAGTGTTTTACGTGACGCAAAATTGAGAGAATTAATGATTGAAAGCGATTATATTCCGCCTCAACATGGCCATCATCTTGTATTGACGATTGACGAGACTATTCAATATTTAGCGGAGAATGCTTTAGAAAAAGCTTATAAAAAATATCGCGCCAAAGGAGCTATGATTATTGTTATGGATGTTCATACGGGTGAAATTCTCGCTTTAGCCAATAGGCCAACCTATGATTTAGAGCATGTAACATCCAGTAATGTTGAAAATAGGACAAATCGCGTTATTAGTTTTGTCTATGAGCCGGGTTCTGTTTTTAAAATTGTTCCGGCTTCCGCCGCGTTAGAAGAAGGCGTTTTTCAAGAAACAGATAAGATTTTTTGTGAAAATGGAAAATATAAAATTGCAAATCATATTCTACATGATCATAAACCTCACGGGACATTGACTTTTCAAGAAGTTTTTGAACTATCGAGTAATATTGGGGTGGCGAAGATCTCCCAGAAATTAGGCCCGTCGGTTCTTTATAAATATGGAACTCTTTTTCGTTTTGGAAAAAAGACAGGCATTGATTTAAAAGGTGAAGTCGCAGGAGTTTTTAAGCATCCATCGCAATGGTCTAAAACATCTATTGGAGCTATTCCGATGGGGCATGAAGTGACAACAACGCCTTTACAGCTTGTCTGTGCGACAGCGGCTATTGCGAATCAAGGGGTTTATATGAAGCCGTTTATTGTTAAAGCCATAAAAGATAGTGATAATGAGATTATTCAATCTTTTGATCCGCATATGGTGGATCGGGTTATCAGTCCTGAAACAGCAAAACGTTTAACAGCTATTCTTGTCGGTGTTATTGAAAAAGGAACAGCCACAAGGGCTAAGATTGATGGCGTGCCAGTTGCGGGAAAAACAGGAACCGCACAAAAAGTTTCAGGCAAGACGTATTCCCATAGTGCGTTTTATGCCAGTTTTATGGGGTTTGCTCCGGCGGATAATCCGCGATTAGCCGCGATTGTTGTTTTTGATGAGCCTCGCCCGAGCTATTTTGGCGGGACGGTATGTGCTCCTGTTTTTAAGGAAGTTATTGAAAATGCTTTACGGTATCTGAAAAATAAAGAAATGGATATTTTTGAACCTAAACAAGAGAAGAAAAAGACGATACATCATTTTATGTAAAAGGATTGAGAATGCGGTTAAAAGAATTATTAAAAGGAATTTATGAGGAAGAATTAGAAGACCGTTTTAGCGATTTTGAGGTGTCGTCTTTGTGTTGCGATTCTCGCCAAGTAGAGAAAAATAGTTTGTTTATCGCCTTAGAGGGGGATAAATTAAACGGCGTTCATTTTATTGATGATGCGATCGGTAAAGGCGCTAAAGTCATAGTTCTTTCTCAACAGGAAAAGATTGATTCGAGACAAGAAAATATTTGTTATTTATTTGTTAAACATCCTAAGGTGTTTTTAAAAGAGATTGCTTTAAGATTTTACGGATATCCTTCTAAAGATGTGCGCGTGATAGGAGTCACAGGGACAAATGGTAAAACAACGACGACGTATTTGATAGAGTCTTTGTTTCATGTTTTAGGGGAAGAGTGTGGCGTTGTTGGGACCATTAATATGCGGATTGGGAAAAAAGAATATCCGAGTGTTAATACAACGCCGAGTTTCTTAGATAATCAGAAATTTTTGTTTGAATTAAAAAAACGCCATATTTCCTATTGTGTTATGGAGGTTTCCTCTCACGGATTAGATCAAGGCCGTGTCGACGGTATTGATTTTAGAGAAGCGGTTTTTACGAATCTCACGCAAGATCATTTGGATTATCATAAAACCATGGAAGGGTATTTTCAAGCCAAGGTAAAATTGTTTTCTCATTTGTCAGAAAAATCGTTTGCTCTTATTAATCAAGACGATCCGTATGCAGAAAAGTTTAAAAAAAATTCTTTAGGGAAGATCTTAACTTATGGGATTGTCAATAATTCCGATATTCGCGCGGGGAAAATACAAGCGCATCTTTCTTCCACAGAATTTGAATTATATACGCCACAGGGAAGTATTTTTATATCGAGTCGATTAGTCGGCCGTCATAATATTTATAATATTTTAGCGGCTGTCAGCGTTGGGTGTGCGGAAGGTATCAGTTTACAAAATATTAAAAAAGGAATAGAAGCATTACATTATGTCCCGGGACGGCTTGAACCCGTTTTTTGCGGGCAGAAGTTTTCTGTTCTTATTGATTATGCACATACGCCGGACGCTTTAGAAAATGTTTTAAAAACATTAAAGCAATTTAAAGATAAAAAAATTATTCTTGTTTTTGGTTGCGGCGGTGACCGTGATAAGACCAAAAGGCCTTTGATGGGAAAAATTGCCGGCCAGTTAGCTGATTTTTCTGTTATTACGACAGATAATCCCCGTAGTGAAGAGCCGCAAGATATTATTAGGGACATTGTTTCTGGTTTTGAAACGAAAAATTATGAATGTATTGTTGATAGAACAGACGCTATTTGCCAGGCGCTTAAGATCGCTAATGATAATAGTATTGTGTTAATCGCTGGAAAAGGGCATGAAATGTATCAGATTTTTAAAGATAGAAAAATAAATTATGATGAAAGAAAAATTATAAAGGATTTTTTTCATGTTTAAGCTGAACGATATTCAGATTATCACAAACGGTCGATATCTTATTGAAGGAAATAAGTCTTTGCGTTTGAAAGGGGTTTCGATTGATTCAAGAACGATTAAAAAAGGAGAATTATTTATCGCGATTATTGGAGAAAAGCAAGATGGCCATGATTATCTTGATGCGGCTATTGCGAAAGGCGCTGTCGCGGTTCTGGTTTCAAAAGCGGTTAAGTTAAAGAAAGAAGTCCCAAGCATATGGGTTAAAGATACAACAAAGGCTTTAAGTGATATCGCTTCGTTTCATCGCGATCGTTTCTCTGTTCCTATTATCGCAATTACCGGAAGCAGTGGGAAAACAACAACTAAAGAAATGATCGCAACAATTTTGTCAAAGAAATATAAAATTTTAAAGAATTATAAATCTTTCAATAATCAATACGGCGTTCCTTTAACGCTTTTACAGTTAAGAAAAAAACATGAAGTTGTTATTTTAGAGGTCGGGACGAATCGGCCGGGCGATATTGCGGCTTTAGCATCTATTGTGAAACCTACTGTTGTTGTATTTACGAATA